>Ga0209922_100283_pt1 | contig 97635 bp, 106 predicted proteins | sample ThiBiot_500_biof_FD_183946 | JGI IMG/M metagenome (GOLD analysis project Ga0209922, IMG submission 183946) | Wastewater bioreactor microbial communities from Cape Town, South Africa - Thiocy_expt_500_biof (SPAdes) | ecosystem: Engineered > Bioreactor > Thiocyanate-remediating > Anaerobic-Aerobic... | reverse complement strand
CGACCGCGCTACATTGTGCGCTTGTGGAAGGCGATCTCTGCCTGGCCTGGCAGCCTGTTGCAGAGGCTGAAGACGCGGCTTCGTTGCTCTATCAGGAAGGGCTTCTGCGCATTCTCGCATTTGGCGCGGATGGCGCTGATAATGCCGCGGTCACGGGGCTTGGCCGGCTAGGCAGTGAAACTTCGCTTTCCTGCGCGCCTCTGATCGTGGCTGCCGAGCGTATCGGCCTGATGCGGCGAATCGATGCCTGGGTTGTCCGGCAAGTGATCGATCAGCTTCGCGATCAACCCGGGCTGAACCTGGGTTGCAATATTTCGGCGCAAAGCGCGGTGCTGGATGGCTGGTGGTCGGCCATTGTCGATGACCTTGCCCGCTCGCCGGAGATTGCCCGGCGGCTGGTTATCGAGATCACGGAAACCGCGGCTTTCCCACGCATCGACCTGGCCGTTGCCTTCGCGGACCGGATGCGCCGGTTGGGCTGCACGATCGCCATTGATGATTTTGGCACCGGGCGGGCGGCATGGCGCGATGTGGTCGCGCTCGATCCGCGCATTGTGAAGATCGACGGCGCTTTCCTTCGCCGGACTGCAACGGATGCTGCGGGCGATGCCGGGTTTGAGGAACTGCGTCACCTGATCGCACTGGCGCAATGCCGCGGGCGACAGGTGGTGGTTGAGGGTGTCGAAACGGCATCCTTGCAGGAGTTGGCCGTCAAGGCCGGGGCGCGTCTGCTGCAGGGCCCTTGGGTCGCAAACCCGAAACTGGCGCGCCCTTACGGTGTCACACGCCATCACGTTACGGAAGCAGATGAGCCTTCGGGGGAGGAAGCGGGCGCAGCGAATTCTCCGCCGCCGATCCCCGGCTTTCTGCTGACGGCGATAGAGGTTGAGCGGCGTGTGGAATCGCGCGTGCGGCCGGTGATGCTCTCGTCATGCGCGGCGCTGTGTTTTTCGGCCGGGCTGGCGCTGTGGATGCATTTCGCATGAGCGAGCGCGTCTCACCCTGGCGTGTCGGCGAGGATGATGAGGCTCAGGCCTGTCATCTTTTTTCGGAGGACATCGACGGTGTCGAATGTCCCGGCAATTTTATGCGTGGCCTCTTGTTCGCTCTTCCACTGAGCTTGCTGCTCTGGGTGGGCATCGCCGCGCTGTGGTGGTGGCTGGCATGAGCAGCCGCCAGTTCACGAGGCATGCGGTGTCCCGCGCGGAGCCGCTTGTGGGTGCGACGTTACCGATCGGGCAATCGGGCGTCGAAAGCAGGGCATCTGTGCCCGGCGACACCCGGTTTGCCCAAGCAGGGGGAGCGATCTCCCATCCTTTGAAGGAAATCGAACATATGATGAAGAAAATCGTTCTCGCGGCGCTGTCGAGCGCCGCGCTCTTCGCTGGCGCCGGCTCGGCGCAGGCTGCGACGACCACAGCGTCGTCGGGACTCACCTTTACGGTGGGCGCAGCTTGCACGCTAACGGCGGGCGTTATTGACCTGGGCTCCTACTCCCTTGGCGACACGGTGCAGACTTATGTCGATCGACAGGGCAAGGGTGTTAGTAGTGCGTATACCGCGGGGACTGATACCGCTAAACAGTTGGCCTCGGTTACTTGCCCGAGCGGCACGGCGTGGACGCTCGCCATTGAGGGCACGGCGAGCGCTAATCGCGTGGTTGTTAACGATCCGTCTCAAACCGCCGTATTTGTTGCCTACCCCTATGCTTCCGCACTGGATGGTGCTGCGGCTGGCAAATGGCTGCTTGGTAACGCGCCTGCGAATACGCTGTCGGGTACTGGAACTGGATCCGCGCAGGTCGTTTCAGGTTTCTTTGCCGCAGGCGACCCGACCGCAGCTCAGCTAGCCACTGCGCTGGTGCAGGGCCAGTACACCGGTGCGGCTAGCGCCGTGCTGACTTACTGATCTCTTGGGAACCGTCGTCGCTGCCTTTGGCGGCGGCGGTTCTTTTCCCTTCATCACGATAACAGAACTCCAAGGGGGCGGCGTGCGCACTTCTCGGCGACATTGGTTTTGTGCGCTTCTGATCGCCAGTTCGGCGCTATCGTCGCAGGCTTTCGCGCGGTCTTCGGCCTGGAATGTCGATCAAGCGCCCGATCCCGCGATCGGCAGCGGGCAGAGCATCGAGGATTATCGGCGCGATATCGTCATCAACGATGAGCCTCAGGGCCAGGGCGTCGCGATTGAGGTCGGCAGCGTGTGGTACATCGAACGCGCGATGGCGGATGCCATCAATCTGCCTTGCGCCCGGTTGGTGGAACGCGAAGGGCGCGCGCTTTGTGCGGTTCCAGCCAGCAAGGCCTCGGAGGAGGGCAATACGCTCCGCCTCTCGGTTCCGGTCGAAGCCTTTCGCCGCACCAGCCTGTATGGCGCAAGCGAACCGGCATTGGTGCCCGAGATCACGCCATCCAATCTCGGCTTTTTCAACTATGATTTTAACTCGGCGCTGGTTTCAGGCGATGTTTCCTTCACCACCAGTCTGCGCGGCGGTGTCCGGCTGGAGGAAAATGCCTTCGATCTGGGCGCCGTCATCAGCCATGCCGCCTCTGGCTCCGGCAGCCTTGGCAGCACGTGGAACGACCTGTTTTCGATCGGCCAGGGCGGCGACACCACGCTGATCGTCACCGATGCCGCCTATCGGCGCAACTGGTTCGATCAACGGCTCAGCCTTGCCATCGGACGCACTTCGATGCGCCAGCGCGGCTATCTGAGCGGCAGCCTGATTGATGGTCTCAGCCTGACGCGCGACAATTTCGACAATCAGGGCAATGTCCGTTCCAGCTTCTCGCGCCAGATCACCGGCTATAATCCCACCGCCGGGGTGCTGACATATCGACTTGGCGGCACCGTGCTCAAGCAGATCCCGCTGCCCGCCGGGCCGTACAACATCGATCCCGCCATCTTCGCCAGCCTGCCACAGGGCGGACAGATTGAGATCGCCGGCTTCGATGGCCGGGTCACGCCGCTCAACCTGCCGATCGGGTCTTCGCGCGTGCAGGCGATGTTCAAGCCCGGCACCTGGGATGGCAATGTCGAACTGGGCCGCATGATGACGGCGGGCGGCGGCCATGTCGCCGCGCTCGACCTTGGCGGACGCTACGGCATCAGTGATGCGGCGACGGTCGAAGCCGCGCTGACCGCCACGCCGCACAGCATCGCGCTCAATGCCGGTGCGGACATGCGCCTGCCATACGATCTCGGCGTGATCGGCATCAACGGCGCCTGGCAGCGGCGGCAGCTCAATCCCGCTTTCGATCTGGCAGCGCAGAGCCATGATGGCTGGGCAGTCGGCGGATATTATGAGCGTCGGTTCGGCAAGGTCACGCTCGGCGCCGATTATCAGCGTTACGGCGGCGGTGGCATTATCGCCGGGGGCTATGACGGCATCCGTACCGATGCGGCGCTCTGGACCTATAGCGGTGCGCCGCTGCTCGGTTCGCTCCTGCGTGAAGATATCCAGCTCTATATCGATGGGCCGCTGTTCAAGACCGGCGTCAGCGGATCGCTGCGTCTGCGCTCCACCAGCTATGTGGGCCAGCCCGAGGCGACCCGCTACGCCGAAGTGCAGGTCAATGGCGGGCTGGGCCGCTGGGGCAACTGGGGCCTGTTCGGACGCGCGGGCGAGAACGGCTATGGAGCCAGCACGCTCAGCGGCAATGTCTATTGGTCCATTCCGCTTGGCGGCCGCTCGCGCGCAACCCTAGCCTATCAGACAGACCGCCAGGATGGCGAAAGCATCAGCCCCGATCGCTACTCGCTGTCGATCAACGGCAGCACCGGCGATCGCTGGAGCCAGGCCGACACTTACAATCTGACCGTGGACAATCTGGGATATGGCACCGCGCAATATTCCCGCGAATTCTCCAATCTTTCCACCTCCGTCTCTGCCTTCCGCAGCCCCGATGCTGGGGTGAATGGCACGCTGATGGCGCGCGGATCGGTTGCTTTTGTCGATGGCCATGCCGTGCTCGGCAAGGCGACCAACGACAGCATCGTCGTGCTGAAGGCGCAGACCCTGCCTTACGAAGACGTTTATCTCGGCGGTTACAGCAAACCCGTTACGCGCACCGATGCGCAAGGCTATGCGATCCTGCCAAACCCGCTCGTCTATCGCCCCAACAGCGCGCGGGTGAACGATGCCAATGTGCCACTGGGACTGATCGTGCCCGATAACGTCATGCCGGGCACCGTCCATCCCTATCGTGGCTATGTTGTCCCGGTGAAGACGCAGCAGCTCGCGCCGGCACGTCTCTATCCGATGCTGCCCGCCGATGCCTTGGAAGCCGGCCCTTATGCCGAGATCAATGGCACGCAGGTTCCCGTCGAACCGGATGGCTCATTCTACGTCGAGGATCTTGGCAAGGTTCAGCACAGTATCGTTGTCTCATGGCAGCGCGGCGAGGCAGTGCGCGCCTGCACGATCTCTGAACAATCTATGCGCGCCGCCCTTGCCGGGCCGGGCGATGCTTTCGTGCGCAAGGTGAAGGACATCGCTTGCGCTCCCGCCGCTCCGTCTGCGGCGCCTACCAATCCGGTCCCGGTCGAACAGCAGCCGCCGAGCCTGCCCTATGTTCAGATCAGCGAAGCGGATTCCGATGGATCGCCGGTCGCCAGCAACGATGCGGTTCGCGCCGAACCTGACCGAATATCCGAAAGCCGCGCGTCTTCAGGCTCCGCACTCGCCTCCGCATCTCCCCAATAGAAAGGATCGCAATGCTCTCCCGTCTTCTCCGACATGTCGTCCGGCCCGCCGGCTTCCATCGCGGCCTGCTCGGCGCGCTGGGCGGGGCGATCCTGCTTTCGAGCGCGGCTTATGGCGCTATTACCGTCCAGAACACGCTCGTCGCCGAAACGCCCGAGGACTTTGAAAAGGGTGTCGCCTATCCGCTGATCGGCCTGCACGGCGCTGATCCCACCTATCTTTCGGTGCGCGTCTACAAGTGGACGCAGCGTGGCGACGATATGTATGTGCTGGAGCCGACCGACGATTTCACGGTCTTTCCCGAACTTGTGCGCATCGGATCGGATTCGCGCAAAAGCGTGACCATCAAGGCGGCAAAGTCGCTGCCGAGGGACCACGAGAGCGACTACCGCATCATCCTGCGCGAGTTCGATCGCGCCGACGGCACCGACAATCCGCCGCCCGACGATGCTCCTGCCATGGCGCTGCGCTTGAAGCCACAGGCTTCCGTGCCGATGATAGTGCGCGCGCCCAAGTCCGCGCAGCCTGCGCCGATGGCGATCGAGGGCGTGCGCAACGCCCCTCCGCTGACCGAACGGGAAAAGGCCATCGGTATGCAGGAACCCGGCCAGTTGCTGACCCTGCGCAACCCCGGCGCGATCTATCAGCGGATCGTCGCTATCGGGGTCAACGAACCGGCGGGCGAGAAGAACCAGGTGGTCGGCTATGTCCTTCCCGGACAGTCCGTCGATCTCGGCATGAGCCTCAAACCCGGTGACCGGATCGAGGTCATGTATGTCAACGGCCCGGATGCCAGGGTTGATCTCAAGAGCGGACGGCCCGATGACCGCAAGTTCGTAAGCTGGACCGTCCAGTGACCCGGCGCGGCCTGCCCCTTGCGGCCCTTGCGCTGCTTTCAGCTCTGTTGATCCACCGATCGGCTTCGGCCGAGACGGTCGAGCACTGCGCCTTTGGCGACATCGCCTTGGGACAGATGCTCAACACCGAGGTGTCACAGCGTTTCGCCGTGCGGCAGGGCGGCTCGGTTACGCCGGGATCGGCCCAGCGCATTACCGTGCGCGTTTGGGGCTGCGATGCGGCGGCGGCCTATCGTCTGTCCATCCCGAGCGGCTACTCGGTCATTAATCAGAAAACCGGCAAGACCGTAACTCTCTGGCCCACGGTCGTCGCGGTCAACGGCGTGAGTCGCACGCCGCAACTCATCGCCGGTTCGGGCAATTCGATCGACCTTACGGGCAATCCTGCACTCGAACTCGTGATCGCCGCCGATCAGGCGGACCTGAGCCTGCTCGAAGCCCAGGGTCTTTGGTCCGGACGAGTCACAGCCATTTTCGAGGACCGCTGAGCCGAAGGTCGGATGACCGGTCCCTATTGTTTGGAGGATTTTTCATGCTTCATATGTCTTCTGCTCTGGCCCGGTCGTCGCGCCGATCTCTCTTGCTCGCGGGCGTCGCTCTCGCCGTCTGTAGTCCTGCGCACGCGCAGTACATGGCGGGGGGCGGCACAGCCACCGATACGAACGGCATTGCGATCGGTTCCAATGCGACCTCCAATGGTGTCGGCGCGATCGCTGTTGGCGCCAATAGCGCGGCGACAAGCGGCGGGGCTCTCGCCGCTGGAAGCGGGGCATCGGCTTCCGGGAATACTTCGGTGGCGGTTGGTGATCACGCTCAGGCTGATGGTACGGCAGGCACCGCGCTAGGCACGACCTCTTACGCCGCTGGCGCGAATTCCACCGCGATTGGATCGGGTGCGGGAACGGGCAGCCAATCCACCAATAGCTGGAACACGGCGGTCGGCGCGGTCGCCGGGCAGTATGTGGATGGGCAGTACAACAACGCCTTTGGCGTTTCCGCAGGGCAATATGTCACCGGAAACTACAACACCGGCGTTGGCCCTGGCGCAGGCGTCTATGTCGTCGGTGACGGTAACTACGCCGCGGGCCTGCAAGCGGGGCAGTATGTTCAGGGCAACGCCAATATCGCAATCGGCTACAATGCCGGCAAAGGCAGCAGTTCGGCATCGCTTGTCGCAAACAGCAGCGTATCGATCGGTTCGAATGCCCAGGCATCGGCCAATAATGCTATCGCGCTTGGACGCGATAGCCAGGCGCTCTATGCTGATAGTATCGCGGTGGGCAGTGCCAGTACAACCGCGGCTTCGGCATCGGCTGCCACAGGCTACCTTACCGGCAACGCGGCTCCGGGGAGCGAAGTGTCCATCGGCGATGCTGCCAATGGCGTCACCCGTCGTCTCACCAATCTGGCCGATGGCGCCGATGCGACCGATGCTGTCACTGTCTCCCAGTTGACGGTCGTGAATGACAAAACCGAAACTCTGGGCGCGGCGACGGCACAGGCGCTTGGAGGCGGTTCGACTTTCGCCGCTTCCACCGGCGCTCTTTCGGCACCCGTCTATTCGATTGGCGGCACAAGCTATACAGGTGTGGAAAACACCTTCACCGCACTCGATACGATTGCAGCCAACCAGGGCAGCAGCCTTGCGACCGTCATCGGTGGCGGCACGACCTATACCGCGGCGACTGGCTCATTTACCGGTGGCAGTTTCCAGGCCGGCACCGGTGGCGGCACGTATTCGACCATCGCGGCGGCGCTGGCCGCCATCCCGACAGGGGCGGGGAGCGACAGCTCGGCAGTCCACTACGACGATGCCACGCATGGGAGCGTGACGCTCAACCCGGGCGGAAGCGCGGCCACGCTCACCAATGTTGCCGATGGCTCCGTTGCTTCCGGATCGACCGATGCGGTTAACGGCGGACAGCTATATCAGGTGAGTTCGCAGGTCACGACCAACACCGGCGACATCGCCAACTTGTCCTCTGGCATTGCAAATGGCACTATCGGTCTTGTGCAGCAGATCGGCGGCGCGCCGGGTAATGGACAGATCACCATCGGCGCAGCCACCGGCGGCACGAGCATCTCCATCGCCGGGACGGCCGGAGACCGTGTCCTTTCCGGAGTTGCTGCTGGCGTTGCCGCGAATGATGCTGTCAACGTGGCTCAGCTTACGGCTGCAATCGGTACGGCCTCTGCCAATTCCGTGCAATACGACGATGCCACGCATGGGAGCGTGACCTTCAATCCTGGCGGCAGTGCGGCGGCGTTGCATAACGTGGCGGCCGGAACGGTTTCGACAAGCTCGACCGATGCCGTAAACGGCAGCCAACTCTACGCCACCAATGTTCAGGTTGCCGCGAATTCAGTTCAAATCGCCACCCAGTCCAATCAGATTGCGGCTCTCGATAACGGGACAGCCGGTCCGTTCCGGGCCAATAATAGCGGCGGCTATGCAGCGCCTTCAGCGGCCGGGGTCAATTCGGTCGCAGGCGGTTTCGGCGCATCTGCCAGCGGTGCCAATGCTACCGCGCTAGGAACCAATGCGCTTGCCTCTGGCAATAACTCAGTGGCTCTGGGCTATGCTTCGCTCGATGATGGCCGTGACAATGTCGTGTCGGTCGGGTCAGCAGGGGCCGAGCGTCAGATCACCAATGTCGCAGCTGCCACGCGCGTTACAGACGCGGTCAATCTCGGGCAGCTCCAGCAAGGGCTCGCCTCCACATTGAGTTCGGCCAACGCTTACACGGATCTGCGCATCGCGGAACTGAGCTTCGACCTCGACAAGGTTCGCCGCGATGCGGCTGCCGGAACTTCCGCCGCCATGGCGCTTGCAGCCATGCCGCAGGCCTTTGGCGCTGGCAACACGATGATCGCCGGCGGTTTCGGCGTCTATCGCGATCAGTCTGCTTTCGCTTTTTCCGCGTCGCGCGCTTTCGACAATCACACGGTCGTCAAGATGGGTGGTACCATCGATAGCCGTGGAACGGTCGGGGCGGCGGCCGGGGTCGGCTACCAGTTCTGACAGGGCCGGAAAGTCAATGCAGCAAAACGCCCCTGATCAGGCGCCAACCGAACGGGCGACGGCCCGTTACGGTGTTCTGATCCTGCTTGCATTATCCGGTACCCTCGCTGGCACGGAGGTCCGCGCTGCCTCCGTGCCAGCATCCCGCGTCTGCGTCATCGATCGCATAGCACTGGTTACCAATTCAGTGCCGGCAAAAGAGCGGGGTAACCGTTTCCAGCACCAGCGGCAGGCCGCGCAAACGGCCAGTGATGCAGCCTTTACAACGATCGAGTCTGACAACCGCATGCTGGCGAGCCTCAAGTCTTCGCTTCCGCCAAATGTCGCCGGTGCGAAGGAGGCAGATATCGCCAATCGACGTCTTGCCCTCCAGCGCAAGATCGAAGCCGACAATCGCGCGCTCGCGATGCTGAACGAGCAGCTCAAGGCGGAAGTCCTTGCTCTTGCGATACCTGTGATCGAAGACGTGGGCAGGCAACGGGGCTGTAGTCTGGTTCTGCCTGCCGATGGTGTGGTTATCATTGAGCAGGGCGTCGATCTGACACGCGAGGTCATGGATCGTCTCGAGCATCTGGAGCTAGCGCAGCCCAATGTCGCAAAGTCGGGGCGCTGAGCCATGACCAGCCATTCGCCCGATCGTCTCTTGTTGATGCTTGTGAGACTGGGACGCTGCATCGAAATCGCCATCATCGTGGCAATTCTGGCCCTCATGACCGGCTTGTCCTTTCTGCTCGATCACATGGGCTGGGTTCGTTTTGTGATTGCGCTTGTCGGGCTTACGGCACTTCTCGCGGCTCTGATGCTCGTGATTATCGTGACCGAAGCAACGTCGCGAATGCGGCTACGCATGCTGTGCTTGCGTCCAGCATTGAACAGGATCGAGAGAATGGCAAGTGCCATCCCAGACACCAGCAGGACGCACTGCTGGGTTGATGACGGCCCGGGCGCGATCGCTCTTTCCGGAGACAGGGCATGGCTCTGTTGCTCGGCAACCGGATTTGTTCCGATGGAAATGGTCCCTGGCCAGCTCTTGTCCCTCTTTGCCTATTCCTTCGCCCGTCCCGCACGCATCGGTCTCCTGGTGCGACCGGAAGCGGGCCACAGCACCGTTGCCATCGCCATCCCGTTCGCAGGCGGGCCGGAAGAAATGAATCTTTGGCGCAACAGACTCCAGCCCTTCACTCAGCCCGAGGGAGCCTCCCGTCGGTGAGACGTCATTGCCTTCCAATCGGTATCGCCATTACGGCGCTCTTCACGCCCGCTGTTGCCGGCGCCGGACCGGTACGGCCCCAGACTGCCAATACGGACGGTGCGATTGCCAGCCTCCAGCGTTCGGCAGAGCAAGGCGACATCGTCGCGCAGCGTCGATTGGGCATCGCTTATGAGTACGGCCGAGGTGTCGGAGAGGATAAGCAACTTGCCGAAACCTGGTATCGCAGGTCTGCCGAAGCCGGCGATCTCGAAGCCCAAAGCCGCTACGGGCGGCTGCTTTTCAAGCACGACCAGTCGGCCGCTTTGCCATGGCTCAGGAAAGCCGCTGACCGGGGTGAGGCCGCCGCCGCCTACACCGCAGGTATCGCGCTGTTCAATGGTGATGGGGCGGACAAGAACTGGCCGCTCGCCTATGCCTATCTGAACATCGCGGCGGATGCAGGCCTTTCGGCTGCTTCAACCAGCCTTGCTCAAATGATCTCCTACCTCAGCCCCGCCCAGCTTGAGCAGGGCAAATCCCGATTGGTCGCTTTGCAGTCCCGGCAATTGACGGGAAGAACCGTCGAAGCGGTCTCTCCGCGGCCTCTCGCGAAACGTGAGGCACCGTCATCCGCTGTGTCAGCACGAACTGCCACCAGACCCCCTACTGGTGGGAGTTATTATGTGCAACTCGGTGCATATTCCAGTCAGCCGCTCGCGCGCTCGGCTTGGGCGCGAATAGGCGCAAGCCTTGGTGGCGTGATCGGCGATCGCGGCCCAGCCTTCATCAATGCTGGTTCTGTTGTACGTCTTCGCTTGAACGATCTTGATCGTGCACATGCCGAGCAACTGTGCAGGACGGCGCAGAGCCACCAATTCGCCTGTTTTGTCGGATTGCGTGTCGGGGATGGGGCGCGGTGACGGCCGGCAACCCGTTCTCGGCTTTCGCGCCGGCGCTTCTCGCCCAACTCGCGCTGCCCGTCCACGCAGGATACGCGGCGGGCCGAAAAGCTGCAGGTCAGGCAAGTATTGCCAAGGGCGACAGTCCATGAATTTCCTCAACCTTCGCGGCAAGCGACCGCCGCCATTCTGCCCGCCAAGCCATGACCCCTCGCTCGATGTTCGATGGAACCGCTTCAATCGCGGTTTTATGTGGGGACTTGCCAGGCGGGTTCGTCCAGCCGTTTTCGCCTGGAAAGCAGTCGAATGTCTGCTTGCCGCATCGCTCTATGTCGTCATTGGCGCTTTAGTCCTGACGCTGAGACCTGTGATCGACCCATTGATTCTTCCGTTCCAGGTCTTTTCGCAGCCCCTTGCCTTTGTGCTGATGCTCTTATTTGCCAGTTTGCTGGGTGCAGGTCTCCATACCCTTTATCTTCGAATATTCGCCCAGCCCTTGCGCGCGTTGATTTGGCGCGAGCACCTCGAAAGTTTGGAGCACGCTGTTGCGACACTCCTGCCAAGAGATGGTTATCTGCATGGCTGGATCGATGGCGGACCGTCCGTGGTTGGAGCAACCGAGAACATCCTGTTCTTATGCGGCCACGCAACAGCTTATCGCTTGGTCACGGTAAGGCCGATTGGCCTTTTGCGCGTCCGCTTCGGGATCGGAAAACATACATCTACATGCAAAATCGATTACCGCGACTACCTTCAGGGCGGGTTCGCGCGAGCCGTCGTCCACATCAACGATCCGGAGCGGATTATTCGGTTTGGTGAAATATTGCGGGACATGCGGGACAGCCAGGAAGCTCTGTTTTCATGACACGTCCATGCCAACACGCAGACGCCTCGAAGCGTTTGGTCGCTGAACCACGCGCGCGGCGAAGTGGGAGCCAGCGCTCACAGATGGAACGTGACAGTCTTCATCTTCTGACCTTCGGTGCCGATGCCCTCGCAATTGCTGAACGTGCGTTTGAATATGCCGGGGCGGGCAGGCTATTCAGGGAATGCAAGCGGATGCGCATTCGCGCACGGTCTCTTGCGCGTAATTTCACCGGTTCGCGGCATGCGATGGTGCGGGTCTCCGGCGTGGATGACGGGGCGGAGCTAAAATCCGCGAGATGGCCCGAAAGCAGTGCGTTCGCACCGGGAGAGCCGCCATTTTCAGGCGAGTTTCGGCCGAACTGGTATGTCGATGAGGTTCGCGAAAGGACCGGCATCAAAAGCCGCGGAGGGGTTCGTATTCTCCTCCGACTGCTGGAACAACCGGGCATCTATGTATCGCATGCCGGATTTGGCGGGAGCCTTGGCAACAATGTTTCCGGCAACGTCATCAAGGTCTACGTTTGTCACGCGCGGGCCGGACTACGCGAACTGGGACACCCCGAGGGGATCAGAACGAGGCGTGGGAGCTACTGCCTGGACAAGGCATGCGCGCGCGATCTTCTGGAACTTCTGACTTGATCGCCCGGCAGTATTTTCGCGCGATCCGCCGAAAATTACGGGCAACGCTCCGGTCAACCGGACATGCGTAAAATCCTCAAGGCCATGAAGAAGTGCCGGAAACAGCACTATGCAGAGGCGATCAGCCCTCTGCCCGTGCGGACCGGCATCGAGCGCCGGGAAATCGAGGCTGTGCTCGCACTGTATTTTTATGGCAGCATCGCCAAGGCGGCGGAAGCACTGGGAACCAAGCCGGCCAACGCGCGCAAGAAGTTGGGTGAACTCGAGTTCAAGCTCGGCATCCGGCTCTTCGAACAGGGCGGTAAGAGACGGACGCCGACGCCCGCCGGACGGGTTTTCCTCTCCCGCACCGCGCAGATTGTCACGGACTTCCACGCCCTGGTCGAAGCGAGTCGCCGTATCGGCGATGGCAAGGTCGGGCAAATCGCGATCGGCTATTATGGCCCTGTCGCCCATGGTGCCTTGCGCACGCTTCTGTTTGAAGATGCTGGTTTCCTCGCCGACATCGTGCGCAAGCCTGTCGAACTGGGACATGACCAGATGCGCGATGCGCTGGCCTCGGGCAGGATTGACCTCGCGATCTTGCGGGGGCGTCCCGATCAAATGTCGGCGCACTGTATTCCCCTCTGGGTCGAGCGGATCGTCATTCTCCTGCCTGCCGGACACCGGCTTCTGGCAAAGCCGGATCTGCAATGGTCCGATCTGGTGGAGGAGACATTTCTGGTCTCTCGCCACGGCCCATGTGCAGCGATCCGCGGGCTGCTTGTCGACCGCATGTCCCCATTTGGCGCGGAGCCAGACATCCGCCTTCAGGACATTGGTACAATGGCTCTGTACCAAATGGTGGGAGCAGGACATGGCATTTGCCTCGCCCTCGAATCCAGCTTGGGCGACCACTACGCCGACACCGAATATCGCGATCTGAGCGGGCCTGGCGGTTCGGAAAATGTGACCTTCTATGCCTGCTGGTGTGCGGATAATCCGAACCCTGCCCTCGGTCGTTTCCTGACCGCACTCAGGCAGGGCTATGCGAACGTGGACGGCGGCGCATGATGTCCGCGATCTCGCCTTTTGTCCTTAGCAACGCAAGGGAGCGGGCCTAGCATGGCGCTGTCGCTGACCTCTCTCCATTTGCGAGAAACGAAGGCAGTTGCTTGGCGCGTACCGACCGAAGCGACTGATTGGGCGACGGGAGTGCCGGATTGTGCGGATGACGCAGTCAGGCGGTTTCGCGTTGTCGAGCTGCATGATCGTTTTCTCCAAGCGCGCCGCGATTGGATCGGCCCCATTTTTCCGAACGTAAGGACGTTCGACTTCATCAGGGATCAGTCCTCCCATTTGTCCCAGGCGGAAGAACAATTCGACACTCTGCTGGTCAGTGGCGAGGATTTTCGACGCATCTACACCATCGTCCGGGAAACACGCGCGCTCTTTCCGGCCAAAGGCATTGTCGTGTTGCGCAGTCATTGCGCGCCCGCTCTGATTGCCGACTTCCTCAACAGAGGAGCCGACGACATCCTGACCTGCGACATGGGAGAGGATGAGGGCAAGGCGCGTATTCTGGCGCTATTGCGTCGATGCGAATGGGCGATCCTGAAAAGTAGCGATGAAACCGAACAGGCACTGCGTCACGAACGCATGTTGCGTTCGATGATCCGCGCACCGCTCACCGATCATGAACTGCGCCTGCTCGAAGCACTGGCGCGCTGCAAAGGACGCGTGGCGGCCTACCATTACATCGCCTCTCGCGTCAGCCAGCGATGGGTTGAGCGCGGAAACATAAAGAGCATTCACGTCGCGGTGTACTGCCTGCGACGGAAGCTGGCCCCGCACGTTCGTATCGAGACGCACACCGGCGTTGGATACGCGCTCCGCATTGAGCATTGCGGCAAGCTACCACGACAATTTTATTGATGTAATATCCGGCTGAAGCCCGGGTTTGCGATTCTGAAGCAGGGGGCGTCGCAAGGATGGCGCACAAGCATGCCATCCTGCTCCAGATAACGCCGTCGTTCGCCGATCTTACTGGCGGCACGCCACTGCCTGTCTTTCGTCGCCAGCCTTCGATGCCGCCAAATCCCTGTTGAATCCGCCGCATTCCTGCGTCTCTTAATCGTCCCCGTTGCGCTTGGCATGTGCCCTGCGCGCTGGTTTTGGGGATTTGCAAGTGGCACAGCCTGCCGAGATTGAAGCACGATCGCGCGGCGCGCGCATGCTGCGTACCGCGATCGGTCCGATGGTTGGACACTGGCTGACCGACCCCCAGGTCATCGAGGTCATGCTGAACCCCGATGGCGCCTTGTGGGTCGACCGGCTCGGCACCGGCCTTGCCGATACCGGACGGCGCCTGTCCGCGGCGGACGCGGAACGCATCATCCGCCTGGTCGCGCACCATGTCGGCGCCGAAGTTCACGCCCGCAGTCCGCGTGTCTCTGCCGAACTGCCCGAGACCGGCGAGCGCTTCGAAGGCCTGCTGCCTCCGGTCGTGACCGCACCGGCCTTCGCGATCCGCAAGCCTGCTGTCGCTGTCTTCACGCTGGATGACTATGTGGCGGCGGACATCATGTCCGTTGCGCAGGCCGATATGCTGCGCGCAGGCGTCGCCGACCGGCTGAACATCCTCGTCGCCGGGGGCACCGGAACCGGCAAGACCACGCTCACCAATGCGCTGCTCGCAGAAGTGGCCGGAACGGGCGATCGGGTGGTGCTGATCGAGGACACGCGCGAGTTGCAATGCACCGCGCGCAATCTCGTCGCCATGCGCACCAGGGACGGTGTCGCTTCGCTTGCCGATCTCGTCCGCTCTTCGCTGCGCCTGCGCCCCGATCGCATCCCGATCGGTGAAGTGCGCGGGAGCGAGGCCCTCGATCTCCTGAAGGCCTGGGGCACCGGCCATCCCGGCGGCGTGGGCACCATCCATGCCGGAAGCGCGCTGGGGGCGCTGCGCCGGATGGAGCAACTGATCCAGGAGGTCGTAATAACCGTGCCTCGCGCGCTCATCGCCGAGACCATCGATCTCGTCGCGGTGCTGGTGCGCGAAGGCCATGGCCGCCGCCTTGCCGAGCTCGCCCGCGTCGAGGGGCTCGACCCGGCCTCGGGCGACTATCGCCTCACACCAGCAACCCCCGACATCGGAGACCCCACATGATCCCTGCCGTCCGGCGGGTGCTTCGCCGCCTGTCCCTTGCTCCCTTTGCGGTGATGGCCGCTCTCACCCTCTTGCCGGGCGAGGCCCATGCCTCGGGTTCGTCGATGCCCTGGGAAGCACCGCTGCAATCGATCCTCGAATCGATCGAAGGCCCGGTCGCCAAGATCGTTGCGGTGATCATCATTATCGCCACCGGTCTTGGTCTCGCCTTCGGCGATACGTCGGGCGGCTTCCGGCGCCTGATCCAGATCGTTTTCGGCCTGTCGATCGCCTTCGCTGCCAGTTCGTTCTTCCTCTCCTTCTTCAGCTTCGGCGGCGGAGCACTGGTGTGATGGACCGGCAAGGGGAAGTGGCGGGCTACCTGGTGCCGGTGCATCGCGCGCTGGCCGAGCCCATCCTGCTGGGCGGGGCGCCGCGTTCGCTCGCCATCGTCAACGGGACGCTCGCCGGTGCGATCGGCCTGGGACTGCGCCTGTGGATCGCCGGGCTGGTCCTCTGGGCCGTCGGTCACGGCCTCTCGGTCTGGGCCGCGCGGCGCGATCCGGCCTTCGTCGATGTCGCCCGCCGCCACCTAAAATATCCGGCCTGGATGCGGCCATGATGAACCTTGCCGAATATCGCTCACGTGCAAGCTGCCTTGCCGACTTCCTGCCCTGGGTGGCGCTCGTCGCGCCGGGCGTGGTCTTGAACAAGGACGGCTCGTTTCAGCGCACGGCGCGCTTTCGCGGACCCGATCTCGACAGCGCCACACCCGCCGAACTGGTTGCCGTCACTGCGCGGCTCAACAATGCGCTACGCCGCCTGGGATCGGGTTGGGCCGTGTTCGTTGAAGCCCAGCGCGTGGCGGCGCAGGACTACCCCACAGGCGACTTTCCCGATCCGGTCTCGGCACTGGTCGAGCGCGAACGGCGCGAACAGTTCCGCGAGGAAGGGGTGCATTTCGAGAGCTTCTGTTATCTGACCCTGCTGTGGATGCCGCCGCCAGAAGATGCCGCGCGCGCCGAAAGCTGGCTCTATGAAGGCAAGTCGGGATCGGGTGCCGATCCCCGCGAGCTGCTTGCCAGCTTCATCGACCGCGCGGCCCGTGTCCTGCATCTGGTCGAAGGCTTCATGCCCGAAGCGCGCTGGCTCGATGACGGCGAGACGCTGACGTACCTCCATTCCTGCATCTCGGCCAAACGCCAGCGCGTGCGTGTCCCCGAAACCCCCTGCTATCTCGACGCATTGCTCACCGACGAGGGACTTGTCGGCGGGCTAGAGCCCAGATTGGGCGAGCACCATCTGCGCACGCTCACCGTCACCGGCTTTCCGACCGCGACCTTTCCCGGCCTGCTCGATGAACTGAACCGCCAGGCCTTCGCCTATCGTTGGTCCACCCGTGCGGTCATGCTCGACAAGACCGATGCGACGAAACTGCTCACGAAGATCCGGCGGCAATGGTTCGCCAAGCGCAAGTCGGTCGCCGCGATCCTCAAGGAAGTGATGACCAACGAGGCCTCGGTGCTCATGGATTCCGACGCCTCCAACAAGGCGGTCGATGCCGATCTCGCCCTGCAGGAGCTGGGCGCCGATCATGCGGGCATTGCCTGTGTGACCGCCACCGTGACGGTCTGGGACCGCGATCCGGCGCTTGCGGCGGAAAAGCTGCGCCTCGTCGAGAAAGTCATCCAGGGCCGCGACTTCACCTGCACGGTCGAGGGCATGAATGCGCTCGAGGCCTGGCTGGGCTCGCTGCCGGGCCATGTCTACGCCAACGTCCGCCAGCCACCGGTCTCGACGCTCAACCTTGCGCACATGATCCCGCTCTCGGCGGTCTGGGCCGGACCGGACCGCGATACGCATCTCGATGCGCCGCCCCTGCTCTACGGCAGGACCGAGGGTTCGACCCCGTTCCGCCTGTCGCTCCATGTCGGCGACGTCGGTCATACGCTGATCGTCGGGCCGACCGGGGCGGGCAAGTCGGTGCTGCTGGCGCTCATGGCCATGCAGTTCCGTCGCTATGCGCAAAGCCAGATCTTCGCTTTCGACTTTGGCGGCTCGATCCGCGCCGCCGCGCTCGGCATGGGCGGCGACTGGCAGGATCTGGGCGGCGCGCTGCATGACCGGGAAGGCGAGGCAAGCGTGGCGCTGCAACCGCTGGCGCGCATCGATGATGCGGGCGAGCGGGCCTGGGCGGCCGAATGGCTCGCCGCGATCCTCAGCGGCGAAGGCATCGCGCTCGATCCGGCCGCCAAGGAGCATCTGTGGACCGCATTGGGCTCGCTCGCCAGCGCGCCGGTTCCCGAACGCACGCTGACCGGGCTTGCCGTGCTGCTGCAAAGCCAGGTGTTGAAGCAGGCCCTGGCGCCTTATTGTGTCGGTGGACCCTGGGGCCGGCTGCTCGACGCCGAGGCCGAACATCTGGGCGAATCTGCTGTCCAGGCCTTCGAGACCGAAGGCCTGGTCGGCGCCGCCTCTGCCGCAGCGGTCCTTGCCTATCTCTTCCACCGTATCGAGGGTCGGCTCGACGGAAGCCCCACGCTCATCGTGATCGACGAGGGCTGGCTGGTGCTCGATAGCCCGGCTTTCGCGGCGCAGCTGCGCGAATGGCTCAAGACCCTGCGCAAGAAGAACGCCAGCGTCGTCTTCGCAACGCAAAGCCTTGCCGACATCGAGACGTCCGCGATTGCTCCGGCGATCATCGAGTCCTGCCCGACCCGCATTTTCCTGCCCAATGAGCGTGCGGTCGAGCCGCAGATCGCCCGCATCTACGAACGCTTCGGGCTCAATGCCCGCCAGATCGAGATCCTGGGCCGGGCGGTCCCCAAGCGTGACTATTACTGCCAGTCGCGGCGCGGCAATCGCCTGTTCGAACTGGGTCTGGGCGAAGTCGCGCTCGCTTTCGCGGCCGCCTCGTCGAAGACCGATCAGCGTCGGATCGGCGAGCTGGTCGCCGAACATGGGCGGGAAGGCTTCCCGGTCCAATGGCTCCGGCATCGCGCCCTCGACTGGGCCGCCGACCTGCTGCCCGCACCTCCTTCCCCGCCATCCGCCCCGCGCGGCGAACCGCTGCTGCCGCTCGAACCTGAGGAGTCTGCATCATGAAGAAATCCGCCTTGCGCCGCGCCCTGATGGCCACGGCGCTTACCACGAGCCTTGCCGGCAGCATGATGCTTGCCGTGCCTGCACAGGCCCAGTTCGGCGGGATTGTCTACGACCCTTCCAACTATGCCCAGAACGTGCTCACCGCCGCGCGTTCGCTCGAGCAGATCAACAACCAGATCCGCCAGATCGAAAACCAGGCGACCTCGCTCATCAACCAGGCGAAGAACCTCGCCAGCTTGCCCGTCTCGACGCTCGGCACCTTGCAGGCGCAGGTCAACCAGACCCGGCAGCTTCTCGCCCAGGCCCAGCACATCGCCTACAATGTCCAGGACATCCAGAGCGCGTTTACCAGCCGCTACTCCGGCGCGAACCTCACCGCGTCGCAGAGCCAGATGGTCGCGAATGCCGATGCGCGCTGGCAGGACAGCGTCGGCGCATTCCAGGATGCCCTGCAGGTTCAGGCCGGCGTCGTCGGCAATCTCGACGGCGCCAAGGCCTCGATCGACACGCTGGTCTCGGCAAGCCAGTCAGCCTCGGGCGCACTTCAGGCAGCCCAGGCCGGCAACCAGCTCCTCGCGCTGCAATCGCAGCAACTCGCCGACCTGACCGCGGCGATCGCAGCGCAAGGTCGGGCCGAGGCGCTCGATGCCGCGCGCAATGCGGCGACCGAAGCCGAAGGGCGCGAGCGCTTCAGGCGCTTTCGCACCGGCAATTGAAGTGGCCGCCGGAATGAGCCGCACGGGCAAGATCGTTATCGCCGCCACGCTGGGCGGCCTGTTCCTCGCTCTGAGCATCGTCGTGACGCTGCGTCCGGAGCCGTCGGTCGAGACGATCGTGGTTCCGGAGGATGAAAGCGCGACCGACCCGCTGGATCGGCTGGATGGCGATCTGCGCCGCTGCCGCACGCTGACCATGCCCGATGCGGGCTGCGAGGCGGCCTGGGAAGCCCAGCGGCGACGCTTCTTCCGCGAAGGAGACCGGCCATGAACGATACCGGCGTGATCGACAGCTTCCTCTCGGTCTTCACCAGCTACATCGATTCCGGCTTCGGCCTGCTTGGCGGCGAAGTCGGGTTCCTGTCCTCGACCCTCATCGTCATCGACGTGACCATCGCCGCCCTGTTCTGGGCCTGGGGCGCCGACGAGGACGTGCTGCAAAGGCTGGTGAAGAAGACGCTCTACATCGGCGTCTTCGCCTGGATCATCGGCAACTTCTCGCATCTTGCGACCATTTTGTTCGAGAGCTTTGCTGGCCTTGGCCTCAAGGCTTCGGGCGGCGGCATGGCGCTCGCGGATTTCATGAAACCGGGAACGGTCGCTGCCACCGGTCTCGATGCGGGCGCGCCGCTCCTCGATGCGACCGCCGATCTCCTGGGGCCGGTCGGCCTGTTCACCAACTTCGTCCAGATCGTGATCCTGCTCGTAGCCTGGCTGATCGTCGTTCTGGCCTTCTTCATCCTCGCCGTCCAGGTCTTCGTCACCATCGTCGAGTTCAAGCTGGTGACTTTGGCGGGCTTTGTGCTGCTGCCCTTCGCCTTCTTCGGGCGCACTGCCTTCATGGCCGAGAAAGTGCTCGGCCATGTGATTTCGTCCGGTATCAAGCTGCTGGTGCTGGCGGTCATCACCGGCATCGGCACCAGCCTGTTCGCCCAGTTCACCAATGCGGGGCTCGGAACCGAACCCGATATCCAGCAGGTCATGGCGATCGCGCTCGCGGCGCTGACCCTGCTGGGCCTCGGCATCTTCGGACCCGGCATCGCCAATGGCATTGTCGCTGGTGGTCCCCAGCTTGGCGCCGGCGCGGCGGCGGGCACCGCGCTCATGGCGGGCGCTTCGCTTGCCGGCGGCGTGGCCGGAGCCAGGCTCGCCGCAGGTGCAGGCGGTTCCACCGCCGCTGCCGGAGGCCGGATTGGCGCCGCTGCCGCGCGGGGCGGTGCGCGTGCCGCCGGATCGAGCGCTGCCGCCTACAGCATGGGATCGCTCGGCAAGACCGGTGCCAGTGCAGTCGCTGGCGGCATGGCCGCCGCCGGTGACAATGCCCTCAAGAACGCGGGCAGTGCCGCCGTCTCGCCGTTGCGCAAGGCGGCCGGCAAGGTCGGTGCCGACATGAAGGCGAGCTTTCGTGACGGTGCGCGGTCTGGCCTTGGAATCGAGCAGGATAGCGCATCTGCCGGCACAGCCGCTTCCGCAGCGCCGGCCGCGGATGGTCCGCCCGCCTGGGCGAAAGCGATGAAGCGCCGCCAGACGATCGTCCATGGTGCGAACATGGCCTCGCACACGCTGAAGGGCGGCGACAGCCACGGCGGCGGCACCGGTCCCGACATCACCGACAAGAGCTGATTCTCGAAAAAAGGACACCCATGTTTCGACGACCTTCCATCCGCTACGGGCAAACGAGCGAACCCGTCACACCCTATCAGCGCGCCGCCCAGGTCTGGGACGACCGCATCGGCTCGGCCCGCGTCCAGGCGCGGAACTGGCGCCTCGCCTTCTTCGGCTGCCTCGCGCTCTCGGGTGGTCTCGCGGCCGGTCCCGTCTGGCAATCGGCGCGCGGACACATCACCCCCTGGGTGGTCGAGGTCGACAAGCTCGGTGAGGCCCAGGCCGTCGCTCCGGCCGATGCCGACTATCAGCCGACCGATCCGCAGATCGCCTTCCACCTGGCCCGCTTCATCGAGGAAGTGCGTTCGGTGCCGGCCGATCCCATCGTTCTGCGCCAGGACTGGCTGCGGGCCTACGATTTCGTCTCCGACAAGGGCGCGCTGGCGCTCAACGACTATGCCCGCACCAACGATCCCTTCGCGCTGGTGGGCAAGGTCCAGGTCGCGGTCGATGTGTCGAGCGTGATACGCGCGTCGAAGGACAGCTTCCGCGTCGCCTGGACCGAGCGGCGCTATGCCGATGGCGCGCTCGCCGAAACCGCGCGCTGGTCGGCGATCCTGACGGTCACGATCCAGACTCCGCGCACGCCCGATGCCCTGCGCCGGAACCCGCTGGGCGTCTTCGTCACCGCCCTCAACTGGTCGAAGGAACTCAGCCAATGAACATCCCCTCTCGCGCCTCGGGGCGCACCCTTCTGCTGCTTGCGTCTGTCGCTCTCCTGCCGGCGGGGGTTCCCAATGCGCATGCCGCCGATGCGCGCGCATCGGCGAAGTCGCCAGGCGTGCGGGCGGCAGTCGAACCCGCCGATCCGCGCCTGCGTGTCGGGCGCGCCAATGCAGCGGCGCGGGTCCAGCCCGATCGCGCCGGCTATCAGAACGCCATCCAGCAATATCCCTGGGCCGATGGCGCGCTGTTCCAGATTTACACCGCGCCCGGCAAGATCACCGACATCTTGCTTCAGGAAGGCGAGGAACTGGTCGGCACGGGACCAGTTGCTGCCGGGGACACCGTGCGCTGGATCATCGGCGATACGGTGAGCGGCACGGGTTCGGCGCGGCGGGTGCATATCCTCGTCAAGCCCACCCGCGCCGACATCGCCACCAACCTCGTCATCAACACCGACCGGCGCACATATCATCTCGAACTGCGCGCGACGACCGGTCCCTACATGGCGGCGGTCTCCTGGTCGTATCCGCAGGACGAACTGATCGCCCTGCGCGCCGCTGCCGCGGAACGCGAGCGCACCGCGCCGCTCGCCTCGGGGATCGATGCCGCCTCGCTCAATTTTCGCTATCGCCTGCGCGGCGACCGGCCCGACTGGCGGCCGCTGCGCGTGTTCGACGATGGCCGGCAAGCGTTCATCGAGTTCGCCGAAGGGATCGCACGCACCGACATGCCGCCGCTCTTCGTCATCGGGGACAAGGGGGCTGCCGAACTCGTCAACTACCGCGTCGCCGGGCGCTACATGATTGTCGACCGGCTGTTCGCGAAGGCCGAACTGCGGCTTGCTTCGGGCAAACATACCGTACGCGTCAGTATCGAACGCGAAGGCACGCGCCGGAATGGCCGGTCATGAGCGGGCCGGACCGCGAAGGCGCCGAGGCGCCAGTGAAACCGGCCGAAGGCCTTGAGGCGGTGCGGGATGACCGGGAGGAAGCACCTGGCGCTTTGGATGGGCCCATTGCCGCCGACCCCCATGCGTTCAGGCTGCGGGGTGAGCCGCCTCGGGTCATGCGCCTTTCGCGCAAGGCTCTGGCTTCGCTCGGGCTGACCGCTTGCCTCGGCATTGGCGGCGCGCTGGTCTATGCGCTGCAACCTGCCCGCCACGCACCGGCGCAAAATCTCATCGACACCGACAGCCGCAACCGCGCAGACAGCGTCAACGCGGCGCCACGGGACTATAGCCAGACAGCGCCCAAACTTGGTCCGGCCATGCCCGGCGATCTGGGGCGGCCGATCCTCTCGGCCCAGCAAAATGGTCAGGCAATGGCCGTGCCGTCGATGGGGGCGCCGAGCGCGCAGGCTACGGACCCACGTCTTGCCGAGGCTGAGCAGGTCCGGCAACGCGCGGCGCAGGAGCGGGATTCCGCGCGCACCAGTCGGCTCTTCCTGGGCGGGGCGGTGCATGGTGGTGGCAGCGACGCGGCTGCGCCGATCGCTGAAGCTGCGGTTTCGGCTTCCGGAAAGGATACAGCGCCTGTGGCGGCACCGACCGGCAAGCGCGGCTTTATGCAGGTAGCTGCCGGGCGTACTCCTGTCAGCCCCGAGCGCGTTACCCCGCTTGTCTCGCCCAATGTGGTGCAGGCAGGCAGCGTAATCCCCGCCGCGCTTCTCACCGGCATCCAGTCCGACCTTCCAGGGCAGATTACCGCCCAGGTGACGCAGAATGTCTACGACAGTTCGACCGGACGCGTGCTGCTGATCCCCCAGGGCTCCCGCCTCATCGGCGAATATGACAGCGAGGTCTCGGCCGGGCAAAACCGCGTGCTGCTTGCCTGGGATCGCCTGATCCTGCCCGGTGGCCGCTCGATCCTGCTCGATCGCCAGCCCGGTGCCGATGCTTCGGGTACGGCCGGGCTGAAGGATGGGGTGAACTATCACTGGGGCAATATGCTCAGAGCCGCTTTGGTCTCGACCTTGCTGGGCGTCGGGACACAGCTCGTGACGCACAGCGACAGCGAGCTGATGCAGGCGCTGCGCTACGGCACGCAGGATACCGTTAACCAGACCGGCCGGCAGGTCGTGCAGCGTCAGATCAATGTTCCGCCCACGTTGACCGTGCGGCCCGGTCATGTGCTTCGGATCATCGTGACCCGAGATCTGATCGTCGAGCCCGCCGCGATCGAAGGAGAACGCCAATGAGCAAGCTGCGTCTGGGGCCGATCGTCGAGGAGAAGCCGGTCAAGCTCAGTGTCGAACTGCCGGGCACGCTGTTCCGCGATCTCGGTGACTATGCAAAGGCCCATGCCGCCGAGAACGGGCTGGCGCAGCCATTACCACCAGAAAAGCTGGTCGCGCCCATGCTTGAGCGGTTCATGGCGAGCGATCGCGGCTTTGCGCGAGGCCGCAGGACCGTAAAGTCCGCCATCCATCATCGATAGATCTCGCTGCGGGGTCGCCTGGGCAGTCCTTATACCCGCGCAACCGTGCTGGGCTGCTGCGCGATTGGCGTTTCAGTCCGAATTTTGCGCGTTCACAGCCTGCCTATCGCGCCTCGTCGAACCGCCGGGAAATCGGACGAAATAGTGCCCAGAGCGCCATTTCCGGTGGATAATGTTCGTTATATGTTCTAATCATGGAATGCGGTGTCCGTGAGGAATTTGTTGATTTTGATACCGCTTATCTCCAGATTCGGCGCAGGAGTTATTGATGCAGCAAGCCACATTATGGGGAGCCGAGCGGCGCGACGACGCGATCGTCGCGCCCATTGATGCGGCTCTCGAGATCGGTGCCTATGAGGCGCTCTGGTGCGAGCATAATGCCAGCTTCCGCTCGATCGCGGAGCGGCTTCGCGCCCAGCCCGGCGCGCGCCCGTCCGATTTCGTGCCCGAATGCGAAGCCCGCACCGTCTACAGCCGCGTACTCGCCAAATTGCGCGAACGCACCCACCAGAGGTTCGGCGTGCGCATTCATGGCGAATGGGAATATCCTCACCGTTTGCGCGATGCCATCGACCCCGTGGAACTGCTCTACTTCCAGGGCGACTGGGATCTGGTCTCCACGCCGGCCGTCGCGATCGTCGGCACCCGCAAGCCTTCCGAAAAGGGGCGGAGCCGTGCTCGGACGCTGGCGCGGCATCTCGTCGCGGACGGCTTTACGGTGGTCTCGGGCCTTGCCGAAGGCATCGATACCGTCGCTCATGAAACCGCGATTGCGGCCGGTGGCCGGACCATCGCCGTGATCGGCACGCCGCTAGGGCAGGTCTATCCCAAGTCCAACGCCGATCTGCAGGAACGTATCGCGCGCGATCATCTGCTGATCAGCCAGGTTCCGATCGAGCGCTATGATGCGCAGAACTACAAGACCAACCGCTTCTTCTTCCCCGAGCGCAACAAGCTCATGTCGGCTTTGACCCGCGCAACCGTGATCGTCGAGGCCGGCGAAACCTCCGGCACGCTCGTTCAGGCGCGCGAAGCCCTGCGGCAGGGGCGCAAGCTCTTCATCATGAACAGTTGCTTCGAGCGTTCAGACCTCACCTGGCCGCATCGATTCGAAGAGCAGGGAGCGATCAGGGTTCACAATTATGACGACGTTCGACTCAAGCTGGTCACCGACGGTAAGGCGGATCGGCGACCTTGAGCGCGGCGATCACTATTATCTGACCGACGACGACCAATGCTATTTCTTCGGCGAATATACCGCGCGGGCAGGGTACAGCCATAGCTCGACCAACCAGATCATCGCCAACATCAAGAAGAAGCCGAGCGTTCGCGGTACGCCGCAGTGGCAATACAAGCTCAAGGACATGCGCCGCGTGGCGACGGCCTTCCGGGGCGCGATCAGACCCGAAGCGTTACCCACGGTGACTTTCGTGCCCATCCCGCCGTCGAAGCTGCGCACCCACCCCGAGCACGATGACCGCATGGCTGCGATCGCGAGGGCCATTTCTCCCCATGCCGATGTCCGTGAACTGATCATCGCGGCAACAGATCGCGACCCCTTGCACGAAAGCGAATGCCGGCTTCGCCCAGACCAACTGGCGGGGTGTCTTCAGCTCGATGAAACCCTGTGTGAACCTGCACCGACGCGGATTTTCCTGCTCGATGATGTCATCACGACCGGTTGCAGCTTCAGGACATGCCGGCAAATGCTTGAAGCCCGGTTTCCGGGGGTTTTGGTGGGCGGGCTATTCGCCGCACGCAGGGTGATCGATCATGCCGCGGATTTTGCCGATTTCGATATCGACTTGTGACGCTTTCGAGGTGGGAGCGGCGAGCTGGCGCCAAAAGGAAGGCTCTGTTGCCCTTGAAGACCAGGCGAGAAGGATTTGCCTGGGTGCAGTCCCCTTCTCCGAGGACATTGATCGCCTCGTGATTGCGCCGTCTTCGCCCGATGTCCGTCATGCGGGCAAGCGACCATTCCAGCTTACTTCACGGCACTTTCCAATCCCGTGAGGAAAGCATTTACGGCTTTGTGCTTGTAGACGGATCTGAGCCTGACGAAGTCCTTCCTGCCGAGTTTGGCAAGGCGCCCCTCGTCGATCCGCAGGCCCTGGGTGAGCCAGTCGATCCCGGTCCAGGTTTCCTTGCGCAAGGCGACAAGGTCCATCAGCGCGCGCAGCGGCTGCGCGACAAAGGCGGTGAGCTTGCCCATCGGCACCCGGTCGACAGCGGTCAGAAAGCGATAGTCGGCAATCGCCAGGGGGTGGAAGTCGAAGGCGCCGAATTCGGCGGCCTCATAATGCAGCGTCTTGCGGCCAGGTGTTACGCTCGCGGTGGTGAAGACCGCTTCGGGAATCCAGCCGTGCCAGCCAAGCGCGCTCTCGAACGAGATATAGCTGCCCGGCATCAGGCCCTGTGCGACCGCGAAGGGATGCGCTGCTTCGCTGCGATAGCCTTGGCCAAGAAGATAGGCGCCGCGCTTGATCCGCAGCAGCGAGCCATCCTTGAGCGCGCGATTGACGAGGCCGTAGCGACGCGCGTCGCTGCCACCCAGCAAACGCGCAAGCTGGCGTTCGCTGAGGATATGGCCGGCCAGCCCCGTTGCCGTGATCTGCTGTGCCAAGGATGACATGAAATTCCCGATACTTCCAAAGTATGGAAGTTTCCAGAATTTCTCGACACATCGGGGGAAGAGGTGGTCGTTGCCCCCTATTCGTCGATCAGCCGCCCGCTCGACCATATCTCCGTCGTCCGCTCCAGATAATAGTTCGCGTCGGGATAGCTGGTGGACAGCGCGAGCAGTGACTGGCCTTCAAGCCAGGCATCATGCTCTTCACGAGGCAGCAACAGGGGCATGTGATCGCTGACGGTACGGATCGGCTCGGCGGCAGGTGTGAGGAGGCCGGCGAAGCCACCATCGGCATGGCACAAACCCGCCCAGGCGCAGAGCGGTTCGTCCCACAATCCTCCCCAGGCGCGGCACCGCTCGCCCCGGTCACCATGTGGGTAGGCGAAACTCTCGATCACGATCAGGCACCGTTCGAGCTTTGCGGCGATAAGGCCGCCGTCTCCGGTGTCTGCGATTTCGCGCGCGAAAAGCGTGCCTCGTCTTGATTGCGGACGCGGAATGGCGAAGGTGGCATCGGGAAGATCCCAGGCTGAAGTCTGGAGACGTCGCTTCCCGTTCCGGGCAGCCACGATGAGCGCGGGTTCACCGGGCCAGATTTCCGGTGTCCAGATCAGGTCCGGTGCGGGCTCGGCGTCGAACAGACCGGCGATCTCGGAAACAGCGCCGCGGCAGCGAATCAGGTTTGTCATGAAACGGCCCATAGCGGTGCAGATGCACATGCGAAAAACAACAACGCATGTGTTGAACTCTTCGGCATTCCGCGGCGGGCCGGAAAAGAGGGCATTTGACCCACCATGCAATGTGTTTTCGGCGCCCTGGAGGATAGAACTCGGTTCCCGCGATGCTATCACTTTGAAGTTTACGCCAGGCTCCTGCCGAAGGGCGTAAGTTGCAAATCGCGCTAAGCCCTCGCCACGTGATCTTGTCGAATGCTTGTCGCTTCTCGCTCGCTGTGGCAGTTCCCCTTTTGAATTCTGAAGATTTTGCGCACGCGATGGCGCGTTAAGTTCTCGCTCAGGTCACAACGCGCAGTCGCATCTTGCGATCCGGCGGCACGCAAGCGTATCGGCTGCGCGTTTGCCGATCCAGGACGCGCAATGCGTTGGATGGATCCATCTGACCGAACAGGATAGCTATCGGCATGCTCAAAACTCTAGTCGTTGCTGGCCGCGATCGCGCCCGTCTGGCCGAGATTTTCCAGGTCGCGTCCCGATTCGGGCTGGGCGTATTGCTGGCCCGGCTCGGACTGCCGCGCAGTGAAGCCGACGACAGCGAAGCCCGAGGCGATCTGAGCCTGCCGGTGCGGACCCGGCTCGCGTTGGAGGAACTCGGGCCGACCTTCGTCAAGCTCGGCCAGATTCTGGCGACGCGCGGCGATCTGCTGTCGCCGCCGTGGATAGCCGAACTTGAGAAGCTGCACAGCCAGGCGCCGACGCTGGAGTTCTCGGTGATACGCGCCTCGCTGGAGGAGGCGCTTGGCCAGTCGCCGGAAGCCGCGTTCGCGTGGCTGGACGAGACGCCGCTTGCCGCCGCCTCGATCGCGCAGGTTCACCGCGCCCGATTGCACGATGGGCGCGATGTCGTGCTGAAGGTGCAGCGCCCCGGCATCCGGCCGCGCATGGAGGCCGACTTGCGGTTGATCGCGCAGATGGCGGCCATGGTCGAGGCGTCGAGCGCGGAGGCAAGGCGCTTCGCCCCGGCGGCGATGCTGCGGCAACTTGCTGCCGCTGTGTTGGAGGAACTCGACTTCACCCAGGAAGGCCGAAACGCCGATCGCCTGCGCGCCGATTTCGCTGGTAACCCGCGCGTTATGGTGCCCGAGATGCACTGGCAATGGTCCTCGGGCACGGTGCTCGTGATGGATTATGTTGCGGGCGTCGCGCCGCGAAGCGCCGACGATCTGCGCGCAGCCGGTATCGAGCCCGCCGCGATCGCCGAACTGGGGGCAGACATGGTCCTCGACATGGTGATGGTGAACGGGCGTTTCCACGGCGACCCCCATCCCGGCAACCTGCTGTGCCTGCCCGGCAATCGCATTGCGTTGCTCGATCTCGGCATGATCGGCCATGTCTCGCCGCGCCGGCGGCAGGAGTTCATCAGCTTCATGCAAGCTTTGTCGGGCGGTGACCCGGCACAACTGGCCGACGTGCTGCTCTCCTGGTCCTCCGATGGCGGGGGATCGCGTGACACCGTGCGGATCGCGGCCGAACGGCTTGTGGCGCGCCACGGCGGCGGACAACTGGTGCTGAGCGAGATGATCGCGGATTTCCTTCTGCTGATGCGCGAGGAAGGGCTGATCCTGCCACCCGACCTGCTGCTTATTTTCAAGGCGCTGGTCACGATCGATGGTGTGTTGTCGGCGATCGATCCGGGCTTCGATCTGTCGCGCGCGATGCGGGACGCATCACGGCGGATCGTGGCCGCGCGTCTGTCGCCCGAATACTGGACGCCAATCGCTCAGGCGCTGACCTGGGAGATGATGAAGCTTGGTGACGATGCACCGCGCCTGCTGCGCGCCCTTGTTCACCGGCTCGAGGCCGAACCGGCCGCCACCGCGCCGCCCGCCGACCCGGTCATCGCCGGTCGCTGGATCGCAGCGGCGATCGTGATCGGCGCGGCGCTGATTGCCGCGGCGCTGATCGCGACTGGATGACGGCCAGCAGTGGTATTCCCGACAGCGGACGTTTCGAGAAAGGGCGTGCGGACGGTGATCACCTGCACGCTATTCATGCATGGGCGCGCGCTCCATGTCGGCGCAAGGAAACTGCGCCGTCCTTGTCGCATCATGGGCAAGCCAGCCTGTCGCAATGGAGCTGTGCCGGGGTTCGCGACCGATGATGCTCGACAATGCCTATGGCTCAGGGTTCCAGACCACCGGCGCCCGCCATGTCCCGTTGAGATGTCCGGGAATCACGCAAATCCGAACGAGGTCGTTTTCAAAGAGGTGGTCAGCTCCGCCTGCACAGCCGACATCTAGGAGTTCAGATCAGATCCGTAATAGTGGCCGTTCGGCCACCTTGTGGGAAGGATAGAATTCAAGGTTGGACACCTGTGATTTAGGATCTCCGATCTGGTGGGTTACGCCGCTACTGTTGGCGATCCTAGGATTGACCCTCGCCTTACGAGTTCCGTTATGCATTGTGGCATTGGGTATGGAAGGGGGCACGCACGCAGCTATGAGTTGGAGTTTTTTTATTGACGAGTCAGGCCAAGATCAGCGTCACTCGCCTTACGAGGTTCTGGCTGGCATTGCTGTAGAGGATCGTAAAGTTTGGCCTCTTATCCGTGATCTGTCCGATGCCCAGCAGCACATTTTTGGCATGAGATTGTTCGAAGCATATGGCCGCGAAGCGAAGGCGCAGAAGCTTCTCGACAGAAAGACGTTCAAGCACTCAGTCCAGCTCGATCCAATCGAGCATGATGAACGGACGCGGTTAGCCCGTGAACTTCTGATCGATGGCACGGCAGTGACCAGAGCAAGGCTGACGGCGCTGGGGCAGGCGAAGATCGAATATTGCAGGTTCAGCCTCGATCTGGCTCGCCGACATGGAGCGAGAGTTTTTGCGACCATTGTTCCGCAGGAGGCGCCGCGTCCCGAACGAAGCGATGCGTTGCGCAAAGACTACGCGTTCCTATTCGAGCGCTTCTACTATTTTCTCAATGGCTTGCCGGGTGATCCAATGGGCTACCTCGTATTCGACGAGCTGGATCGTAGCGCCGCGCATATGCTGCTCGGCCAAGTGTCAGGCTATTTCGTGAACACCCGCAATGGTCGAAGCAGGTCTCGGCTCATCATTCCAGAGCCATTCTTTGTTCATTCCGATCTGACAACTCTGGTGCAGACCGCCGACATCGTAGCCTACGTCATCAGTTGGGGGCTACGCCTGCGGAGAATGACCGCGCCCGCACGTCAGGAGCTACGCCCGTTAGTGGACCTAGTCCATCGCCTTCAGTTCAAACGTGAGACAGAGGGAGGAGATTGGATCTACGGGATGAAGCTGATCGACGATTTGCGACCAAAGCCAAGGCCCTGAGATGAGAGAAGGCAATGCAAGCGTCTCCGCCAACAAAGCCTCCAAGGACCCATTTAGTCGATTCTCCCTGATTTTCAATTACCATTCGCATTAGGTACGCCACCGGCTGAAGATGTCCGGAGGTGCATCGCATGGCGTCCCGCGGGCCGTTATCTTGCGCGCGCAACTGACTGTTTAGGCTCCTGAAGGCGAGGGGCTCAAGGGTTTCGTCCGTGGCGCCTTCTTGCTTCTGGAACTGGTTCGTATCTTAGTGGTTGGCGTCGCCTTGCCATTGGATCGATCCGTCCGCTGCCGCGGCTCGTTCAGGGCAACTGCGCTCAATTGCGCCCGCCATGCATGCTTCAGACCGTCAAGCTGCTCAAGGAGAGACGTATAGTCATCGATCCGTGCGGCTGGATCCTCGTGCAGATGGTGGTCCCGCCTGATCGGGACTATCGCGTTGCGGATCGCTTCCGCCTCAGGAGATTCGTCCAGTTGCGCTTCGATCTGACGGAGAGCAATAGTCGCCTGTTCGCGTGTCGCATGATTGGGGTGATCGACCTTGAACAAAGCGACCCGCTCAGCGACCAAGGTTTCGAGCTTCTTGTTGGCGGCATCATCGCTCGCGCGCCGAACCGCCTCGTTGACCGCACGGAAGATGATCCTCATTCGCCCCAGAAACAGATCGACGTGCGGCCGTAACTTGGCGTCGGGTCTATTGCAGATTTCAATCAGGGCTTTCGCGAACGCGATCTTGTCGATCCTGCCGTTGTGGCGCTTCACCTCACGGTTGATGGCATCGAGCATAGGGCCGCCCTTCGCAATTTCCGCTGCGATCGTCGTAAGAGGGATAGTCGGCGGCGTTCCCTCTCGAAATTTCGTTACCTCCTCGATGACGAGTTCCATCGCCCGATGGGCGAGCGGCACGGGCACAAGATCTTCGATCACGGGGGCGGTCGGCCAAGCATCAATACCTTCGCCCAGTTGTTTGAGATCGAGAATATTCTCGGCCTTGATCAGCTTTCTCAAGCGCTGATCCTTCGCGAAGTCGGCTTTAGCCGTCACGCCTTCCTCATCACCGTCGAGCAATGCCACTACAGGCGGCTTGTCCGCGCCCTGCCCGCGGATCCGAAATACGGTATAACCGATCTCCTGTGCCGATCCGCTTGGCACTATAACCATCCGGTTCAGGTCGAGGGTGTCGTCGTGGACACCTGGCGAACTCAAACGCGTTAAATTGGCGGCGCCCGCCAGAATGATCTGGTCTGCGGCGCCTTCCACCAGCAGGTTTACCGACCCGACAAATGCACTTTCGCCGACGAAGGCGCCAAACGCCGAACGCAAAGGCTCGTAATGATTGCGACTGACGCTCGGCACGACGCGGGTGCCGTCGAAACCACTCCCCTTCTCCAAAACACGGATGCGCTCCGAATGATTCTTGTCGAGCAGAAAGGGTGAGTGGGTCACATAGACGACTTGGATAGGATCGATGCCAGGTTCAGGTTCGGCAAGATCGCGAAACACGCGCATCAGGTCCTGCTGCGCCTCGGCGGACAGATAGGTATCGGGTTCATCCATTAACAGGATCGACTCCCGCTCGGATGACGGGCGATGTATCTGCGTCTGGATCAGATAGGAGAGGAAGTAGCGCAGCCCGCTGCTACGCTCAGAGAAGGTGTAAACCGTACCGGTACGATCGCTTATGACGAAGACCAGTTCGCGATCACGAGTCGAGACCTTCAGGCTGAAATCTCTATCCTGAACCCAGTATCGGCGAAAGTTGAGCTTGCGATCGAGCTGCTGGTTGGCGGACTCAAGTAGTCCGCCGACATAGCCGTCATGGTGTTGGTCGATGCCATTCGCAAGTTCAGCAAGGCTGTTCGGATCGATCTCGCCGAGTGTTAGGAGTAGGCTGCGTCCAAGCTCCAGCGACTTTAGGGTGTTTTTATCGACATGCGCGGCAATAGGTTCGGATAGGTCCGCGAACGCGCTCACAACCTGTCCCGCGTTCTGCTGAACAGCAGTTGCGCCGCCCTTGATGAGCGGACGGAGACCGTTGAGCGCGCCAATTAAGTCTTCTATCATCGACCTAGAATAGGTCGCTACTGGTGCATCGCCTCCTTTCTCGAGAAAGGAAAAAGGTACTGAGTTCGGAAGTGCTACTTCTGAATCGATCTCGAATGGGCGAGGCACCAATTGCTCAATCTGCCGAGTCTGCTCCTCCGTTAGCTCGTATTTGCCGAAGCTGTCCCCTTGCGGAATCCAGACCGTCAATGAAGCTGGCTCCTCCCTGAACATCAGAAAACGACGAAATTTAGCGCCGGTGATCTCGAGGACTCCGGCTATCTCATTTGCCTCTTGCTCAGAGAGATCGTCCCATCCGACCCCGACGTGGGGCCAGCATCGCTGCCCTTTGGCTACACCAAAGAAGGGAGAATAGCGGCATAGGTCGCGCTGTTCGATTTCTTTGCCAGTAATCGCCTTCTTTATGACACCCAAAAGATGACTCTTGCCGGACTCGTTCGCGCCGACGACAGTCGTGATGCGCGAATCCAATTCGACTGTCACATAGGGATAAAAGCGTTCCCTGAACATTTCCCAGGGCTGCGACTGAACTCGGGTATCGAGTTTGCGCGCATGGTCGAAGTTGAAGGATTTGTAGAACCGCGCATAGGCTGTCTTGAGTTTCACAAGAATCCCTCCCCCAAATGATACTCGCCATTCAGTAGCAAGCGGAGAAAGCCTGACAATAGCTGGACCAGCAAAGAACAGAGCAAAAAGGCCCGGAGGTAGCCCGCTTCTGCATGCTATCGTAGCGTATCTTGAGAGTGTGAAACGCCAATCTTCAAGCCATAGAGGCTAACGAATTCAAGGGAATATATATGACTGACGGCATCGAAATGTATCGCGACATGAGCCTGACCGTCCCGCCGGGCATGGCAGGTGCTCTGCGTGCCGCACTCATTGAAGCTGCAGTCGCTCCGTGGCGCTTCGATGCGGAGCGTGCCGAAGAAATCAGACGCAACGCGGTGAGTTCCGAGGACGTGCTGCTCTTTCGGCACGACGCAATCGATCAGCTTCCCGCGGCCGGACTGACATTGTGGGGGAGGGGCGGCGGCTACTATATACCCAATATAGTGCCTCTCGAGGCGAGGAGTCTGTCCTACAGCGAATACAATGCCATCCTGGTTGACTTCGTGGATCGCGTCGCACGACCGGTCTGCGATCGCTTGGAAATCGGAATCGAATTATCCTCCGCCAGCCAATCGCTCGAGGACTGGACGACCGAAGATGTGGCCATCCGGCTTAGGCGTTTCTCAGCCGCAGCAAACAAGTCGACCGGGGCTAGTCACCCGATGGACCAGCGACGCTGGTTCGATTTCCTCGTGGCGTCACACCGTGCCGGAAGGGAACTCGACGTCGAAACGCTTGCCCGTTGGCTGCGCGAGGTCGATGGCTGGGATGAAGAAACCGCCTACGACCTTGCAGGCAACTATCAGAACGCGCTCGCGTTACTCGCCTATTATGACGAGCATTGATGCGGATGATCTCCGTCGCAGGGCTCTCAATGTCCTCGGTGCCGGTGCTATGCTTCGACACGTGCTCGCTGCTCGACATCATGCGCGATCCTTCAAGGGATACTATGCGCGTGCCGGATCGTATTGCTGGTCTAGCACTGTTGGAGGCCGCCGAGCTTGGTCAGCTCCAGTGCTTCCTGCCCGAGCAAGTCGCAACCGAGTTCAGCGAGCATGATGCTCCGACCCAAGAGGAGGCGGAACGGGCCATAAATAAGGTGCGGGACCAACTCAGTCGGATCAATGCGTTGGACGCGGTGTACGGTGCAGTTACTATCATCGACCTCGCGCATCTAGACGGGCATGTTGTCCGCGCCCGCAGAATCGTCGATCGCTGGCTGGCGCGGCTCCAAACTTTTAAGCCAGGGGATGATGCTCCAGCGAAGGCGTTTGCCCGGGTCAACACGGCGACACCTCCGGCAACGCGCGGCAAGGAATCTTCCAAGGACTGTTTGGTCTACGAGACGGTACTGGAGCTAGCGTCGGGCCTTCGCAAAGCCGGAAGCAAGACGCCGATCGTGTTTCTCTCGTCCAACATCAACGAATATCTCCGCGAGCGTAGGGACTTGAAACCCGAAATCGCCGCCGAATTCGCATCACTTGGGATCGATTATGCGCAGAACATGGGTCTTGCGAGGCACCTTTTAGGTCTTTGATGGGGGCAACTCCGACACCGAGCTCGCAGTGTGTCGACGCGCACCAACCCCGCCGGGGCTATAGGCGTTGCCGGCGTAAGCATACCAGCCCGCATCGAGCTGGATCGCACGCTGACGAAGGCACATTGCGACCGGCCGGTCGAGGCGTAGCAGGAGCAGATAGGCGCCTTTGTCGGCGGGCAGCGAATCCGTTTTGCCACGCTGATACACGGCTGTGGGGCCAAGGCAGTCGCTCAGTTCGGCGATGATCCGCGCTTCTTCCCTGTCCATCTGCCTACGCCATTGCCTGTCTTTCTTCGCCAGCCTTCTCGCTGCGTCGAAGTCTGTTGCGGTGCCGGATTTTATGCGCCTCTTGATCGTCCCCGAAGCCCCGGCGCGGTGCCGGAGCATGGGGGACAGCTCTCATGACATATCGGTTCTTGCGGTCCGGCGCAGCGGCAATCGCTTTGCTATCGGGGATGGCGCTTCCGCCTGCTGCCTTCGCCAACAATTATGGCGAAAGCACTGCCTGGCAGTTTCACACCTCGACCGACCGCGCCAATCTCGCGGTGATTGCCGACCTCATCGCCAAGCGCAAGGCAGGTTACTATCAGGCGCCGGTCTACAACACGACGATCGAGCGCCAGTATAATTGCGGCATCACCTCGACCGCCACCGGCAATGCCGATAGCCAGACCGCGCTCGCCAATTCGCCTTTTGTCACCGGCGCCACCTCCTCGGCCAATGGCAATACGAGCGAGACCGATGTCGCTTCACGCTCCGGCGCATCTTCCGGCACCGATCAAACCAACAACGGCCTGGTTTCCGCCTCGGTGTCGGGCGGTACTTCGGCAAGCGGGTACGGCACTGCCACCCAGGCGCTCAACTCCACCCAGACCAACAGCGGCGATCAGTCGGCCAGCGTCAGCTCTTCGACCGCCTGTGCCTTCGGGACGCTCAACTGATGCGCGCCGGGGCACATATGCGCCGGGGATCGGCCGGTAAGGGGCTGGGACTTGCAGGAGCAGCCCTGATGGCGCTGGCCCTGCCGGGCTGCGTCTCGATGCAGCAGCAGCGGCTGGCGCCGGGCGAAGAGCCGGTGCTGCGCGGCCCGGCGGTGCGCGACAACCGCACGCCGATGGACGCGCCGCTCGCCTGCCTTGCCGGGCAAATCGCGGCGCCGGGTCGCAAGCCGCTGGTCATCGCTGTCGGCGATGTGCGCGACTATACCGGCAAATATTCGGTCAACGAAGGCAATGCGATCACCCAGGGCGGCGCGCTCATGGTGTCCTCGGCGCTCGGCAAGCTCAGCGGCGCGGTGCGTCTGGCCGAGCGCTTCGATCCCACCATCGCCGAGCGCGAACTTGGCTACACCGATCGCCGCCAGCTCGGCGATGGGAGCGCGCATGATGTCGCCATGGCTTCGGGTCACCAGACCGTGCCCTGGCTGCCCTATTTCGGGGGAAGCATCACCGCATCCGACTATTACATCGTCGGCGGCATCACCGAACTCAATTACGATATCCGCTCGGGCGGAGCCGAAGTGGCGGTCGACAGCGTCGGCCCCAAGGTCCGCACTTACACCCAAAGCGTCGCGATCGATCTGCGCATCGTCGATACGCGCTCGTTGCTGGTGGTGCGGACCATCAGTCTCACCAAGCAGTTCACCGGCTACGAAACCGGCTTCGGTGTCTTCCGCTTCTTCGGTTCGAACCTCTTCGACATCAATGTCGGCGCCAAGGGGCAGGAACCGCTCCAGCTCGGCATCCGCACCGCGCTCGAGGAAGCGACACTGCGCCTCGTCGCAACGGTTGCTCATGTCGATCCCGCGCCCTGCATGGCGCAGGCGTCATGGGAAGTGTCTCCTCCATCGCTCCTTCCGGCAGGCGGCGTGGCGTCTCCATCGCCCGTGATTGCGCCCGGCATGGCGCCCCCGGCGTTCAACGGGCCGGAAAAACTGGCTGGCGAGGCCGGCGGCGAAGCTGCGCAGATCCTTTTCGAGCCAGGCGCGGCGGAGCTGTCGGGGGCGGCCTCTTCGGCGCTCGACCGGATAGCGGCCGCCGCCGCACATGGGCCTGTCACGGTGACGATCGTCGCACGCGACACCGAGAATCTCGATCCGCGACAACGGGACGCGCTGACCGATCGACGCATTGCCGCGCTGGGCGCCGCACTCACGCAGCGCGGCATCCGCGCTGAACGGATCACGCCACTCTGGCGACCTGGCGTGGGCGATCCCGCCATCGTCCCCGACGGCCCTGGTCAGCAGCGTCTCGTAACGCTGCGGATCGACCGTTGATCAGCCTCTCAAGCCAGATGGAGGCGCCCACCGGACACACCTCTTCCACACCCCGCCAAGATCAGCCTCTTCAATCACAAGGATAACATCATGACCCATCGTTCCCTGTCGGCACCTGGTTCCTGCCGCCGTCTGTTCCTCGGCAGCGCCTTCGCCGCCTTGTCCGCCTCGCTTTGCACCCCCTCGCTTGCCATTGCTTCTCCCGACGTCGGGGCCGACGGTGCGCAAGTCATCGCCAACGACCAGGTGAGCAGTGCCGGAGTTTCGGCGACTGCCGCCGATCCCGTGATCCGGGTGGTCATCGAGCCGACCGAGGCCAGTGCGGACCTGGCCGACAACAGCATCGGCGCGACGGCCACCGGCAATCACCATGCGGCAACGCTCGCGCCCGATACACTCGACCTGTCGGGCCTGGCCATCAACACCCACCTCGTGATCGATGGCGACACGGTGAGCGGCCAGGCTCCGGCGGTGGTCGCCTCCCGTCAGGTCATGGATGACGCGCCAGTCACCGCCGAGACCGACTATTCCAGGATCGGCATGAGCGCCGATGGTGTCGTCGAGAGCGGTCTCTCCATCGCCTCCAACCAGCAGCAGGCGGTGGCCACCGGCAATGACGCCTCCGGTTCGCTGAGCCTTTCGGGCAATGGCGGTAGTATCGGCGCGGGCATCGTCAGCCGCCAGTCGACGGGCTACGGCTCGGATGTCTCCGCCAGCCTTTCCGGTAAAGTGCGCGTGGCAACGCAGGAAGTGGTGCGCAGCGATCTCGCGATGGACGGCAACATCCAGCGCGCCATCGCCACCGGCAACAGCGCGGGCAACGCGCTTGCGACCGATGTGCTGAGCATCACGGGCACTTCGGTCTATGGTCCGCCCTCCATTGTCACGCCTTATGGTGGCAGCGAGGTCAATGCAGCCTATGCCGTGCTCTCCGACCAGCAGGCGGATAGCGATGTAAGCGCGAGCGCGGAAGGCGGGTTCCGCACAACTGTGGCGGACTCGGTGGTGGGTTCATCGTTCGGCACGGACGGCAATGCTCTCGTCGCTGCAGCCTATGGCAACGATGCGGCGAACAGCGCCAGCCTGGCCGCTGGCACTCTCGATGCCGGCTATGGCGCGATCGCCAATGTGACCAATGTCCAGGCGGCCGGCGGTGCGACCAGCGCCGGAGTGACCGGCGGCGCGACGATGAGCCTGTCGGGCGATCTGGTCGGTTCGAGCGTTTCGGACCGGAACAACAGCATCCAGTCGGTCGCCACCGCCAATCGCGCGGATGGCAATCTGCTTTCGGTCAGCGCAACCTCGATCAGCGCCAGTGACGGTCTTGACGGCTCGGGCGGCGAGGAAGGCCCGGAATTGCCGTTCGATCCCGGATATATCGGGACCGCGCGCCTCACGCCCTATGGCGAGATGACGGTGACAGCACCGTTCAGCGTGCAGAACGCCCAGAGCTTCACCGCGCCCGTTTCCGCGTCGGTTGCTCAGAGCGCCACCCGGATTTCGATCGGCGCGGGCATCACCGGCACAAGTGTGGCCATTGCGGATAATGCCGTGCGGGGCACCGCGACCGGCAACAGCGCCAGCAACGGCCTGACGCTCGATGCCAACAGCATCGCCACCGCCGCGGACCTCAACGCGTTGCAGATCGGCCTTGGCGACGTCATCGCGACGGTTGGTGAGCCTGGCGACCGGGTCGGCGCGCATATCGCCGCGCAGGGTGATGTGGTCGGTTCCAGCCTCGCCATCACGGGGAACGACGCGCGCGGCACCGCGATCGCCGACAACGCCTCGAACAGCCTTGCGGTGACGGGCAACCAGCTTTCCGGTGCAAGCGGGCATGGCGATGCCGTAGCGGGCCTGTCGAACGGCGATCTGGTCGCGTCGGCCGACTTCGCCCTGGCAAATTATCAGACCACCGGTACGGGCGCGGGCGAAGAGGGCTCTACGCCGCAGATCTCGTCCGACGTCATGGGGTGGCTTGCCGTTACCGGCGGCGACGTGATCCGCTCCTCGCTCGCGATCGAGGACAACAGCCAGGTGGCGGCGGCGCTCGCCAATCTCGCGGCCAACACGCTCTCGGTCGATGCGACGGCGCTTGGCGGCAACGGGTCTGTCGCTTCCGGCTCGGCGCTGTCCTCGACCCAGGTCGGCGTCGCGGACCTTTCGGCTGCGTCCGACCTCAGGATCGGAGCGACGGGCAATGTCGTCGATAGCTCGGTCGCGCTTTCGGGCAACAGCAACAGCGCGCTGGCCCATATGAACGATGCGTCGAATACGGTGAGCATCCATGCGGTGCAGATCGGCGAACTGAGCGGCACCGATGCCCAGCTGTATACCGATCCGGGCATGCCGGGCCTTGCCGTGGGCGATCATGTGCTGGCCAACAGCCAATATGCCGACGGCAGCGTCACGGCGAGCGCGCTGACCACCGCTGGCAATCCCGATTGGTATGCCGGCCTTTACCGGTCGGCCTACACGATCACGGGCAACAGCACGTCGGCCGAGAGTGTGGCGAACCAGGCGATCAACGCCCTTTCGGTCTCGGCCGTGTCCGATGGTGCGGCAAGCGCCGGGCTGGCGAATACGCAGGAGAGTCATGCCGGTGTGCTGGCCGCGGCCACGACGCGCCTGGGCTATGATGGCCTGGCAATGTCGGATGCGCAGGCGCTCGTCGGCGGCAACAGCACCAGTGCTTTGGCGCGGGGCAATGCCGCATCGAACAGCCTGACGCTCACCGGCACACCGTCGTCGGGATTGGCTCCGGCCAGCGCATCGCTGGCGGGATCGGGGACGGTCTCGGCTGATGCCGCGCTCGTCAATAGCCAGATCAACACCGGCGATGTGACGGCGCTCGGTGAGAACATGGTTCATGACATTGCGCTCAACTGCATTGGCGCGGACCGCAGCGAACTGGTCCTCAACGGCAACAGTGTCTCGGCCTCGGCCATCGGCAATGGCGCGACCAACAGCATGGCGCTGGCCTCGCTCGGCCAGCTACCGACTGCCGCGGTCGCCAATGTGCAGATGAACAGCGGCCAGGTCACTGCGCGGGTCACGGGTGCGACCTTCCAGGCCATCCCGGGCACGCTCACCGCGAGCCGGCTCGGCATCACCGGCAACAGCGTCATCGCATCGGCCGTGGGGAACAGCGCGGTCACCTCGATCGCTTCCTTGCGCTGATCCGCTTGCGGCGGCGGCCCGTAAGCCCCCGGCATGCCGCCGCACGGCGGGAAAGGCCGTCACGCTTCCCCTGGGCGTGGCGGCCTTTCTTGGTTGGGGATTTTTCGCCTTCCGGCACAGGAATTCCTGACGATTTCGCCAAATCCGGCTATGTTGTCGGCATAAGAAAGGGCTGATACGGGTTTATGGTGCGCGGCGAACTGATGAAGAAGATGGCGGTGAGCACAACGAGCTGCGCCGTGCCGTCAACAGCCTGCTGATCTTCATCGATCGTATTCAGCCCAAGGGCTTCCTTGTCGCTGCCACCAATCTCGATCAGTCGCTCGATGCCGCGATCTGGCGCAGGTTCGATGAGGTGGTCTGGTTCGATCCACCGAATGCACGGATGTCCGCCCGTTTCCTCAAGATGAAATTTCGCAACGTCGCCATGACCTTCGATCCACAGGGCCATGTCGATGCGCTGGCAGGCTATAGCTACGCCGAGCTGGATCGCATTTGCGTCCAGGCCATCAAGACCTCGGTCATCGACAAACGAAAACAAGTCAGGGAGCAGGATTTCCTTCATGCCATCGCCGATGAGCGCCGCCGACGGCGTAAAACCGAACGCATGGCCGCCTGATACCGGCTCGGCGGCGCGTTACGACCATCTGCGGCTCTTGCGGCCAGCACAAAACGGACGCCCCCGCCCTTCCAGACCTTGAAAGTTTCCGGAAATTTCTGTTTCCCGATGTGCCGGGGCGCAATCGCTCCTGCCGACTGCCGGACGACGCGTCGTCGTCTCTCGTCAGGCCGCTCCGACCTTGCGCGGCCTGCCACGACGCCGGGGTTCAGTATCTTGCGCAAGAAACCTCTGGAGCGCGGCCTTTCTGGACCCGCGATCAAGGGCATAACGGGTGTGTGAGATACTCTCGCCGTCCAGCAGCGCCTTGATGTAGCCGGAGACAGTGTCGGCCGCCATAATCAAGGCGGCGTCAAGGACATGAACATACCGACTGGTGATCGATCCGGAGGCATGGCCCAGCAGTGCTGCAATCGTGATTTCGGTGAAGCCGAGATCATTGGCCATACTGGCAAAGCTGTGGCGCAGAACATGCGCGGTTAGTCCTTCCAGTTCGGTTCCCGAAAAGATCTTGAGCCAATGCTTCGGAAAAGCGCCGAATGGCGTTTCCTCATCATGTCCAGGAAAGACGTAGGGCGAACTTTCAGTGCCGTTCGCGGCCCGCAGCTTCTCGAAATATTCCAGTACCGGTAACCCCAATGGCCTGATCGACTGGCCTTCCTTGCTGTCTTCGAGGCACAGCATGCTGTTGCCCTCGTCGATCTCGCTCCAGCGAATGCCGATAATCTCGCCGCGGCGGCAGCCTGTGGTCGCCAGGACGGCGATCATCTCGGCAGCCGTAGCATACGGCCCATCGGCGACGGCCTCACGCAGAATTCGGCCCAGCGTCCGATACTCCTCTTCGGTCAACCGGCGCGTTCGCTTCCCATCCTTGGGTTTCTTGATGCCATGCGCAGGGTTCACGTCGATGATGCCCAACTCGTCCCGGGCGTAGCTCAGAATTCCACCGAAGAGCCCCAGCGTCCGATTGGCAGTGCCACATCCTCCCTTCACGATCGCCTTGCCGCGCAGCTTGTTCGTCTTTTCGATGGTCCGTGTCCTGCCGGCCATGATGTCCTTCATCATGGAAGTCACCTCGGCCTTAGTAAGCTGGGTGACCATCTTTCGCCCAAGCAATGGAATGATGTGCCGGCGAATGCGACCGAGATCGGTGACGATCGTACCGGCCTTTTTCGGCCTACCGCCCTTGCCCAGGATTCGGCCGTTCTCCAGCTCGGTAATGTAGAGTTCGCACAGTTCCTTCACGCTGATCTGCTTTCGTGCGTTGTTGCGTTCCTCAAGCGGATCATTGCCTTTGGCGACCTCGGCCAGCGCCTGGATTGCCAGCGTTCTCGCCTGGTCCGCCGTAATGGTGCCATGGCGGCCGAGTTTCATGCGACGACGGACATTGTTTCCATTGCGGTAGTCAATGAAATAGGTTCGCGTGCCGGAAGGGAGGATGAAGGCGCCAAAGCCCTTCAGCTCGCTGCACCAGAGTGTATATTGCCGATCCTGCGGCTGGGATTTGTCGATGATCGTCTTCGTCAATTTTGGCATGCTCACCTCGCGGGATGGCCCCAAAAAACTCACCAAAATCTCACCACGCGAAAGGAAATGGTGGAGTTCAGGTTTGTAGTCCCGGCGCCCCATAGAGTCAATAAAACTGTTTATAAACAGTCAGTTATACAACTCTAGAGCTCGATGGCGTTGCATGGCGTTGGAGGCTGGCCCCCGCTCCGAAGGCAGAGGTCACAGGTTCGAATCCTGTCGGGTGCGCCAGCTTTCTCCAAGACCATGACCTCGACGAGCGTTTGCGTCGGCGCGCTGGACGCCCGCGCATTTTTTGGTCATGCTTGGCGACATCGGCCAAATGGGAGAGCGATGATGAAATTCCGGGGCATGACGGAAATCGCGCTGGGTGTCGGGCTGCTCTTGGCTGCCGCGCCTCTGCAGGGCTTCGCGGCGCTCAAGCCCGGCGTGAAGGCGCCCGATTTCACGCTGGATGCGGCACAGGGCGGGAAGCCCTTCAGCCTGTCGCTGAAGCAGGCGTTGAAGCAGGGTCCGGTCGTCCTCTATTTCTTTCCCGCGGCTTTCACGCCCGGCTGCACGATCGAGGCGCATCTTTTTGCCGAATCGACCGACGATTTCAAAAAGTTGGGCGCGCGCGTCATCGGGGTCACCGCGGGCAATATCGACCGCGTCGCCGAATTTTCGCGGTCGGAATGCCGCGACAAATTTGCCGTGGCGGCCGATCCGGGCGCGAAGGTCGCCGCCAAATATGACACGACGATGCGCACGGCGGACAACCGGATTCTCTCCGAACGCACATCCTATGTGATCGCGCCGAACGGGACGATCCTGCTCAGCTACACCGACAGCAAGCCGCAGGCGCATATCGAGAAGACGATGGCGGCGGTGCGGGCATGGAAGGCGCGGAAGCGCTGATCGCCGCCGCGTGCTCGCGCGATCCGCAAGAGATATGTTGACGACAGCGCGGTCATCGTGGCACTCGGACGCCGCATCGCGAGGGCAACTGCAAAACGCGTTTTAAAACAGCGCGGCAGGCAGGGGCCAAGTCGTTGAAATGCGGGTGTAGCTCAATGGTAGAGCAGAAGCTTCCCAAGCTTACGACGAGGGTTCGATTCCCTTCACCCGCTCCATCTTGCTGCCCATGCGCAGTTGCTGATGGTTGAAAAAACCCTGAAAATCCGCTAGTTTTTGAGCACTCACTGGCTTTCGGTGATTGCCCATGATCGCGTGTAGCTGAACGATTCGGGGGCATATCCGGGGGCCTTTCCAAAAGCCCTGATTTGCGAGGCCCCCAAATGGCGCTCACCGACACCGCGATCCGCAAAGCGAAGCCAAAAGATAAACCTTATAAGGTCTCGGATTCGGGCGGCCTTTATCTTTTGGTCAATCCGATCGGCAGCAAACTTTGGCGCGTTAAATATCGCCTGCATGGAGTGGAGCGTAAACTGGCGCTCGGCGCCTACCCTGCAATTACGCTCGCCGAAGCGCGAGCGGCAAGGGATGATGCGAAGAAGCAGCTCGCCCATGCCGTCGATCCGAACACTGCCAAGCGGCAGGCACGAATCGTTGCGAGTATCAGCGCAGGCAACAGCTTCGCGGCGGTGGCCGAAGAGCTGATAGCGAAGCGCGAGAAGGAAGGTGTCGCACCCGCGACACTCGAAAAGCATCGCTGGCTTTTGCGTTTGCTAGGCGCAGAGTTCGGCCGTCGGCCGGTGGCCGACATCACGCCTGCGGAGCTACTTCACGAGTTGAAGAAGCAGGAACGGCGCGGGCGGTTAGAGGCAGCGAAGCAGGCCCGGGGTTTCGCGAGCCGCGTTTTCCGCTACGCCGCCGCTACGGCGCGAGCCGAACGCGATCCCGCACAGATGTTGCTTGGCGCGCTCATCCAACCGACCGTAAAGCATTTTGCGGCGATCACTGACCCACTTGAGTTTGGCGCCCTACTCCGTGCGATTGAGGGATATGTGGGTGATCCAGCGGTGATGCATGCGCTCAAACTGACCCCGCATGTCTTTCAGAGGCCCGGTGAACTGCGGCAGATGGAATGGACAGAAATCGACTTCGCGAAGGCGGTTTGGACTTTGCCCGCTGCCAAGATGAAAATGCGCCAACAGCATGCGGTGCCACTGTCACGCCAAGCACTCGCGATTCTGGAAAGTATGCGTGGGCTCTCGGGCAACGGCAGATATGTGTTCCCGTCGGTACGAACACGGGCGCGGCCGATCAGCGACAACACGATAAACGCAGCGCTTCGTCGTCTTGGCTATTCCAAGGAGCAAATGACGGCCCACGGATTCCGGACCTCGGCCTCTTCCCTGCTTAACGAGTCGGGCAACTGGAACCCCGATGCCATCGAACGTGCCCTTGCTCACATGGTCGCGGGCAGTATTCGCCGCATATACAATCAGTCGGCCTATTGGGCTGAACGCGTCGAGATGGCGCAGTGGTGGAGTGATTATTTGTGTCAGCTCCGCGATGGAGGCAATGTAGCCATCCCTCGCTAGGAGAAGATGGTGGACGACCGGAAGGAGATTTTGCCGCTCCGCATTGTCGGAGCTCGCTTCATCAGCACGGAAGAACAAGTCGGCCTCGTCGAACTGGATCGCATCACGGTGGATGCCTCGCGCGCGATCCAGAACCGATATTGGCTGTGGGCAACCTCATTCATGACAATGGCCTCAGCAACAGTCGGCTCTGTTCTCATCGGCGGCGCTCTTACGCTTGGCGAGGCGCCGGGTGCGGATATTGCCATCCTGATTGGCCTCGGATGCGCTGTATCGACGATGGCGATAGGAGCATCGTGGCGCATGTTCCAATATGGCGGGATGAAAGCGAGATCGCCCCAAGAGCCCTTGTACGCGGACCCGGCCGACCCCGCCGTCCGCAATCTCGAACGCCTGTTCGGGATCCTTCAACTCGAATCGTCGCCACGGGCCTTCTACCTGACTCGCAATGGGGCGCGTCGGTATGTCGATCACCGCTATTTCTTCGGAAATCTTCGAGCCGCCCATATCGCCAGGAGCGGCACGATCCGTAGCGCACTATTCGGCCCAGTAGGACTCTGGTTCGACCGCGAACTATTCCTTGAGGCCGATGTCGCCGAGTTGATCAACCAATCCAAAGCAAAGCCGAGCAGAGCCGGTGCGCCGAAAAAATATGATTACACTAGCGCCATCATATCGTTGATCGAGCATCCCCAGGTGCAGTCGATCGACATTAACAAAAAGAAGGGCAATCTCACTTTGATCATTGGCCTGCTGGAGAAATGGTATCTCGGTCGGAACCAGAGACCGCCCAGCGAAACGCAGCTTTCAGGTTACGCAAACGACATTCTGGAAGCGATCAAAAAAAATCGTTCTTCAAAATCCTAGCCGGAATTACCGAGGAACGACGTATTTCCGCGCGTTCTGTTCGACGGCAATTACCGGGAAACAGCCGCGAACGGCGGATTCCCAGTGCATAAGCATGCCGTTGGAACTGCCGGCGATTAGCTGCAAATGATCCTGTCGCCCGCCGCATTGCGGCACTCCAACGGAGGCGACAATGGATGAACTCGCATACTCGATTAACCGCACGGCGAAGGCGCTCGGCGTCGGCCGGAGCACAATCTACAAGCTCATCAAGACCGGCCAAGTCGATGCGCTGAAGATCGGTACGCGCACGCTGATCACGACCGCATCTATCGCGCGGCTCACCGAGGCGCGGCCCGAAACTTGATGCCGACGCGGCGAATTGCCGCCTGCGCATCTCGATCACGCTCGATTCAGGAGGACAAGACATGTCCGTTCTTCGCAACGCTCTTGCGCGTTTCTTTTTTTCGAAGCCAAAGTCCGACATGCACATCGACGCCGATGTTCAGACCGCCATCTACATGTGGCCGATCATCGAAAAGTTGCTCGCCCATGGCGAGGATGGCGACACCTACCGCGCGGCTGTCAATTTCTGGCGCTACGCCGAGCGACCGCCGCTAGCCACCTACGATGGCGATGGGAGCCATTGTCACATCGATGGTCCACTTCAAATGGCGGGCGATTTTTGGCTTCCCTTAGGCGGAGAAATCTTCAGCCGCGGCGTCACGATTGCGCTCGATCCCTTCGAAGCGAACGACCTTCGCGATCATATGCGGGCCGCTATCGAGCGCGCTATTCTCGCCTGGCTTGCGGACAATGGTCGCCGCGAATCTCCACCGGCAAAAAATCCTTACGATCGCCAAACGGCCGACCGCAAAGCGAAGGCAATGATCGCCGATTGGGCCGCTCGCAAGGGGGCAAGGCGCCCCGTCACGGAGGGCCCGGATCATGCCTGAATCGGTTGTCTTTGACGCAAGGTTCCGGGGCCGCGATGCTACGCATCGGACCCGTAATTTGGATACACACCTCACGCACGGGTGCATCCAGCTTTTCCGCCACTTTTCGAGGGTGCGATCAGAGTGCGCTCCGCCGTTGCTTCGCCGAAGTGACGCTATTCCGGCAAAATTCGAGGGTGCGATCCGCACCCTCAGGGAGGCGGCGCGATGAAGACCGTCCAGCACTCTGTCCGCTTGCCCGCGGCGCTCGACACGGCGCTTCGCGCGCTGGCCGACCGGCAGGGCAAGACGGTTTACGCGATGCTTCGCCGCTGCGTGAAGACGGGGATCGACGGGCAGACAAATCCCATCGCCAGCCATGCCGACGATCGCGAACTGGTCGCTGAGGTGGCGTCGATCAGCACGCGCCTCGCCGATGTCGAACGCCTGCTCGACCGAACCTTGCATACGGCCTGCGCTGCCTATTGCTATGCGCGCAGCGCCGCGAAGGGCGGCGGCAAAAGCGACGAGGTCATCAGCGCCGAGACGCAGCGAGCTTATGACCGACAACGGGCGGCAGCGGAGGAACGGCCATGAGCGAGCCTCATGATCTCCGGCTCCATGCTGAGACGCTGCGGCGTCATCTTCGCTACAGCCAGACGCGGCGGTTCAAACGGCATGTTGCCGTCATGCTGTCATCGATCGCGCTCGGCGGTTTGGCGGCACCCTATCTGATGCTCGACCCGAGTATCCTTCGGGACACCGGCACCCATTATCACGCGAAGATGCTGTCATGGTTTGCGGGCGACGGCGGCGATCCCGGGATAGTGATCCGTTACGAGGGGAAGGACTATCTGACGCCCGCTCGCACGGTCGCGACCGATCCATATTTTGTCCGCCGGGCGAGCATCGCCAAGTCGTTTGTCATGCGCGGCGCCATGCTGGGATTTGTCGCTTGGCTGTCGGGCCTGTTCCTGCTCCGCGATGTCGCCGCGCGGCGGCGCGAACGCGCGCTCCGCGATCGCGTCATCGACGGCACCAAGGTGGCGAGCGAGAAGGAGCTTGTGAAGCTGGCGCGAGCCGAAGCGGGTTCGCATCCGCTGGCGATCGGCCCCGTCCCCTTTCCCCGCCGCCTCGAAACCCGGCACATTGCGCTGGTCGGAACGACGGGCAGCGGCAAGACGACGGTGCTGCGCCAGTTGCTCGACGGGATCGCGGCGCGCGGCGAAGCCGCGCTGGTCTATGACACCAGCGGCGAGTTCATCGCCCATTACTTCCGGCCCGAGTGCGGCGACATCATCCTCAATCCGTTCGACGCCCGCTGCGTCTATTGGTCGCCCTTCGCCGAGATCGCCCACCCCGCCGACGCCGATCGCATCGCGCAGCAACTCGTCACCGAGACCAGTGATAAGGACAAGGATGTCTGGCTGGAGACCAGCCGCATCCTCGTCGCCAACATGATCCGGGAACTCTGGAAAGAGAAGAAATGCACGCTGCCCAACCTGCTCGAGGCGCTGCAGAAGATGGACAAGGACAAGCTCAAGACCTGGCTCAAGGACACGTCGTCGGCGCGCACCTTTTCGGACGACGCCGACCGGGCCACCGGCAGCGTGCTTTTCATGCTCGCGAAGGCGGCGAACCTGATCCAGTTCCTTCGGATGCCTGAAGAGGGCGAGAAGGTCTTTTCGTTCCGGGAGTTCATCGCCGGTCTCGACGGGACGAAGGGCGCCAAGCCCTGGATCTTCGTGCCGCGGAAGGAAGAGCAATTTGCGGCGTTGAAGCCGCTGCTCGCCTGCTGGCTCGAATGCGCCGCGAGCGCCATGCTGGCTCTGGCACCTTCATCCGACCGACGCGTCTGGTTCCTGCTCGACGAGCTTGCCGACTTGCCGCGCGTCGACAATCTGACCCGCCTTCTGCCCGAAGGACGCAAGTTCGGGGCGGCGGTCGTGCTGACCTTCCAGGGCGTCGGCCAGATGCGGCATCGCTATGGCGACGACCTCGCCGAATCCATGCTCGGCTGCTGCAACACCAAGCTCTTCCTCCAGATGGGCGATGGCGAGTCCCGGCGCTGGGCGAGCGACACGATCGGCACCTGCGAGGTCGAGATCCAGACCATGACCGGCGCGCTCGGCGACGGCGACGACAAGCCGCGGATGACGCTCGGCCGCCAGCGCAAGACCCGTCCCGCCGTGTTCGAAAGCGAACTTCGTCTCGCACGCTACGAAGGCTATCTGCTGTTCCCCGACGGGCTCCCGGTCGCGCGCATCGCGCTGAAGGCCGACCATATCGAGAAGCGCGGCGTGCCGCGCCAGCCCGCCTTTGTCGAGGCAAATCCGGAGACGACACTCTGGCACCGACCATTGGAGGCGGCGCCCAAAGAAGAGCCCGACAGCGCAGTGCCGTCACCGTCCGAGGAGCCGGTCGTCGAAAAGCCGAAGGCAAGGAAGAAGCCGACGGCGCCACCGCCCGCTGACGATGGTGGGCCGATCTGATGGTCGCGTCGGTATCCGCGCTGACCAGTTCGGCGCAAGCGAGCAACTATTATGAGGCCGACGATTATTATGCCAAGGGTGGCCTGTCGCCATCCGAATGGCACGGCATGGGCGCTGACGAACTTGGGCTATCGGGCGACGTCGACCGCGACGCCTTTCGCGAACTTCTTGACGGCAAGGTCGCGGGTCAGCAGCTCGGCACGGTTCGTGACGGCCAGCTTGAACATCGCCCTGGCTGGGATGTGACGCTGAGCGCACCCAAGTCGGTGTCAATTATGGCCGAGGTTGCGGGCGATCGGCGGTTGATCGCGGCGCATGGGGAGGCGGTGAAGACCGCGCTCGCGCATGTCGAGGCGCATATGGCCGCGACCCGTGTCCGGCACGGCGGCAGCGTGATGCGCGAGACCACCGGCAATTTGATTGTCGCGAGCTTTCAGCATGGCACGAGCCGGGCGCAGGACCCGCAGCTTCATACCCACAATGTCATCATGAATGCGACGCAGGGCGAAGATGGCTCGTGGCGCAGCCTGGAGCCGCGCGCCATCTATCAGCTCCAGAAGCAGATCGGCGCCATCTACCGGCAGGAGCTGGCCTTGAAAGTCCGCGAGCTCGGCTATGAGATTGCACCGGGTAAGGAGTCGATGTTCGAGATCAAAGGCGTCTCGGCCGACGTGTTGGCGGCGTTCAGCACGCGCAGCGCCGAGATCGAGGCGGCGCTTGGCGAGCGCGGAACGACGCGCGAGGAAGCAAGCGCCGCGGAAAAGCAGGTCGCCGCGCTCGATACGCGGCAGGCGAAGTTCGCGGCCGATCATGGTTCGCTCGTCGCGGACTGGCGCGAGACCGCCAACCGGGCGGGGTTCGATGCCGGGGCCCGGCTGGCCTTGGTGCGTGAGGCCGAGGCGAGGGCCGCGAGCGGGCTTCACTTTCCCGATCCATCGATCGCCGATCGCGCCGTCGCCCATGCCGCCGACAAGCTTGGCGAGCGGCAGTCGGTGTTCTCGGTCGCGGCGCTGCATGAGGAGGCGGGCCGGGTTGGACTTGGGCAAGTCGGCTATGCCGAGATCGGCGACGCGATCGGGCGGGCGGCGAAGGAGGGCGAGCTGGTCGACCGCACTTTCCTCGACCGGAGGGGCGCCGCGTTCGCCGGCTTCACGACGCGGCAGAATATCGCGGCCGAGAAGACATTGCTTCGTATCGAAGCGCACGGGCGCGGTGCGTTCGCGCCGATCGCCTCGCAGCTTACCGCCGCCAAGGCGGTCGCGGGCGCGGCAGCGCAGGCGGAGCGATCGGGCTTCGGCTGGAATGCCGACCAGAAGACCGCAACCGAGCAGCTTCTTACCAGTCGCAATCGCATCACCGCGGTGCAAGGCTATGCCGGGACCGCGAAGACGACGACGGTGCTCGCCACGTTCGCGCGCGAGGCCGAAGCGCGCGGCGTGTCGGTGGTCGCGCTGGCGCCGACCGCGTCGGCGGCGATGACACTCGGCGAGGCGCTCGGCACGCGGGGCGATACTGTCGCGAGGCATTTGCTCGTGCCGGAAGGTTCGGCGCCCGGCCAGCCGGTGGCTTGGATCGTCGATGAAGCTTCGCTCTTGTCGGCGCGCGATACCGCGCGGCTGTTCGATTTGGCCGAGCAGCATGATGCCCGCGTCATCCTGGTGGGCGATGTCAAGCAGCTTGGATCGGTCGAGGCCGGAGCGGCCTTCGCGCAGCTTCAGACCGCCGGCATGGAAACCGCCACGCTGGGCGAGATCGTCCGGCAGAGAAACGCCGCTACCAAGGAGGCGGTGCTCGCGTCGATCGAGGGCGATGCGAAGAAGGCGCTCGCCGCGCTCGATCGCGGTGGCGGCCAGATCGTCGAACACGCCGATCGCACTGGCCGCTTCGCCGCCATCGCGGAGCGCTATGCCGGGCTCGACAGGGCGGCGCGGGCGCGAACGCTGGTCATCGAACCCTCACGCGAAGGGCGCGACGCGTTGACGGCGGACATAAGGGCGGCGCTGGTCAGGTCAGGCTCGCTTTCCGGTCCCGCCGTCGCCGTCGAAAGCCTCGTCAACAAGGGGCTGACCCGCGCCGAGGCGCGCGACCCGCTAAGCTACGACCGGGGCGATGTCGTGCGCTTCACGCGCGACTATGCCGACAAGGGCGTCGCGCGCGGCGAGGCCTATCGTGTCGAGACGGTCGATCCGGCCAAGGCAGCCATTGCGCTGAGGTCCGAGGATGGGCGCGAGGTCGATTGGCGGCTCCGCCAATGGGGAGCCGGTAAGGTGCAGGTGTTCGCGCCGCAGAATATGGACCTCAGGACCGGCGACAGCATCCGCTTTACCCGCAACGATCGCGAGGCCGGGCGGATCAACGGCGCCCGCGGCGAGGTTACCGCAATCGACGAACAGGGGCGAACTGCGACGGTGCTCGGTTCTAGTGGGCAGGTACAGACGCTCGACCTCAACGCCGCGCGCGACCGGCATATCGCCCACGCTTATGTCGATACCGCCTTCGCCGCGCAGGGGCGCACCGCCGAGCATGTCATCATCCATGCCGACAGCAAGGCGACCAATTTGGTCGACCAGAAAAGCTTCTATGTCGGCATCTCGCGCGCGAAGGAGTCGGCGGCGATCGTCACCGATAATCGCGCGAAGCTGGTTTCGGCGATCAATGAACGCGCTGGCGCCGTGCAGACTGCGCTTTCACCGGCACCCGCGGCGGGGGCCGCCATGGCGCAAGCAGCTATCCCCGCGCCCGCCGCCAACCAAGCGATCAGCGCGGCGGTCTCGCAAGCGGCGACCTCGCTGCCCGGCATGGGGCTTTAGCTCTTGCCAAAGCAGCCGATCTTCCCGAAGATTCTTGTGACATGCGTACCGATCTCACCCATCTTCCCGCGGCCAAGCAGCGCGAACTCGAACGGATCGTCGAGACGATCTTCGAGGAGTTTCGGGGCGCGACCGAGAATGCAAGGGGACCGCGCAAAGGTGCGCGTATTCTCAAGATCATCCTGTTCGGTAGCCATGCGCGGGGCGACTGGGTCGATGCGCCGCTGTCGGCGAACCAGTATAAATCGGACTATGACATCCTCGTCATCGTCAGCCAGAAGGAGATGACCGACCGCGCCGCCTATTGGGCGACCGCCGAGGAACGTCTCATTCGCGCCTACACGATCGAAAAGACGCTCCATACGCCGGTCAATTTCATTGTCCATAGCCTGCACGAGGTGAATGACGGGCTCTCGCATGGCCGTGTCTTCTTCATGGAGGTCGCGAAGGACGGGATTGCGCTTTACGAAGCGGATGACCGAGAGCTGGCCACGCCTAAGCCAAAGACGCCGGAGCAGGCGTTGGAAGCCGCCAAGGAGTATTTCGATGAGTGGCTGACCAGCGCCATGGATTTTTACGATCAGGCAAAACATGCGATGGAGCGTGGGCGCGGCAAAATCGCAGCCTTTGAACTTCATCAGGCGACTGAACGGCTATATTCCTGCGTTTTACTGACGCTGACTCTGTACACGCCTTACAACCATAACATCGCGTTCTTGCGCTCTCTGGCAGAGGGGTTGGATCGCCGTCTTTACGGCATCTGGCCCGAAGCCACACATCGCGAACGCGCGATGTTCCAGAAGCTGAAAGAAGCGTACACGAAGGCAAGGTACTCAAAACATTACCGGATCAGCGAAGAAGAATTGACTTGGCTCGGCCAGCGCGTCGAGGAACTCGGCCGCGTGGTACATCAGGTGTGTTCGGACAAGATCGCCGAGCTTGAGGCGGCGGCGCGCCGATAGGTGCGCTTGCCGGGACACCCGTATTCTGGCATAATCGTCGGCACGGAATGGAACGACTGGCGGCCATTCCGGGGATCATCCTGCCAGGCATCATGTAGGTCCGGCCGCGTGTCGGACGGTTGCTGATCGCCGCTCTGGCGGCACCACAGCGAACACCGCTTGCCCATCCGCGCCCAATCGCGCGGACCGCCGCGGTGCGAGCTGCAAATGACACCCCCAACAACCGACGTTTACGCGCGCGAAGTCGTAATGGCGCGCGTCGGCCATCTCATCCGGCGCAAGCAGCGCGAAGTCGAGCGCATCACCCGCATATTGCGCGGCCTGTTCGACCCCTCGCAGGTTCAGGCGCCCGAACCGGGACGGATCAAGCGGATCATCCTGATCGGTCCCTATGCAAGGCGATCCTGGTACGAAGACAGCCGGACGATCGAATTTTCCGATTATGAATTCTGGGTCGTCGTCAATCATCCGCTTTTCACTGACGAGCGTTGTTGGCGGCGCACGCGGGCGACGATCGACCGCGAACTTGGCAATCGCTGTGCGGTCGATGTCGAGATTTATTCGAAGTCGGACATTCGTGCCGCGAAGGCCGAGCGCGACACCTTTATTCTCGATCGGATCGAGGGCGGGATCACCCTCTATCGGGCGTCGCGCGATGCGCCGCTGCCGGTGAGTGAGCGCCGGGGAGAACGGCTATGACTGCCGCCCCCAGTTCGTTCGCGTCGTTCGACGCATTTTACCGTTGCGAGAGTAGACAGCTGTTCCATTTTTTCAGGCGCCGCGTTGGACGCGAAGAAGCTTCCGACCTCACGCAGGAAGCGTTCACACGAATGTTACGGACCGGAGCTTTTGAACGGGTCGAAAATCCTCGCGCCTATCTCTTTCGCGCTGCCCGCAATCTCGTGATCGAGCGCGCACGCCAAGGAAAACGTAAAGGAACGGGACTGTTCCCTTTTGACGACGAACGTGATGCGCCCGCCCGCCCAGAACAGATGTTGGGCATGGAAGCATCGGATTTACGCCGTGGCTTACGACGCGCAATTCTTGCGATGCCCCGGCGCACGAGGCGCATTTTCTTGATGCATCGGCTGCGCCGCCAGACCTACCGCGAAATCGCCGCAGAAATCGGCATCCGGGAACAGGGGGTCGAATATCATATGATGCGCGCGCTCTCGCGATGTCGGAAGGCGGTGGCATTTCAGCGGTGGTGAACGGAGGGCGATGCTCATTTGAGGAGGCCGCTTCTGCCCGAAACCAGGCATTCATCCTAGCGTCAGAATGGATGAAAGAGGGTGATGTCTCCGACGATTGCCATGTCAGCGTTCGGCCACTACGAGACTGGAAAATCAGGCCCTCGATCCTTGACGTCCTCGATTTTCTCCTGGACGTGACCATGCTTCTCAAGAATTTGGAGGATGTAGGGACTAGATATCGGCTCCACAATCAAGCGATGACCATCCTTTCGGATTAGTACCTCCTCTCCCGGAAGCTCGAACTCCTTTGGGATTCGAACCGCTTGGGTACGGCCATTTCTGAACAGCCTGACGACCCGTTCCTCTGCCATCACGTTCTCCAGCCACTTTCTAGGATTGTGGCGGAATTGTCACAGCAGTAAACTCTATGACAAGCAACCTTTTCGCCCGGTTTTGCGCGGCGCGAAAGGCCGGTCTGCCCGAACCATCGGAAGTATTGCTCCAAGCGTCGGGATCAATTTGGACCCAACACAAATGCCCGAGGGAGCCGAAGCATGCCAGCTCCCCCAACATCTTTGCGGATATCGGAAGGCGTCAGAATTTCAGTTCGGCGCCGATCGAGAAGCTGCGCCCAACCTTGTAGGTGTTGACATCGATCCGCGAGTCGCCGGCCTGTTGGAACTCCTGATAGCGAGTACCCGTCAGGTTACGCGCCTCGAACTTGAGTTCAATCTCGGTTCCGAGCAGCGTGATCCCCTGCCGCGCGACGAAGTCGAGCCGGATGCCCGGCTTCTCCTTGATATCGGGCTGCTGCGGAGTGCCCGACGGGCCGCGGTTCGTCACACGTTCGCTCGCATAAGTGAGGAGTAAGGTCTGCTGGGACAGCTTGTCCTGGTCCTCAATACCGATCTGGAGGTTGCCGACATGTTCTGACTGGCCCGTGAGGGGCGCGCCATCGCGAAAGAAATCTGCGGCGGGAAGTACGCCGCCGTTCGCAAAGACTATATTGTCGTCAGCGCCTACGTTGATCTTCGATTTGCTGTACGTGTAGTTCGCGACGAACACGAGGCGGCGCGATGCAAAGAAGGGAGATTCCGATACCCCGCTGAGAGGGACATATTTGAGCACCTCGACTTCGGCACCATACAGCTGCGCTTCCGGCGCATTAGCAAAGCTTGTCTGCAGCTGGCCGGTCGAACGGAAGGCGAAGGCTTCGATCGGATTGTCGATTTTCTTGTAGAAGCCAGCAAGGGTAAAGCGTTCCCCTTTCCCGAAGAACCATTCGTAGCGGGCTTCCGCGTTGAACAGTTTGCTGTCGACGAGGAAGGGATTGCCGAAGAATTGGCGATCGGACTCGGTATCCTGATAGATCTGGAACGCAAGTTCGCGGAATTGCGGGCGCGCGATCGTTTTCGAGGCGTTGAGCCGGAGCTGCATGTCCTCTGCGAAATTCCAGGTGACCGTTGCGGCCGGCAGCCAATAACTGTTGTTCAGCCGGGTCGAGGTGACGCCGCCGGTCCCGATACCGAATAGATCAACCGGAGTTACATGCTGCTTGGCCGATTCATAGCGAACGCCCGCAATGAGAGTCACCCCGGGGCCGACTTCGGCTTCGACCTGACCATAGCCCGCGTGGATGTCCAAGCCGGCTTCATAGGCGGCCGCCCCCGCTTGACCCGAGGTTTCGGTGAGCTGGATATCATAGGTGTAGATGTTGAAGTCCGACAGGAGATAGTCGGGGCGTTGCTGAGTCACCGGGATCGGCAGCTCGTCAGCGGGCACGAAGCGAAACTCGCGCCGCGAGGCATCGCGCTTCGTGCTGGTGTAGGCATATCCTCCGTGGACCGTGATATTCATCGATGTCGGAAGCTTGTAACCGAGGTCGATGGCACCCGCATATACGTCCTCGTTGAGCTCGCTGAACACGATGCGGGCATTCTGTCCGGCAGCACGCAGGTTGTTGACATAGTCGCCGATGGAATCGTCGAACACATAGCTGAAACTGCGCTCATAGGGCGCGTCGCGCTTGGTATTCGCATAGGTTCCGCGGATGTCGACGCTGAGGTCATCGAACTTGAATTCGCCAACGAACTGGGTGTCGATAAGTTGCCGCTCGACCCAATTGGTGTCCTGTTTCATGACCCGCGTATTGTCACCGAGGCCTTCGGTATCGAAACCAGTCGACAAGCGCGACTGCTTGAGGGTGTCGTGGATATAGAGGTTCGTCCAGCGCAGCTTATGCTCGCCGAATTCAAAGCCGAGCCCGAGCAGCCCGTTGACGACGATGCGGTTGTCGGTGCGCACGGCACGGAAATTGACATTAGGGTCGAGGCGCCCTTCGGTGAAGCCGCCCGAGAGTTGCTGCACCGCGTCACGCGTCGACCAATTGTTGCTGAACCCTGCGGCGGCGATAAAGCCTAGGCGATTGCCGCCGATATCCCAGCGCGAGCCGGCACTGAGATCTGCGGAGAAATTCACCGGAATATTGTTGTTGCGCTGAAGAAGCGAGGTCGACGCATTCGACAGGCTCGCCGCGATGTCATGAATGTCGCGCGCCGAGAAGTCGGCACCTTCGGTGATGAGCTTGCCGCTGTTCAGAGCAGCCTTGAGAGGGCCTCGGATTGAACGCGTGCCATCGTCATAACCAAGGAAGTCGAAGTCGCCGCCATAATAGGTATAGCCGAGCTGGCCGGTCGTCTCGCTGTCGCCGCTCATGCCGAAACCGAGTTTGAGAAAAGGTTCGTCGGGCAAGGCTTTCGTCGTGAGGTTGATCACGCCGCCGCCGAACTCGCCCGGATAATTTGCCGAATAGGTCTTCTGAACGAGTGCGCTGCCGACAATGCTGGTCGGAAAGAGATCGAGAGGGACGACTCGCTTCAACGGTTCGGGAGACGGAAGCGGCGATCCGTTCAGCAGGGCGAGTGAGTAACGGTCACCGAGACCGCGCACATAGACATAGCCGTTGCCCACGACGGACAGGCCGGTCACGCGCTGCAGCGCGCCCGCAATGTCTCCATCGCCCGCGCGTTCGATTTCCTCGTTCGAGAGCACCGACACGACCTGCGGTGTCGCGCGAACGATATTGGGAATATAGCGGCCGGTGACGACGATTTCGCCGTCGAAAGAAGCACCGGGAACCGAAACCTCGACTTGTTCATCTTCCGCGGGGGGAGGTGTAGTCGCTGCCGGCGCGGGTTCGGTCTGCTCGCTCGTTTGCGCGATGGCGCTCGGCGCGATGAGCGCCGAACTCAGAAGCAGGAGGCTGGAAAATGTGTGCGACGTCCTCATGAGGAGTCCCCCCTTGTAGTAAATCGGAAAAAAGGGGGCGACGGCCCTTGCCGTCGCCCCTTGTCAATTTGTTGGCGATCAGGCGCTCGGCAGCGAGGTGCAAGCCGAGGCGCTGCCGAAGTCGGCGGTCGCGGAGTCACAGGTCCAGCCGCGGTACCAGGTGTCGTTCGCGTCGCGAACCGCGCCGATATAAGGCGTTGCCACGAAGAAACTGCTCAGCGTCGAGGCGTCGAACGCGGTCACGCCGCTTTCGTTGGCGCCGTTGACGAAAACATTGCTCAGCGTCGAGGTGAAGCTCGCATTGTTGTTCGTGCCGGCATTGAAAATCGCCTGGATTGCCGCTGCCGTCACGTTCCCGTCTTCCGCGAAGGCACCGGCGGTGCAGGCGAAGGCAACCGAGTTCAACACCGGCGGTCCGACGTCGTCGAGACCGGCGTTGGTCGCCTGCATTGTCGTCGCTCCATCAACGTCGAGACAGAAGCGGGGGCTCGTCACCACGCCATTGACCAGCGTATAGTCGGTGCCGCCGCGCAGCAAGATCGCGTTCGTCGAAGCGGCCAGCGTGCTGCGGTGCACGAAGGTGAAGTTCGCAAGGCGCGTGTTCTGGCGCGGCTGCGCATCTTCGTTGCCGTTCGAGTCGGCCTCGATCATCGCATCGCCCGAATTGCCGCCGGCGCGCTGCACCGCGATCACGAACTGGATGAAGCCCTTGTAGCCGAGATCGGTGTCAAGACCATCGTCGTCGGCGCCGGTGATGACCAGATTCTTCATGTTCTGGCGCCCACCGAAGGATTCGAGGCCATCGTCCGAACTGTTGTGAATCTGGACATGGTCGATGACCGTTCCCGATCCGACGCCGCCCGTCGTAAGGCCCTGCAATTCGTTGCCGGGCGCGATTTCGAAACCCGAATAGCGGATTTGTACATAGCGGATCCGGCCGCTGCTGTCGCCCGCAGTAGCGCCCCCATACAGCGCATTGGTTGCACCTTCGATATTCTGCTGACAGTTAGCCGAACCGCCCACGGCGCCGCTGAGGCAGTCGCTGATGGGCGCGCGGCCGAGCAGGACGACGCCGCCCCACAGGCCTTGGCTGGTGTCGGTGGCGGTGCCCACGACGTTAGCGCGCGCGGTGAAGATAATCGGGTTCGTGGGTGTGCCTTCGGCGTTGAGCTTTGAACCACGGTTAACGACAAGGAAGTCATTGCCCGAGGAGGCAAAGATCACAACACCTGGGTCGATCGTGAGGGTCGCAGCCTGACCGCCAGCTGCTGCACCATCGCCGCCGATGTCGGTGCCGACGTCGACGCGTCCGGCCAGCGAGTAGATCGTGCCGGGGAGATTTGCGATTTGGAAATTGGTGTTGAGCCGACCGCTGATTTCGCAGTTTCGACGGTTCGCTATTACGCCGCGATCGACAGTGCCTGTGGGGCAGCCCGCTGCTGGCGAAGTGGGCGTCGGTGTCGGCGTCGGGGTGGGAGTCGGCGTCGGCGTGGGGGTCGGAGCGGGAATGACTACAACGCCTTCGCCGGGCGAAGCCACATCGTCGGCGCCGCAAGCTGCCAGCGGCAGGGCTGCGGTTAGCATGAGAAATTTACGCAATCTGGTCATTTAGGCCCCCTTTTGGGTTTGCAGACAACACGACCGGTTGTCCCGGCGCGCTTTGGTTCGCTGCGGCCTGTATGATTCGATTTTTATGCTAAAATGACGAAATGATGAATCTGACTGTCATGTGATTGACTTCATACTGTAATGATTGGGCTGCGCCAGTCCGTGGAAATGCGCAGCATTCCATAGCCATGATGGCGCCAGTTGCCGACCCCGGAAAGCATTAAATCATTCAGCTTGCAAATATTTGATATATTCATCTCGCATCGCAATAATAATGATGGCGTCCATTCGTTGAATGTCTCGTGAATATTTTCACTAATATTTATCGGATCGTATCTCATTTCGACGAGCTCGATTGTAATTTCTTCCCCGCAGTCGTTAAATTCATTTGCAAGGAATTTCACGCATCGCTGAAGATAACTGTATTCGCTCTGCTTTATGGCTCCCGCCGGCATTGATCGGTCGGCTTTGAGTTCGGCGTCGGGACATATTCGGACAAGGAAGGCGACCAGTTCACCCGGCTTGAATTTGGGCGCCGGCGCACAATAGGCGCGCTTGAACTTTATGCTGTTTTCGACGTCCGCCACGCCGCGGCCGCGAGATGGGCGCCGGAGCGCGTCGAGGTCGAATGGCGAGTAGAAGGCTATGCTGATACCAAAGCTGTGGTGTCGGATAATGGAAAACGCTTCGGGTGTCCGGTCGCCGAGCAATTCAATCAGGGCATGATGATACAACCTTCCAGGAAGCTGCCCCCCATTTCGGGGAGCAAACCCTCGATCATTCGCCCACAGGCTCAGCAGCCGCTCGTCGACCCGAAAGTTAAGAGAGAAGAGCGGCGGGGTCATCGAGAACCAATTGTTTCGTTCGTTCGTACCATGATTGCTTCTTTGTCTGCGAGGCCGCATTCGAACAAGTCTCGACTTGAAACTCGGAACTGGATGGACACTGTCCGACGAGGCTCGGTGGGCCGATCATTTCAACTATAGCGGCTATGTGCTTGCGGCTTAAAACTCAGGGTCACGCGCAGGACTGAGTCATCGACCCTTTCGCACAACCGTATTGGTCAAGCGACCGCCGGGTCGTTCCTCAGTCGCTCGGCGACCACTCCCGCAATAGCCTTACGCGCCGGTCGCGGTGCGCTGGATCGCTGCTTCGATCTGGCGCCGCTTGTTGGCACGCCGTTGTTGCCGGGCCAGCGCCATCGCCTGCATTTGTATCGCATCGATGCGCGACAGGCGGCCGACGCTGTCTTGCTCGAACTTGATGGGTGAGGTCGCTTCGCGTCCGAGGGCGTCTTCTTCGTTGAGCGCCTGAATCCGCGCTTGCGGCAATATCGGGCAGTACCAGGTGACAGCGGCACCGTGCCCTCAGCGGAACAGCAGCACAGGGATGATGGCGGAACGGATCATCTCCGTGGTGGCGCGGCCGACCAGCATGGCGCGCAGCGAACTATGGCCATAGGCGCCCATGATGAGCAATTTTGCGCCGCGCGCTTCGATATCGAGCGCGATGACCTCCTCGGGCTTGCGTTCAATCTGGCTGACGCGTGCATCCTTGTGCATCACGAGGGTCCGGTGGATGCACCGACGCCCTTTGCGGTGTTCGAGTGATTGAGCAACCATGATCAAGTCCGAGTTAAGTCGACCGCCGATGGCGCTCGGGCCCTGCGTATGATGCGCGCCCGAGCGCCCGGTGGCTCCGCTCTATTGGAGATCGCTCCCGTCCATCACCTTCGATGATTTTATCGTCGCCGCGACGGTCGCTTCCATTTCCTTATGCGGGGGGATCAAGCCCTTCGGAGCCAGATATCCTCCCTCTGCCGAGCCTTTGGCGAACTCGGCGACATATTCCATCAATCCCGGCACCGCCCCGATATGCGCCTTTTTGATATAGATATACATGGCCCGAGAGCCCGGATATTGCTCGGACGTGATCGTTTCCATCGAAGGCGATACGCCATCGATGGTGAGAGCGCGGATCTTGTCGCGATTGCCGTCCAGATAGCTGAAACCGAAGGCCCCGATGCTCGTGGGGTTCGTGGTGAGTTTGGAAATGATCAAATTGTCGTTTTCGCCCTGTTCGACGTAGTATGGCGACCCGCGAAGGGTTCCGCATATCTTCTTGTGCTTTTCTTCGTCGCTTGACTTCAGGGCTTTCATGGCCGGGTCTTTGTCGCAGCCTGCCATCAACAACAGTTCCTTGAAGCTATCGTAGGTGCCGCTTGTCGAAGGGGGACCAAGTACCGAAATCGCGATCGCGGGAAGCGCCGGATTGACCTCCTTCCAGGTCTTGGCAGTGTTGGGTTTGCCATAGGGAGTAGCGGCGAGCGCCTTGTAGACGTCCACGAGGGTCAGCGCCATTTCCGGACCCTTGGTCGATTGCCCGAAAGCAAGCCCGTCATATCCGATTTGTATCTCGATGATATCCTTGACGCCGTTGGCTTGGCATCGGTCGAATTCCGACTTTTTCATCCGGCGCGAAGCATTGGAGATATCGGGTGTCTTCGGGCCGACGCCCTGGCAGAAGCGCTCGAAGCCACCGCCAGTGCCCGTCGCATCGATCTTGGGAGTTTTGTTGCCGGTCGCTTCGGCGAATTTTTCGGCCACGGCGGTCGCGAAGGGATAGACGGTCGAAGACCCGACGGCAGCGATATAGTCTCGTGTATCGCCTCCGGACGAAGCCTGGTCCTCGCAGGCGGCGAGGAGCAGAGTGGAAGATGCAACGCCAACAGCGAGAATGGATCTATGCAGCATGGTGTTTTCCTTCGGGGGAGGGAACGAGCGCGAGAGCTTCCCCGGAGCCTCTCGCTTGATGAAATTGGGACAAGGCTCCCGGCCTTTGGGAGCCCCATGTCTCCGCACCGCGAGGCGAGCTTTGACCATCGGAAAGGAGCAGTATCGCTGTTGTTGGCCTGGTCATCGGAATCTCCGGCGCCGGCGCCGGCTTCGGCGCCGGGTCGAGGATCGGTGCGCCCGTTCGAGAAGGTCGAGAATATTGATTTGCCTCGCGGCGCGGCCGCAAAAAAAGCGAAACGCCGATAAACATGCGCTGCCCTGCGCGGCTTTTGTCCGGAAGATGTCCGGCAGCCGGCCCACTATTCGCCCGAAGCTGCCGCAACGGGCGGTTGGGCCTCGCCTGCCTTGTCGATCGACCCCAGAATTGCCGCAACGCCCGTCCTGGATTCCGTTGTATCGACACGGTCGCCGCGATCCTTGCGCTCGGAGTAGCGGTCGACGAGTTGATCGGCATGGCCGCGTGTCAGTACGGTAAAGCGCACCAGCTCCTCGGCAACGTCCACAATCCGGTCATAATAGCTCGACGGCAGCATCCGGCCCGCTTCGTCGAATTCCTGATAGGCCTTGGCGACGCTCGACTGGTTGGGAATGGTGATCATCCGCATCCAGCGCCCGAGGATGCGCAGCGTATTGACGCTGTTGAAAGACTGCGATCCGGCCGACACCTGCATCACCGCGAGCGTGCGCCCCTGTGTCGGTCGGAGGCCCTTGTAGGCGAGAGGGAGATGATCGACCTGCGCCTTCATGATACCGGTGATCTGGCCGTGCCGTTCCGGACTGCACCAGACCTGGCCTTCGGACCAGATGGAGTGCTGCCTCAGCTCCTCGACCGCCGGATGATCGTCGTCGGCAATCTGATCGGGCAGCGGCAGGTCGGACGGATCGAAGATGCGCGTCTCGCAGCCGAAGAGCTGGAGCAGGCGAGCGGTCTCCTCGACGACAAGGCGCGAATAGGAGCGCTCGCGCAGGGATCCGTAGAGCAGCAGGATGCGCGGCGCCGGATCGAGTGGTCCAAGGCCGAGCGCGGGCTGCGCGCGGAGATATTCGCAGCTGAGCGCCGGGAGGTGGTCGGGATCGGTAAGTGCGCGCAAGCGCGTGAATTGGGGTTCGGTCATTGGTCAGGCCTCCGAAGGCGTGCTTGCGGGGAACCAGTGGCGTCCGAGGCGGAAAGCAACGCTGACGAGCAGGATGAGAACGGGGACTTCGACGAGCGGGCCGATGACCGCCGCGAAGGCGACCGGCGAGGCAAGGCCGAAGGCGGCGATTGCGACCGCGATCGCTAGCTCGAAATTATTGCCCGCGGCTGTGAAGGCGACAGCGGTGGTGCGCGGATAATCGGCCTCGATGAGTTTCCCCATCCAGAAGCTGATCAGGAACTGCACGACAAAATAGACGGTGAGCGGAATGGCGATCCGGATCACGTCGCCGGGGATGGTCAGAATCTCGCTGCCCTTGAGACTGAACATCGCGACGATGGTGAAGAGCAGGGCGACGAGCGTTATCGGACCGATCTTCGGCAGGAAGCGCGTCTCGTACCATTCCTCACCCTTTGCGCGGGCGAGGAAGCGGCGCGTTAGGTAGCCGGCGAGAAAGGGGATGCCGAGATAAATGAGCACGGCCTCGGCGATCGTCCAGAAACTGACGTCTATGACGCTGCCTTCGAGCCCGAAGAGCGGCGGCAGGATTGTCAGGAAGAACCAGGCGTAGACGCTGAAGAAGAGAATCTGAAAGATCGAGTTGAAGGCGACGAGCGCCGCGACATATTGATTATCGCCCTTCGCAAGCTGGTTCCAGACGATGACCATCGCGATGCAGCGCGCAAGACCAATCAGGATGAGACCGGTCATATATTCGGGTTTGTCGGCGAGGAAGATGACCGCGAGCGCGAACATCAGGACCGGACCGATGATCCAGTTCTGGACGAGCGAAATGGCGAGAACGCGCTTGTCCTCGAACACGCGCGGCAGTTCGTCATATCGCACGCGCGCTAGCGGCGGATACATCATGAGGATAAGGCCGATGGCGATCGGGATATTCGTCGATCCGATCGACATCGCATCGATCGCAGCGGGGAGGCCTTTGAACAGCGATCCCAGGAGGACGCCGAGCGCCATCGCGAGGAAGATCCAGAGCGTCAGATAGCGATCGAGGAACGACAGGCGTTCGCGCTTGGTGTCAGTCATGACCGTCTCCTCAGGCCTGGACGCGATTGCCGTCGGCATCGACGACCTGTTCGCCGTCTTCCTTGGTGAAGGCGCCGAGTTGCGGTGCGGGGAGGATGTCGAGCACGGCCTCGGACGGGCGGCAGAGTTTTACCCCGAGCGGTGTCACGACAAGTGGTCGGTTGATGAGGACGGGATGCTCCATCATCGCATCGATGAGGGAGCTATCGCTGAGACTTTCGTCTCCGAGGCCGAGTTCGGCATAAGGCGTTCCCCTTTCGCGCAGGAGATCGCGGGGTGTGATCCCGGCGCGTTCGATCATTTGCTCGAGCAGCGCGCGCGATGGCGGCGTCTTCAGATACTCGACGACATGCGGTTCGATCCCCGCATTGCGGATAAGCGCGAGCGTATTGCGCGACGTGCCGCATTCGGGATTGTGATAGATGATGATGTCGGCCGTCATGCGCCCGTCTCCCGCCCGCTGGTCGCTCCTTCGCTGCGGCCGATTTCCTTCAGCTTTCGCTCCATCGCCATCTCGTCGATGGCCTGGTGCGGCAATGCGAGGAAGAGCGAGATGCGGTTCGAGAGGTAATGGAGCGCATGTTCGAACGCTTCGCGCTGGCCCGGACCTTCGACCGCGGCAGGGTCCTCGATGCCCCAATGCGCATTCATCGGCTTGCCCGGCCAAATGGGGCAGGTCTCGCCAGCGGCATTGTCGCAGACGGTGAAGATGAAGTCGAGCTTCGGAGCGTCCGGACCGGCAAACTCGTCCCAGCTCTTCGAACGGAGGTCTCCCGTCTCGAAGCCGAGATCGCCGAGGAGCGCCAGCGCTTGGGGATGAACCTCACCCTTGGGGAAGCTCCCGGCGCTGTAGGCGCGAAAGCGCCCCTTGCCATCGCGGTTCAGCAGCGCCTCAGCGAGGATCGAACGCGCGCTGTTGCCGGTGCACAGGAACAGCACATTATAAATCTTGTCGGTCATGAAATTCTCCTTCGACGCCGATTGCGTCGATCAGCAGCAGGAAAGTTCGGCGAGGAGCGGCTCGCAAAGCTCGGCGCGGCCCTGGCAGCAGTCCTTTGCAAGGAAGAGCATCAGCTCGCGGAGCGTGTCGATCTCGGCGCGCTGGATCTGCTGCCGGCCCCGCTTCTCGGACTTGACGAGTCCGGCTCTGGCGAGAACCGCGAGATGGGTCGAAAAGGTGCTTTGTGTGAGACCTGATGCACGAACTAGCTCGCCGGTCGACAGACCCTCGGGTTCGTGCTGGACGAGCAGACGAAAAGCCTCAAGGCGAGTGGGATGTGCGAGTGCGGCCAAAGCCGACAGTGCCGAATCGCTGGTCATTAATCGGCAATACCCGATGCAATTGAAGACGTCAAATCCCATCGGAAAAAAACGATGTTTACGTCGAAAAGGAGAGGGAAAAGCCTTCCCCTGACGGCCGGCCCCTTGATCCGTCCGTACCCTTTCCGCAAGGGCTGGCCGCCCCCGCGACGCCCCGGAAATTGTGCGCGGTTGAAAATGGGCGCTCGCTGCCGGCGGCAGGCGCCGACAGGGATCGCGCGTCTGCCTTGACCGCGCTGCGCACTCGGTCCGTCCGTCTTGGCGGGGCGGCGGCTAAGCACATCTGCGCACGCACGCCGCACCGCCTGCGGTCGCTCCGAGAGCGGGTCTGTTCTCACGATCCGCCGAAGCGGCGGATAAGCTCTTGTCGCTGACGATCATGTCGGCGCCGCGTTGAACGCGGCGGCGTTATCGATCGGCCTCCCGTCTGTCGCTGGGTTGGCCGGCTCTCCCCTCTGGGCGCGTCCCGGCGTCCCGCAAGCCGCTGCGCGGCTCTTCCTCTTCGTTTCAGCCCTTCGGGTGCGGGCCGCCTTCCTGGCCGCGCCCGGCAGGTCGTTCTCGCCGCCCACCCCGCTCCGCCGGGGGCCTGATGGTTAGGGGGCGGGAATGGAGGATAGCATGGGAAAGACCAACGAACGCCGTGATCGGCGCAAGCTCCTGTCCGTTGAACTTCATGATGCCTTACGCGCCAATGACGAGGCGCGACGTGCCGCCGTGATGGCGGGTGCGGTGGAGCCGGACTTCGTGCCGGTTGCCAAATTCTTCTCGCCGGTCGGTGCGGCGACGTGGCTCGCGACCGAATTGGGCGAGGATGGCGACACGCTGTTCGGCCTTGCCGATCTGGGTTTCGGCTGCCCCGAACTCGGTTCGTTCAGCCTGTCCGAACTGGCGTCGGTGCGGCTGCCCTTCGGTCTCGGCATCGAGCGCGATCTGGGTTTTGCGTCCGAGGTTCCGCTGTCGGGCTGGGCCGCTGCGGCGCGCCGCGCGGGATCGATCATCACCGCCGAACAGAATTTCCGCCGTGCCGCGCGCGGCGACGAACTTCCGAAGCCCAAAGGCTGAGGCAGACGCGGGCGGCGCGTCTCGCCGCCGAACCTAAGCCGGTCCGCCCAATCGCGAAACTCGACGGACCGGCACCTTCCACAAAGAGGAGAGTAGGGATGGTACGCCATACCCCGTCACCGAGGCTGGTTTTACCATCCCTCTCGCCGAACCGGACGTGCGGGTTTCCCAGCATCCGGCTCTCCACGCGCGACCGGGGTCGCGGGTGTCCGTCAGACGGCGGCGCTGAGCCGCAGCATCGGCCAGAAGTCGGTGGGTCGGTCGCCCGTCCACGCTTCCGCGATGGTGTCCCATCCGTTGGTGATCTTGGTGCCCCGGTAGGGGTAGGGCGCTGTTGCGCCCTCCCAGAACCAGCGCAGGCCCGCATTGCCCTCTGTCCATCGCATCGGACCATTCGGCTCCCTTTGGAAGAAGCGTCGCTTGACCGTCCGCGTGGTCTTCGGATGCTTTTTGCGCAGCCATTTGTAGATGCGCCACCACAGCCACCAGTCCAGTTTCCTAAACTCGCGGCGCGCCCGCATGGCGTGACGATAATAGGTTCGCCACCCCAGTATGAGCGGGTTGAGGTCGTCGATGATCGCGGACAAGGAGAGCCGAAGACTCGGCCTCTTCGTCCGCCCCTTGATCGTGTCGCGCAGACGCTGCAACCTGTCCAACGGGATCAGCAGCTTGCAGACGAACCGCCCGGTTCGGGTGGATCGCTTCTTCACGATCCGATAGCCGAGGAAGTCGAAGCCTTCTCGGATATCGGTAATCAAGGTCTTCTCGGGCGACAGCTCAAGACGCAGTTCCTCGCGGAGGAACGTCGCCAGCGCATCTTTCTCGGCTTCTGCCGCTGCCCTCGGCCCGGATACGAGCACGACGAAGTCGTCGGCGTATCGCACCATGTAGAAGGTTGCCTTCCCGCTGTTGTAATCGCGGGCGCGACGCTGGGTCGCACTGGTCACCGTCTCATAGGGGCCGGGCGTCCACCGTCGATATCGCTCCTCGATTGCCGTCAGCATGATGTTCGACAGCAATGGCGATATGATGCCACCCTGCGGCGTTCCCGCGACAGGATGGCGGACGGTGCTCTCGACCATGATCCCCGCCCGCAGGAAGGCGAGCACGAGCCGCAGGACCTTGCGATCCGTAATGCGACGGCGCACCCGCTCCATGAGCCGGTGGTGGTCGATGTTGTCGAAGCATCCCTTGATGTCACCTTCGATCACATAGGTGACCCGCGTATCGCCCCAGCGACCGGGATTAACCTGCCGCTGGATTGTCGCGATGGCGTCGTGGGTGCTTCGACCACGCCGGAAGCCGAACGAGGTCGGATAGAAGTCCGCCTCGAAGATCGGCTCCAGAACAAGCTTCAAAGCCATCTGTACCAAGCGGTCTTTCAGCGTAGGGATGCCCAGCGGTCGGAACCGGCCCGGCTTGCCCGGCTTCGGTATCCACCGCTGCCGGACAGGCTGTGGCCTGTAGGTTCCATCCCGAAGCTGCGCCTCGATCTCGTCGAGGAAGCGCTCCACCCCGCCGCTACGCTGTTCGACCTGTATCCGCCCAACGCCATCCGTGCCGGGCGTCTTGCTGCCCGCGTTGCGGGCCATCCGACGCCAGGCATAATTGAGCGTTCGGCGGTCACTCACCAGATTGAACACGTCCCCGAACCGCTTGTCCGGGGCCGCCTTACTCCACCGATACAGTTTGCTCTGCATGTCGAGGATAAACTCGGTATTCACCGCGCCGGGCTTCCGCCCACCTCCTGTCGGCTCACTGTATCCGCTGCCCCCCTTCGCCATGTGAACGGCTTTCCCGCTCTCGGACTACTACGAGGGCTCCGCCCCACTTTGCCGCGATCATCGGTCGCTTCGATCATCTCCGGGGGAGATGCGGCAACGCGGTTCTTGGGTTCCATTGCTGACCTTTCACCTGCTGTAGGGACCGACTTTACCCCGTGTGGCAACGGGCCTGCGACCACCACAGTCATAGTCGCAGGCTGGCACGTGCATCGGCACGCACCCCTAGGCCGCACACCCCAAGGCTGGCCCGGCACACCACTGACCCGAAGGTCCAGCCGCCCACTTCCGCGTTGGCGACAGTCATACTCTAACGAGGCGTCAGACATCGGTTCGATTGCTCTTCCCTTGGCAGGTTCGCTCGCCGGGACACTTCGGATCGCGGAAGTTCACCGGTCCCCGGCTTTGGCAGGTTCTGCTCATTTATGGCTCGCCGGAAGCACCCGGTTCACCTCACCCGCCCGCTTTTCCCCCCGCGCTGCGTCGCGTTGGGCGCGAGGTCCTCCCCCTCGCAAGGTCAGTAACAGCTTTTAATGAAACGAATTTCTCCTTTCTTTTCAAACCCAACGCACAGGAAGAAGATCATGAAACTCGATTTTATCCCGATGGACAGATTGTCGATTGCGACGACCAACATGCGCGGGAAGGGCAAGGACCCAGACGTGTCGGACCTGCTCCCCAGCATTCGGGCGCGCGGGGTCATCGTTCCGCTGCTTGTGCGGCCCGGTCCTGTCTCGAGCAACGTCGAGGGATGTACCGAAGGCCGGTTCGAGATCGTCGCGGGGCGTCGGCGCTTCACGGCGGCGACCATTGTCGCCAGCGAAAAGGGCGATGCCGAGCCGCTGCCCTGTGCGATCCTCGAAGAAGGCGATGATGCCGCCGCACTCGAAGCCTCGTTGATCGAGAATGTGGCGCGGCGCGATGCGGACGAGGTGACGCAATGGGTTACCTATACGCGGCTTGTCTGTGAGGGGCGCAGCATCGCCGATATTTCCGATACTTTCGGAATGCCGGAGGCGATGGTGAAGCGCATCCTCGCGCTCGGCAATCTGTTGCCGCGCATCCGTTCGCTCTATGCAAAGGAGAAGATCAGCGCGGGAACGGTGCGGCACCTGACGATGGCGTCCAAATCGCAGCAGCGCGCATGGCTGGCGCTGTTCGACGACGCGGATGCCTATTGCCCGCAGGGTCAGCAGCTCAAGAACTGGCTGTTCGGCGGCGGCGCGATCAGTGCGGCTCACGCCCTATTCGACGTCGAGGAGAGCGGCCTCGCGATCATTGCCGACCTGTTCGGCGACGAACGCTATTTCGCGGACAGCGATGCCTTCTGGACGGCGCAGCTTGCCGCCGTTGAGGAGCGGCGGGCGCGCTTTCTGGACGCGGGCTGGAACGAGGTCATTGTCCTGCCCAAGGGCGATTATTTTCGCGAATGGGAACATCGTCATGGGGCGAAGCGCAAGGGCGGGCGTGTCTATATCGAGGTGCGCGATAGCGGCGAGGTCGATATCCACGAGGGCTATGTCACGGCCAAGGAAGCGGCGCGGATCGAAAAGGGCGAGAAGATCGAAGTCGAACCTAAGGCGTCGCGTCCGGAACTGACTTCGCGGATGCAGACCTACATCGACCTTCATCGCCATGCCGCTGTGCGCGCCGAACTGACCTGCCATCCGGCTGCCGCCCTGCGGTTGATGGTTGCCCACGCCATCGCGGGGTCACCGCTCTGGAATGTGCGGGTCGAGCCGCAGTCTGCGAAGGATGACGATGTGCGCGAGAGCATTGAAGTCAGCAAGGCCGAGGCAGTGTTCGACGAGAAGCGGCGCGCGGTACTGGCGCTGCTCGACTTTGATGCCGAGGAACCGACGGTGACTGGGGGCAATTCTATATCGCTCGCGGACCTGTTCCAGCGGCTGCTTGACTTGCCCGACCGTGCGGTGATGGACGTGATCGCTATCGTCATGGGCGAGACGCTGTTCGCCGGGAGCGCGGCCATCGAGGCAGTGGGCCTCCATATCGGGATCAACATGACGGCATGGTGGAGCGCCGACGACGCTTTCTTCGCCGGTATTCGTGACAAGGAGGTGCTGACCGCACTGGTCGCCGAGGTGGGCGGAGCCGAGGTTGCCGCCGCCAATGCCGAGGAGAAAGGCGCGACCTTGAAGGCGATCGTTCGCGATCATCTGGACGGCAGCAACGGCCGCGCCAAGGTCGAAGGGTGGGTGCCGAAGTGGATGGCCTTCCCAGCCGCCGCCTACACCGAGCGCGGTGGGGTCGGTGCCGTGATCGCGCGCAGCGAAGCAGCCTCACATGACACCGAGGAAGAACCGCAGCGCAAAGCCGCGTAAAGCTAAGGGCGGCGATGTGATGTCGCCGCCCCTACGTCTTGGGTCCGAAAAATCGCGCGCCGCTCGCCCGTTCCGGGCGCGCGACGCATTGCCTTATCGGCCAAATAATCATGGCCGGACAGTCAGGCAGTTGATAGAGCCTCGTTAGAAAAGGAGGCCGCCGATGTCTGACGATGCCCAAGATATGTTGCTTACGCTGACCGCCGATATTGTAGCAGCGCACGTATCTAACAACAGCGTCGGCATGGCCGATATTCCCAATCTGATTTCGCGCGTGCATGGCGCGCTCGCGGGACTTGGTGGACCGGTCGAGGTACCCGTTGAAGAACAGAAGCCCGCTGTGTCGATCCGTGCCTCTGTCAAGCCCGACTACATAGTCTGCCTTGAGGATGGCAAGAAACTCACGATGATGCGTCGGTACCTGATGACTAACTTCGGCATGACGCCCGATGACTATCGCGCCAAATGGAACCTACCGAAGGATTATCCGATGGTCGCGCCGAACTATGCAGAGAAACGCCGGGCGCTCGCCAAGGAAATCGGTCTCGGCTCTAAAGGCCGCGGTGGGGGTCGGAAGCCCGTTGCCAAGGTAGCCAAGGACCCGGCACGGCGGGGGCGGAACTGACCTGACCCCGCACTTAGCCGGGGACGAAACCAATCGCCCGTTGGCAAAGACGAGACGGGCGGTTTTCCTAATTAAAAGGCGAGTTCGGTTTGCTTCATTGAGCCGAAAGCCTCACGCGGGGGATAGACGAGACTTACAATCAGCCACTGATCTGGGAAGCGGTGGATGGTGCCCATAAGAAACATCAAATCCGCAGCGGGAAGCTTCTGCTCGAGTTTTTCGCGAAACGGCGCTTCCCAGTTATCTCCATGCTGTTGGCGACAGTTCCAAAATAGCGCGCCGGCTTCCCAATCGGCTATTTTATGTCGGTGGGTATGAACCTCGCCATCAACTTCGCATTCGTAGCGGTAGTGGAACGCGAAAGGCAATTTGCGCAGCGTCCGTATGGCGCCGGCATCTTCATCGTCGAACAGGCCACCCTGCTGCTGACGCTGCACAAGCTTCTTAAGTTCATCGGCGGTCCAGTCAGGACTGTCGACCGGCGTGATGTCTAACCCCGCTATCTTGCTCGGCCTAACAAGCCCCAACGTCGTCTCTTCCGATTCGCGCGACTGATCGAGCGGAACGAAACCTGAGAAAACCCGGAGCTTGTTCAGTTCCCTCCGTCGCGCCTCCCAATTTCGTTTCGGCGAGAGAGGTGGACCCTCTAGCTGAATAGTATCGACATAGATTTTGTGGCTCTCGGGACGCCTATCGTCATTCGCCCTGTATATCTGCGCTGAGATCCATTGCCATTTCTTGAACTGCTGACCATCACGGATCAAGCGAAAGGGAACAGGAAAAAGCCTGATCAGCGATCCGTTTTCAAGCATTCCGGCCACGCAGGACGTCTCGGTATGCTTCTCGCTAGGAGACGGGTAAGTCTTGCATAAAATCAGAATTCGTTCGCGTCGCGATCCAGCCACACGATGCCTCCCCGGATACTTTTATCTTCCGGGTTGATAGCATCATATCTGAGCAGGTGCCACGCCAACTGGTAGGGCATCTTTGGAGCTGGTACCATTCGAGGCCTTGTTGACGCCGAGATTCTGTATCTTGAAATCTGCCGCTTTTGACATCTCGTTTGCGACGATCGTGCGATGGCATTCTTTTGGGCTGCGTTCAAAGCATAGCAGGACGGAAATATCGGTCTGCGCAACTTGAACGGCTTGCCGGAGCGCGGACTGGCTTTCTTCGGACGCTAGATGAGCGCCGTAGATTTCCAGGAACGCCATATAGTCGCCCCGCCGCATTGCTTCGCGTCCTTCCTTTGGGTCGCCCAATGACTTCAGGTGCAAATAGGCGATGCCCTCTTCCTCCAAGGCAGCCGACAGTGAGCCTTTCGAGAAGCCGGGCTTTCGCGAAACCGGAACATCGCGGATATCGATTACCCTTTCGACGCCGCACTCGCGGAGGGTGCTCAAAAACTGCGAGATTTCCGCGCCTTCGTAGCCAATAGTATAGAGAGTGCGGCTCATCATGTCTCCTTGCCAGAGGCCCGATAAAGGATAATCGAGTCCATAGTGAGGCACATTCTACCTACCTTGATGATCTTGAAAAAGGAGCGAGCGGATTGATGCATCCAAACGAACGCTCGATCTCCCAAGACTCGGAGGATAAGAGTAGGTGGGGCCCGCAAGCGTCACATTCGGAATCGAACCTGCGGACTTTTAAGTCCAGTACTGACGGGGGCTTTTCAGGGGGCCCCCAAATCAGCATCGGGCTGAATCACTAGGATTCCCTTCGGTTTTGGCGATTATTCGATTCCCTTCACCCGCTCCAGCCCCGCCGTAAGAGGCCCGGCGCAGGCCTCCCGCTTCCGACATTCAGGATCTTCTTGTGACGGCAAAGCGCACCATTCCGTTCATTGTGGCGACCATCTTCATCGATGCGATCGGGTTCGGCATCATCATGCCGGTGCTGCCGCAGCTCGTGATGGAGGTGGGGCGCATCGATCTGCCGCATGCGATCGAGGTCGGGGCGTGAATCGGGCTCGTTATGGCGATGGCGACCTTCCTCGCTTCGCCGGTGCTCGGCAATCTGTCGGACCGGTTCGGGCGGCGGCGCGTGCTGTTGCTGTCACTTGCCGGACTCGCCGCCGACTATGCACTGCTGACGATCGTCGACACGCTGCCCTGGCTGTTCCTCGCGCGCGCGCTGTCGGGAATTTTCGGGGGTAGCTATGCCGCCGCGATGGCGGCGATCGCCGATGTCACGCGGCCGCAGGAGCGCGCTCGCAACTTCGGTTTCGTCGGCGCCGCCTTCGGTGTCGGCTTCGTCGTCGGCCCCGCGATCGGCGGCTTTCTGGGCGAGTTGTCGCCGCGCGCGCCCTTTGTGGCGGCGGCGCTGCTCGCGGCGGCGAACATGATCTACGGCGCCTTCATCTTTCCAGAGACGCTGGCCCCCGACAAACGGCGCGGCTTCGACTGGCGCCGCGCCAATCCGCTTGGCGCGGTTCGCACGATGCGCGCGCTGCCGGGCATGAGCGGCGCGGCGGCGGTGCTGCTGCTGTGGCAGATCGCCAGCCTCGTCTATCCGATGACGTGGAGCTTCTACTGCATCGCGCAGCTCGGCTGGACGCCGGGGATGATCGGCGCGAGCCTTGCCGCGGTCGGCGTCGCCATCGCGCTCGGGCAAAGCTTCGTCGTCGGGCCGATGGTCGCGCGCTTCGGCGAACGCGATGCGGCGACGATCGGCATCGCCGTCGCGGTCGCGGTATTCGTCGGCTATGCGTTCGTCACGACGACCTGGGGCGCCTTCCTGCTGATCGTGCCGATCATGTTCCAAGCGCCGGTGCAGCCGTCGTTGAGCGCGATCTTGTCGCGCCGCGCCGATGCCGGCGCGCAGGGCGAGGTGCAGGGAATATCGGCGATGGCGATGGGGCTGGGACAGATCGTCGCGCCCCTGCTGCTCACCGGCACCATGGCCTGGTTCACGGGCGCGAACGCGCCGGTGCATTTCCCCGGCGCCGCTTTTCTGGTGGCGGCGCTGTTCGGATTGTTCGCGATCGCGATGCTGCGCCGCCTGCCGCGCGCGACGCGGACAAGCGACGCCGACGCGGCCGATCAGATGCCGCCGTCGGTCACCGCATAGCCCGCCGCCTCGAGCGCTGTGCGCACGGCGGCAACGCAGGCGACGACCCGCTCCGCGTCGGTCGAGCGAAAGACGAAATTGGCGCCGACGCGGCCGTCGCGAAAGAAGGGATAGCTGCCGATGGCGACGCCGGGGTGATCCTTTTCGCCCGCGCGAAGCAGGTCGGCGACCTCGCTTTCGGGTGCCCATGCGCCGATCGTGTGCGCGACGAGCGGCGCTCCGCCTTCCAGCGCGCCGGTCAGCGCATCGAGCATGCCCGCGGTGATGTGCGGCACGCCCGCCATCACGAACAGATTGCCGATGCGGATGCCGGGCGCGCCCGACATGCGGTTGGGGATCAGCTCGGCGCCCTCCGGGGTACGCGCCATGCGCAGCCGCGCCTCGGTCAGTTCGCCGCCGCGCGCCGTGTAATAGCGTTCGAGGATCGCGCGCGCATCGGGGTGGACGATGACCCCGACGCCGAGCGCCTTTGCCACCGCATCGACGGTAATGTCGTCGTGGGTCGGGCCGATGCCGCCGGTGGTGAAGACATAGTCATAACGCGCACGTAGCGCATTCAGCGCATCGACGATCTCGTCCTCGACATCGGGGACGATGCGCACTTCGCGCAGGCGAATCCCCTGCACGTCGAGCCAAGTCGCGATCTGCGCGACATTCTTGTCCTGCGTGCGGCCCGAGAGAATCTCGTCGCCGATCACCAGCACGGCGGCGGTCCAGATGCGTTCGTCGCTCATCCTCTTGCCTTACCGCGCCCGCATGACAAAACAAGGCTTCTGGATCGCAGACAATGTTCCTGATATGTTCTTTGCGACTCGCAGCAAGGGAGAGCAACCGTGGCCGACGATCTGATTTTCTATACCAACCCCATGTCGCGCGGACAGATCGTCCGCTGGATGCTCGAAGAGGTCGGTGCGCCCTATCAGACGCAAATCCTGGGCTATGACGACAGCATGAAGGGCGCCGACTATCTGGCGATCAACCCGATGGGCAAGGTGCCCGCGATCGTCCACCGGGGCAAGGTCGTCACCGAATGCGCCGCGATCTGCGCCTATCTGGCCGATGCTTTTCCCGATGCGGGGCTCGCGCCGCCGCTGGAGGCGCGCGCCGACTATTACCGCTGGCTGTTCTTTGCCGCCGGGCCGCTCGAAACCGCGGTGACCAACACCCACGCCGGCTGGGTGCCGAGCGCCGAGCAGCAGCGGATGGTGGGATATGGCTCGTTCGAAAAGGCGCTCGACGCGCTCGAAACGGCGGTGGCGGACAAGGCCTTCGTTGCGGAGGGGCGCTTCAGCGCCGCCGACGTCTATGTCGGCAGCCAACTCGACTGGGGTCTGCAATTCGGGACGATCCCGACGCGCCCCGCCTTCGAAGCCTATGTCGCGCCGCTGCGCGAGCGCTCGGGATACCGGCGGGCCAAGGAAATCGACAACGGCCTGATCGCCGAGATGCAGGCGGCGAGCCCGGCCTGACGGCATCCGGCCCCAGGATTCTGGTCCTAGAAAATTCCCGCCGTCAGCCCTTCCGCGAGCGCCGCGCCCAGATCGCGCGCTTCGGCGAGGCGGTCCGCTGCAATCGTCTTGGGGGCTAGGATCGCCTCGGGCGTCTGGGCATCGGTGTTGACGATGACGGGATCGGCCACACGCCGCAGGCGCCAACCGGTCGCGATGCGGTCGAGCTGGCGCTGGGCGTTTTCGCCGTCGGAGCCGGCGCAGATGATCGTCGCATAGGGGCGCCCTTCGATCCGGCCGAGGCAGGGATAATAGCAGCGGTCGAACATCTCCTTCATCGCGCCCGACAGCGCCGCGAGATTTTCGGGACCGACGAACAGATAGCCCGCCGCCGCCTCGATCGCCTCGGGCGTCACATCCGCCGCCGCGACGCGGCGCGCGGCATCGCCGGCGCCTGCCGCGGCGGCCTCGGCGAGCGCGGCGCTGCCGCCGGTGCGGCTGTGCCAAATGATAAGCAATTTGCATTTCATCGCCGCAATATCCTTTAGCCTGTGGCGACGCCCGCGTGGCCGGGCGTCCGCTTGCCAAGCCATGCCACAAGGCGCAAGCAGGACCAAAAGGGGAGGATATGATGAAGCGTGCGATCTGTCTGATTCCGATCATGCTGTGGGCGAGCGGCGCGGCGGCGCAGGATGCGGCCAGCGAGGCGACCCGCGCCGCGCAGGCCGAACTCGCCCAGCGCCTGCCACTCGACGACCCGCGCGACGAGGCGAATGTGCTGCGCGGCAAGATCGCCGAGATTCCGGACGGCGTCATCACGGGCAAGGATGGCCGGATCGTCTGGGATCGCCGACCCTATGACTTTCTGAACAGGGTCAAGGCCCCCGACACGGTCAACCCGTCGCTGTGGCGGCAGGCGCGGCTCAATGCGGTGCACGGGCTGTTCGAGGTTGTGCCGGACAAGATCTGGCAATTGCGCGGCTATGACCTGTCGGTGATGACGATCATTCGGGGCAAGACCGGATGGATCGTGGTCGATCCCTTGCTGTCCGAAGAAACAGCTGCGGCGGGGTGGAAGCTGTTCGCCGACACGGTCGAGGCAAAGACGGGCGTCCTGCCGATCCGCGCTGTCATCTTCAGCCACAGCCACAGCGACCATTTCGGCGGCGTCGGCGGCATCGTGACCCCCGAACAGGTGAAAAAGGACAAGATCCGCATCATCGCACCGCACGGCTTTTCCGAAGAGGCGACGTCGGAAAATGTCCTTGCCGGCCCGGCGATGGGGCGCCGCGCGCTCTATATGTTCGGGGCGATCCTCGCGCCCGGACCGACGGGACAGGTCGATACCGGGCTCGGCCCAAAGCTGTCGTCGGGGACGATCGGCTATATGGAGCCGACCGAAACCGTGCCCGCGCGCGGCGCGACGCTGACCATCGACGGCCTGGCCTTCGACTTCATGGACGCGGGCGGCACCGAGGCGCCGGCCGAGTTCGTCTTTTACATCCCCGCCTACAAGGCGCTCCACACGACCGAGGTGGTGACCCACAATCTGCACAATGTGCTGACGCTGCGCGGCGCGCAGGTCCGCGACGCGCTGCGCTGGTCGAAGGTGATCGATGCGATGCTCCTCAAATGGGGCGGCAGCGCCGAGGTTGCGATGGGATCGCACCATTGGCCGACATGGGGCGCGGGCGAGGTCCGCACGCTGCTCACGAACCAGCGCGACGCCTATCGCTATGTCCACGATCGCACCCTGTTTCTCGCCAACCGGGGCGCGACGCTGCACGAACTGGCCGACCAGACTCCCGAAGCGGCGGTGCAGGGAAGCGATTTTTCCACGCGCGGCTATTATGGCACCCTCAATCACGACATGAAGGCGACCTATCAGCGCTATTTCGGCTGGTGGGACGGCAATCCGGCCAATTTCAACCCGCTGCCGCCCGAAGAGAGCGCGCCCAAATATGTCGCGCTGGCGGGCGGCCCCGACAAGCTGCTTGCGGCGGGCAAGGACGCCATCGCCAAGGGTGAGTATCGCTGGGCGGCCGAAATGCTGAACAAGCTCGTCTTCGCGGCGCCCGACAATCAGGCGGCGCGCGCCGCGCTCGCCTCGGCCTATGACCAGCTTGGTTATCAGGCCGAATCGGGGGCGTGGCGCAACTATTATCTCGCCGCCGCCGCAACGCTGCGCGGCAATGCGGTCGCTGGCGGCACCAGCAACGGCCAGAGCCGGTCGTTCATCAGCGCGATCCCGACCGCGGTCTTCTTCGATTCGCTTGCTACCCGCTTCGACGCGGTGAAGGGCGCGGCGCAGAAGGGCGTGTTCCAGTTCGTGATGCCCGACAGCAAGGAAAGCGTTGCGGTCGTCGTCGAGGGCGGGGTCGAATTCCCGCGCTATGGCGTCACCGACGCCGCGCCGACCGCGACGATCACGCTCGATCGCAGCACGCTCGACGATGTGATGCTCGGCCAGGCGCAGTTTCCGGCGCTGATGCAATCGGGCGCGATCCGCATCGAGGGCGACCGCATGGCCTTTCTGTCGTGGTTCGCGATGCACCCGCCCGCCGACCCGCGCTTCAATATTGTTGTGCCATAGGGGGCGCTGCGCTTAACGAAGGGCGATGACCGATACCGACGCCGCGCCGCCCATCGATCCTTTCGCACCCGATGCGCTCAACGCGGTGGAGGGACTCGACCCGGTCGATCCCGCCTATCGTCACGTCCTGCGCATCGCCGCGGCGCTCAACGCCGTGCCGTTAGCGATCGGCGCGAGCGTCGCCGACGCGCTGCTGATCCGCAGCATCGGCGGCCCGTTCGGCCTGCTCACCGCGCTGGCCTGGCTGGTCGCGATCCTCGTCATCGTCATGCTGCCGTCGCGCCGGATGCAGCGGTGGGGCTATCACATCGGCGCAGGGCAATTGCGCGTCGCGCGCGGCTGGATGTTCCGCACCGACACCATCGTCCCCTTCGTGCGCGTCCAGCATATCGACGTCGGGCAGGGGCCGATCGAGCGCTGGTTCGGTCTGTCGCACCTCGTCGTCCATACCTCTGGGACGCACAACAGCACGGTGACGCTGCCAGGCCTGCGATCCGATCTGGCGGCGGCGATGCGCGAGACGATCCGCCACCATATCCAGACCGACTTCGCATGAGCGACGGCGAAACCGCCGCGGCGCCCGCGCGGGCGGCCGATGTCGAACCCGACTGGCAGCGCCTGCATCCGGCGACGCTGGCGCTGGCGATCGTCAAGCTCGGCCCGCGTTCGCTCAATTTTCTGCCCGCGCTGGCGGCGATCGGCTTTGCGGGCAAATGGGCCTATGTCGTCCCCGCGCTGCTCGCCTTTCTGCTGTTGTCGCTGCTCGTCGCGATCGCTGCCTGGCTGCGCTTCCGCTATGCCGTGACCGATGATGCGGTGGTGATCGAAAGCGGCGTGTTCGCGCGCCAGCACCGCACTATCCCCTTCGACCGCATCCAGGACGTCAGCATCGAACAGGGGCTGATCGCGCGCGCGCTGGGCATTGCCAAAGTAGATTTCGAGACCGGCGCGGGCGGCGGCAAGGAAGGCGATGGCGACCTCGACGCCATCGGGTTCGACGAAGCGCAGGCGCTGCGCGGCACGATCCGCGCCTGGCGCAGCGATGCCGCCGACACGCAGGTTGCCGATCCCTCGGTCGCCGCCACCGAAGGCGGCGGCGATGCCGCAGAGGACCGGCTGCTCTTCGCAATGGATCCGCGCCGGCTGCTCGTCGCGGGCCTGTTCAACTTCTCGCTTGCCGCGCTCGCGGTCGTCGGCGCGTCGATGCAGCTGTTCGACAATCTGCTGCCGTTCGATTTCAACGTCTTCAACCCCGTCGACTGGGTCGATCTGGCCGAAGGCTATGGCCTCGATAATTGGGTGCTCGCGCATCGCTGGGTCGCCGGTATCGGCGCGCTCCTGTCGCTGCTCGTCATCGGCTTTGCGAGCGGGATCGCGATGATGATCTTCGCCAACTGGGGCTTTCGCCTCGTGCGCGAACCGCGCGCGCTGCGCCGCACGCGCGGGCTGACGACGCGCACCGATGTGGCGATGCCGGTCAAGCGCGTGCAGGCGGCGATCCTCGTCACCGGCTGGCTGCGACAGCGCTCCGGCTGGCACGAACTGCGCCTGCAAAGCCTGGCGAGCGACGGAGCGAAGGAGCCCGACCATCAGGTCGTCCCCTTCGGGCGGCTCGCCGAAATCGACCGGGTGCTCGCCGAGGTTGCGATGCCGCGCCCCGGCCCCGGCCAGACGTGGCAACACAGCCACCGCATCATCGCCATCGGGCCAGTCATCGGCGCGGTCGCGGCGGCGACCGGCGGAGTCATTGCGCTGATTCTGGGCAATGCGGTCGGCTGGCTCGGCCTGATCGCCGCTCCCCTGCTCGCGGCTGGCGCGCTGTTCGCGACGCGCTTTCATCTGTGGACCGACCTTGGCGAAATGGTCGTGATCCGCCGCGGCTGGTGGAAGCCGAAGACGACGCTGCTGCCGCACGCGTCGGTGCAGAGCGTCGATATCAAGACCGATTTCCTCCTCCGCCCGCTCGGCCTTGCAACCCTCGTGTTCGGCGTGCCCGGCGGCAGCGCGCTCGGCGCGCATGAAATCCCGGCCATTCCGCTCGCTGCCGCGCGGGCTTTACGCGCGCGCATCCTCACGGCAGGAACGGCGGCATGACTACCGCCGCCCTCGGCATCACCCGCTCGATCCTCGGCCAGCCGTGGCATTGGCGCCGTACGAGCGCCGAAATGGGCGGCGAAAGCCTCGCCCCCGACGATCTCGTCACCCAATTGCTGCTCGCGCGCGGCGTCGCGCGCGACGATCTCGACCGCCAGCGCGTTCCGACGCTGCGCGGTTTCATGCCCGACCCTTCGTTGTTCCGCGACATGGATGCCGCCGCGGCGCGGCTCGCCGATGCCGTCGAGGCGCGCGAGGCGGTGACCATCTTCGGCGATTATGACGTCGACGGCGCGACATCGGCGGCGCTGCTCGTCCGCCTGCTTCGCGCGCTCGACGTGCCGGTGGGCGCCTATATCCCCGATCGGCTGATGGAAGGCTATGGTCCCTCGGGCGCCGCGCTGGTGCGGATCGGCGAAGCGGGGTCGCGGCTCGTCGTCACCGTCGATTGCGGCGCGCAGGCGTTCGACGCGATCGCCGAGGCGAAGGCCGCGGGGGTCGAGGTGATCGTTGTCGATCATCACCAATGCGCGACCACGCTGCCGCAGGCTTTTGCCGTGGTGAACCCCAACCGCCTCGACGAAGCGCCCGATGCGGCCGCGCACGGCAATCTTGCCGCGGTCGGCGTCGCCTTCCTGCTCGGGGCGGCCCTGCTCCGCACGCTGCGCGCGCGCGGCTTTTTCGGTAGCCGTGCCGAGCCGCAGTTGATCGAGCTGCTCGACCTCGTCGCACTCGGCACCGTCGCCGACGTCGCGCGGCTCACCGGCTTCAACCGCGCGCTGGTGACGCAGGGGCTGAAGGTGATGGCGGGGCGCGGCAATATCGGCATGGCGGCGCTGATGGATGCGGCGCGGCTGACCAAGCCCCCGACGGCGAGCGACATGGGCTTTGCGCTGGGGCCGCGGATCAATGCCGGCGGGCGCGTCGGCAAATCCGACCTCGGCGTCCGGCTGCTGACCACCGGTGACCCGCAGGAAGCCGCGGATATCGCGCAGGAGCTGTGCCGGCTCAACGAGGAGCGCCGCGCGATCGAGGCGGTGGTGCTCGACGCCGCGATCGAGGCGAGCGGCGCGACCGCCAACGCGCCGGTGGCGATCGTCGCGGGCGACGGCTGGCATCCCGGGGTCATCGGCATCGTCGCGGGGCGGCTCAAGGAAAAGCTGCACCGTCCGGCGATCGTTATCGCGATCGACGAGGATGGCGTCGGCAAGGGGTCGGGGCGCTCGATCTCGGGCGTCGATCTGGGCGCCGCCATTCTGGCCGCCAAGGAGACAGGGCTGCTCGTCGCGGGCGGCGGGCATGCGATGGCCGCGGGGCTGACGGTCGAGCGCGCGCGGGTCGATGCGCTCGGCGCTTTTCTGAACGAGCGGCTGGCTGCCGATGTCGAGCGGGCGAGCGGCGACAGGTCGCTGCTGATCGACGCGGTGCTCGCGCCGCGCGGGATCAATCCCTTGTGGTGCGAAGCGATCGAGAGCGCCGGCCCTTACGGCGCCGGCTGGCCCGCGCCGCGCGTCGCCACCGGGCCGGTGCGAATCGTCGAATCGGGGGTGGTCGGCACCGACCATCTGCGGCTGATCGTCGCGGGCGACGATGGCGCGCGGTTCAAGGCGATCGCCTTTCGCAGCGCCGAAACCGAACTCGGCCAGACGCTGCTCCATGCGCGCGGTTCGCGCAAGCTGTGGCTGGCGGGGCGCGCAAAGCGCGACGATTGGGGCAGCCGCCCCGCCGCCGAACTCCATCTCGAGGATGCCGCCTGGGCCGAATGAAACAGCGCGGCGCAATATTTTTGCGTACGCGCCGCCACCACGGCTTGACCGCACCGACCGGCCCGTCTAAGGCGCCGCTTCACCGAACGACGGCCCCTTCGTCTAGCGGTCTAGGACGTCGCCCTTTCACGGCGAAAACACGGGTTCGAGTCCCGTAGGGGTCACCATCGGCGGATATCCGCCGTTTCAGGGTCGCGCTTGCGGCCCTCTTTTGTTCGTTTCCCCCAGCTTTTCCCCCACGGTTTCCCCCAGGGCGGGATTCTCGCGCTCGAATGCCGCCAGCATGCGGCGCAGATCGTCGGGCGTGACATCCCTGAAAACAACCCGCCGTGGCTTCCAGATTTGCCACCAGGCGCGGTCGGGGTTGGGGAGGGTGAAAGGCCCGGCCGGGATGCCCATTGCGATTTGCCGCAGGGCCGCCCTGGCCGCTTCGTCCTCGCGCTTGGCGCTCACCGTCCCATCTTCGAGAAGGGCACCGCCGTCATCTTCTCGGCGGCGCCCTGGGCGATCGTCAGCGCGCGGGCGCGCTTGCCGTAGTGGCGCACCGTCTCGGGCGTCATGCCGAGGATCGCGCCGACGTCGGTGTCGCTGAGCCCGGTTTCGAGGAGGTAGCAGCAGGCGTTCTTGCGCAGGCCATGATAGGTGTAGAGCGCCTTGCCGTTCGCATCGACGTGGCCGAGCTTCTTCATCATGGCCCGAATGCGCGACTGGATAGCCTCCTCGCTGGTGAAGGGCTTGCCGGTGCGGTCATAGAGCACCGTCACGGCCTCGACAGCGCGCGCGGGCATCTTGTCGATCTCCTCGCGCCACCACGGGTGCACCGGCACGGCAACGTCGACGTCGGTCTTGAACTGCGACAGCTGCATGATGCCGGTCTTCAGCCAGCTGCGGTGGATGCGAATCGCATCGCTGATCCGCTGCCCGCTGCAAAGGCCGGTGACGATCGCGAGCCATACCATCGGCGAGGCCTCGTCCTTCGCCTGCAAGAGGACATCGGCGGGCCAAGGTTCGTGCTCGCCGAGCGGCAGCGGCGCGATATCGCTGGCCGGATTGTCGGCGCGCCAGTCGCGCTCGGTCGCGAAGGTCAACATGAGCTTCAGGACATTGAGCCAGTTGTTCGCCTTGCCCGGGGTTTCGGCGAGCCCGTCGCGGAGCTCGTGGATATGAACCGGCCGGATGCCCTTCACATCGAGGTCGCGCACAGGGGTGCGCTTCTTCGTTTTCTGGTTCTCGTAGATGAAGTCGGGGTCTTCGAACATCGCGACATAACGCAGATAATTGTCGAGCGTATTCGGCGAATAGGGCTTGATGCCTTTCTCGGGCTCGCCGGCGCGAGCTTTCCGCTTGCGCTTCTTCTTCGTCCAGCCCGCCGCGAGCGCGGCGCGGAACGCAATTGCCAAAGCCCAGAAGCTGCCGGGCTCCGGTGTGTCGCGGGAATCCGGTGCGGCTGCATATTCAGCGTTGACCCGCGCGAGCTCGATCGCGAACCGCGGATCGGTCGGAGCCGGGAGTTTGACGTACAGATCCTTGCGCTTCCCCGCCTGGTCATAGTAGCGGAAGCGGCGATAGAAGCTGCCGTGCTTCTGGCAGACACCGGGGATGTTCAAGCGTCCCATCCCGTCGAGGTGTCACCGAAACCGCTGCGGCCGTCAATATAGGCGTCGAGCAGCCGGATATCCCAGAGCTTTACATTGCCGTTGGTGTCGCTGTGCGAAGGCAGGAGGCGCTTTCCGACGTCTTCGCGGAATTTGGTCCGGCCGCGCCCGACATAGGCCGCAGCCGTCTCCTCGTCGACCAGGCGGGGCGTTATGGGGGCAATGATGGTGTGCTTACCCATTGGCTGGCTTCCGTCGCTTCGCTGCGACCTCTTCGAGCCGCTTTTTCTCGAATTCGAGGCGGTAGTCGCGCTGTCGCTGGGAAGGATGCCAGCCCCATATCCAGCGCTTGCGCGCGTTCTTCGTCTCGGCGCCGGCTCGCGGGTCAGCGCCGCCCGACGTGAACCGCAAGCGGGCCCAGCCGTCGAACCGGTACAGGTTGCCGCTATGCTGTGTCGCATCTTGGTAACTGAGCGCCCAGTGGGTTCCCCATGTCCGCACGATCTCGGGATAGCCGATCTCGGTCCAGAGGCGGAGCATGAGCCGCGAGACGCGCGGAGCAGCTGCGCACAGGCGTGAAAGCTCGAACGCATCGCGCCGGGTGAAGTCGCAAGTCGGCCGGATTAGCCGATCAGCGGTCGCGACCGCGATCAGTTCCCCCTTTTCACGCAAGCCGAAGTCGATCGGCGATCCAAAGAGCGGCCGATTGTTCGGGCCATGCTTATGGCCCCACCGATCGAGACACTCATTCGCCTCGTCACGCCCTATCAGGTCGAACGATCCGAGAGGATCGATCAGGAGGCCCGTCATCAATCCCACCCCATGACGCGGTTGATTTCGGCCATATCGAGATCGCCGGCGGCCGCTGCCTGGACCGCGCGTGCGGTGCGCTCCCACAGCCTGCAGAATCGGCGCACGGTCGGCCGGGGCCAGCCCGTCTTCTCCCCGATCTTGCGGACGCGGGCGACGACATCGCGCATGCGCTTCGGCGCCAGGCGCCAGTGCTTCCCGCAAATGAACTGGCCGCTATAGTCGCCGTCGTTGGCGAACGTGCGCCCGCAGCCTTCGATCAGGCAGGGATTGCGGTCGACGTGCCTCTCGCACCGGTGATGGAGAGCCTCGGGCTCGATGCGGCCCTGATAATAGCCAGCGACGTCGCGATCGGTGCCGCAGCAGCCGCAAGTCGGCACCTTCTCGATCGAGTAGAGGCTCGCATCGCGGGGATGGTCCTTCTGCTCTTGCCGCAGTCGGATCCATTCGCGGACATGTTCGAGCGTGCCGACGGGGCCCCAAACAATATCGGGATGCACGACGCGCCAGAGGGAGCGGGCGTTGGTCATCGGCTGCCCGGCCCTTCCCATGCCTGCCGATCGATTTCGCGGGCGAGGCTTTCAAGGAACTTGGCGGCGTCGGACTTGCTGGTTTCAGCGGCGAGTTGCCAAGCCGCGGCGCGAATCCGATCTTTTGCTTGTTCGGCGTCTCTGCTCATAGTTCCGGCCCGCCGCGGATATGGTCACGGATCGCAACGTCGAGCTCGCGCGCGCAGGGCAACTCGGTCCAGAAGAGGCGGGCTTCCGTCTCGTCGTCGGCATCCTTCCACGGCCAGCCGCCAGTATCGCCAAGCTTCGCCGGAACCGTTTCATAGGTGTCGTTGCCAATCTGGACGGTTACATCGAAGCTGACGGTGCGGCCGATGTCGAGCGGCGATCCCACCCACGGCGCCTGCTCGATCGGCCAGAGCCACCAGAGCACGTCGCCATGATCTTCGTGCCATTCGTGAAACGGCCGGGGGGTGACAGCTTTTGTCATGCCGCCGCCTCACTGTCCGAGATTGCCGACATGAACGTGTCGATCGAATCGGCGAGCGGCCGGACCTTCTTCGCGAGATCGGCGAGCCCGCCATAGGTCTGCGCGACGCCGAGCCGGTGGACCATGCCGACGGCGCGCGCGAAATTGTCGCCGCCGAACATGCGGCTGACTTCGTGCGGTTCTAGGCCGCAGGCGTCATAGATCGCTTGCAGCTTCTCCTGCGCATCTTTCGCGTTGTCCTCGGCGCGCCTGACGCGAAACTCGACTTCGTTCTCGATCCGCTTTTTCGTCGTTTCTTCGTCGCGGGCGACGGCTTTCTCGATCGCCTCGCGCTCGATGCGCCGGTCGAGCTCGCTGGCGCGGCGGAGCAGCGCGGCGAGAAACTCGCGCGAAATCGGTTCGGCTTCGGTAATCGGCGCCGGCTTGATGACGCGCAGCCCGTTCGGGTGCAGTTCGAAATGGCCCCATAGTTCGGGCAGTTCGCCTTCCTTGATCAGGCCGGGGGCGGTGACCATCCACCATTGCGAGCAGTAGCGCGCGATCGCCTCGGCTTTCGCAGGCTGACGCATTTCCTTGACCCAATCCTGACGGCTGACCTTGATCTCGAAACCGGACAGGGAGAGCCCACGGGATGGCCACAGACCCATCGCAACCGCGTCGGCCCAGCGGCGCGCGCGGCCGCCCGTGGCGTCGCCGACCTCGAAGAACAGGGCATATTCGGGCGCGCAGAATTTCCTCGACAGCGCGGCGCGGATATCCTCGGACCTCACGACTGCACCGCCTTCGCGCGCAGCACGATAAACGTGCTGTCTTCGCCCTTGCCCTGACGGACCCAGCCGCCCTGGCACTCGTAAAATGAGCCCTGTTTGATCGACAAATCGTGGTCGGCGCTGTGAAGCTTGGCGATAATGCCGCGCTCGGTGTCGGATTCGGGGGTCAGGACGATCTGCTCGACGCCTTCTTCGATATAAAGGGCAATCCTCATGCTGCCTCTCCCGTCGCGAGCGCGGCGCTGACGGCCGCGTAAGCGAGGTCCGACAGCCAGGCGCGGCGCATCTCTTCGTCCATGTCCTCATTGACCATCGGCGTCATCGCCTCGACGGCGCGCCCGATCGCGGCAGGCGACAGGGCATAGATCCGCGCCTCGGCTGCCTGCACTCGCGCCTTGCGCCGGCTATCGGGCCACTCCCGCCATTTCTCTTCGACGACGGCCGGATCCTCGGTCGCGATAAAGTTCGCCGCGAACAGCGCGCGGGGGAGGCCGCCAGCGGCCACAGGAGCGGGGGGATAGGGCCCGCGGTCCCAAACTTTGCCGTAATCGACGACGACACCTCTGACGACGCTCTCCGCGCCGACGAAGGCGGGATAGAAGCTGAAGCCGCTCATCACCGACAGGAAGACGCAGCCGGTGCGGTTCACTTCGTCGAGCTCCTCGGGGCGCAGCTTCCAGCAGCTGACGTTGCAGGGACCGTCCGGCTGGCGGAAGGTGTGCAAGTCCCGCACGTCGTCGCGGTCGGGCGGCGACGTGAAGGTGAAGTTGCTGCCGGGGAAGTCGATCGCGTCAGCCATGGGCGGCGGCGCTCTTGCCGGTCCCATTGCAGTCTGCGCACTTGATGAAGTGCCATCCGTCTTCGTCTGGAGCCGCTTTTTCGGCTGCCTCCCACGCGGCCCGCTCCGCTTCGGTCAAAGAACCGTCATCCTTGTGGATCGGATAGACGCCGGTTCCTTCGCACTGCCCGTGACACATGGTCGCGGGATCGGGCGGCGCCATGCCGAGGGCCGCGTATCGATCGGTGAATTGCAGGTCCGTCATTTTAAATCTCCTAACGTTGGTCGGCTTGGGGGTGCGTGATGCTGCGGACCCACTCGGCGAACTCGCCGGTTTCCCGGCAGGCGCGCTCGTAGATCTCGTCAAAATTCTGGTGATGAATGGCGATCGTCGACGACTGCCGCTCGCCTTGGGCGCGCAGGTCGGCGTTTTCCTTGCGGAGCGCGGCGAGCTCGTCGGTGAAGGCGATGTGCGGGGTGTCAGTCATGCGTCGATTATCTTCAGTTGGGCGGCGTGTCCGCTGTCGCAGAGCTTCGGGGCGGGGTGTCCGCAGAGCGGGCAGCGGAGGGATTTCATGACGGCGGCCGCCATCAGCATTTCCATGGGCAGCCAGAGAGCGATCCAAACGTGCTCGCACTCGCTCGCGCCGCAGAGCGCTACCATCGGGGTACGCCCTTCCGGTACCGGCAAGGGGATCGTCTTCATGTCGCCGCGCTCCCACAACGGACGCGCAAGCCGTGAAGCGGGCATGTTACGATGCCGTCAGCGTCCGGCTGAAACGTCGACAGGTCGACCTTGCGGTGCGGACAGAGCAGGCGGCCGTCGGCGCGCTTGATAGGTTCTGCCGGCTGCTTTGAATGTCCGTCGCCATGGTGCTTGCGGAGGGCGATCACGGCCTCTTGATGCGCGAAGAGGTAGGGCACCGCCGCCATTTGGCATTTCATCCGCCGCAACGCTGGTCGGCCGGTCGGAACGTCGACAGCGTCCGGCACACGATTCCGGGAAAGGGGCGATCGCTGGGTTTGAGCGGCAATGCCGTTGCGGTGCATGGCATCGCTCGCCCGCTTCGCCAGATCCTTCCGAACGAAGCGAGCATCGACGTGATAATGCGGACTGCTGAAGTTGAAGAACTCGCGGTCGGTGTGGAGCGGTCCGAGCACCGGCCACCAAGCCTCGATGCCGCACCAAACGAAGTGCACGGCCGGGACCATGTAGAATTTGCCGACCACCGGCGGCTTCCGCAGAGAGGAGAGAAGCGGCGCACTCATAGCGGCGTCACCCGGTCGAGCAGGTAGCAGCCAAGGACCGCGGCACGCGCCCGGGTGTGGGTTTCAAAGTCGGTGCCGTCATCCTTACGCAGCACGACGCGCTGGCCGATGCTATAGGCAGCGTTGAAGGTGTCGACCTGGTGCTGCAGGTCGTCGCGGTTCGGGCGGCCGGTCATCAATTCGGCCTCACCGGCTCGAGCTCGTCCGCTTTGAGGAGAAGCGACGCTGCGATTTCGCGCATGGCCGTCGCGGTCAGCTGCACTACGATGCCACGGCCGGGCGCTCCGTTCTCTCCGTCGAAATATGCCAGGATCGCGCCCGAGGTCGGGGGATTGCCCTCGCCGGCGCCCTCAATCAGCGACGTGAAGAGGCCGGTCCCTTCGCAGAAGTGCACGAGACCGCCCTGCGGCGTCTGGACATCGTGGCAGCCGATTGGCGTAATGCCCGTGACGGTATGTGTTTCGCCGGTGACTTCCAGCACAATAGGATCGTCGCTCATGTCGGTTCGCCTTATTGGTCGGGGGTGAAGTCGGGATGCTGGCCGGCCATGTGGCGCGCCAGATTGGCGAAGCTGCGGTTGCAGCAAGGGCAGATGCCGGCGCCGACACGCTTCCTGATTTTGGTGACCTGCCCCTTGTAGGCGGCCGCGCGCGCCTTGTGGTGCGAGGCGCGATCCTGCTCCTGCGCGATGCGCTGCTCTGCGCGTTGGGCACGGCGGCGCTCGGCGTCCAGTTGCTCCTGCAACCTCTCAGCCTCGGTCGGCCCCAGCGGATAATGCTGCTGGTGCCCGTTCGGGCACCAGAAGGTCTGGGACGAACGCCTCAGATGCGCATGGCTGTCGCGAGCCAGGCCGAACCGCTCGCCGCAACGGTAGCAGGTGATGTTGACGTAATCGCTCACGCCGCCCTCGTCTGGAAAGGAAAGATCACGCCGTCGAGCAGCGGCCCCAGCGGGGTTTCGGGGTCGTACTGGCGCAGATACTTCGCGCGCTCCTGGAGCCATGCCTGGTACGGCCAGAAACGACGCTCGCCGAAGGGGTAGCCGCGCTTCAGCGCGCTCACGCGCATGCTGTAGGTCGCATCGGCCGGAAGCGCGGCATGGATCTCGGCGATCTTCGCGCGGGCGCGCGCCGGATAGTCCATGTCGATTGTGCCGCCATCGGGCTTGCCTTCCTTCAACGCTTGGTTGTCGGCGTGGAGCAGCGCGTTCGCCTGGCGGCTGGCGCGATAGGTGGCGGCGAGGCTCCGGATGATCTCCGCATCACGGTGGCGGCCCTCGCTGATGAGGCGCGCGCGCAGGTCTTCGGCCTCGCGCAGCTTATGGTCCGCGCGGCTCATCAGTCCGCCGCCTCGTCATAGGTCGCCGCGAAGATGTCGGGCTTGCACGGATAGAGCTCGCCCTTGACGCCGCAGATGACCCAGGCGTTCGGCTTCACCTGCATGATGCCTTCAAGTGTGCGGATGTGCAGCGTCGGAAAATCGTTCGAATCGAGGTCAACGGCATTGACCCACATCGCGCCTTCCTGCCACGACTGCTTGCACAGCGCGTCGACAAGCCATGTCGGCCACGTCGCATCCTCTGCATCATCGCCAGCGAAGAACGGATTGCCGCTGGCGGGCATGACGCGCAGAAACTGCACGGCTTCGATACGGACCGGCTTCTTGGTGAAGAAGGGCATCAGCTCATCTCCCCTTCGAGCGCGGCGATCTGACGCGCGGCGTGCAGCTTCCCGAAGTGGATGCCGAGCGGGAAGTTGTGCTCGAGCATCTGCGACAGCTGCGCATTGAGCTCGGGCGATTCGACATAGTCGCCCATCGCGATCAGGTGGCCCGCCTGCATCCCGGCGAACATGACGCCCGCGGTCATGCCGATGGCGATCAGATCGCGGGGATCCGCAGCCTCGCCCATGCGTGCAAAGATCGCCTTGCGGAATTCGTCGCAGAGTTCGAACGACAGCTGCATCTGCGCGTCGTCGACACGCACCATGTTTTCACCTTCGGGCGCATCGGCCACGGCTACTCTCCTGAAAGGCCGCCGCCCACCGCGTGGACGGTTGCGGGGGCGGCGGCAGGTTGTCCCGGCATGCAGGGAGGAGCCGGGGGTCTCGAAAAGATTGCAGCGCTGGCGCTCGGCACGCCGCGCGCGCGGTCGACCGCGCCGAGGCAGGCGCCAAGTGCGGCCGCCGCCACGATCAGCACCAGAAAGGCGCGCGCAGAGGGAAGGGCGATCGTCACGGCTCGATCACCGCCGCGCCGGCGGCGTCGATCGCGACGCGCGAGGGAAAAGCGAGGGAGCGGCCGGACCCGAAACGGATGCGCACGCCATAGCTGCAGCGCTCCACCGCGTTCACTTCTTCGCCGACGAGGTCTGTCAGGTCGAGCGGCCGCTCGCGCAGTTCGCGCTCGGCGCTTGCAAGGCAAGCCGCCATGGTGCGCACCCCGCTCACGACAGCGCCCACCCGAGCAGCGGCAGGCCGAACGCCAGCCCGGCGAACGCGATCGCCAGGCGAGCGAGCACGACGTCGAACACGACGTCGGCGGTTTCAGGGTGTTCGTGTGCCGGGGGCATCGACAGTCTCCGCGCCGGGCAGACCATCTGCCCAGGACGCGTAACTAATGTGCCCTATATGGGCATCTGTCAATCTAGAAATGCCCTATGCGGGCATATGTGCCCTAAGCGCCCCAATCATCGGGATATTCCGGGTCCGCGTGCCATTCGTCGTCGGGTGATTGGTTTGCCGGTTCCTTTGGCAGCACCGGCTCCTCGCCGTTAAATGCGATCCGGATGAACCCGCCACGCTCAGATCGCCCCTGAAAGATCGCCGCGGTCAATCCGCGCCGGATCTGCATCCCAACGTAAACTGCCCGATTTGCTGGGATATAGCCCATCATCATGTCTTCGGCATTGTCGACCGCGATCGCGTGTTCGTCGTAGGGATTGTCGGGCTCAAGCCGCAGCTTCACCACGTCGCCCGGCTCGCAAAGGCCGATAGCGAACAGGCGTGTCGGCGCCTTCGGGCTCTTGTTCGGATGCTCGGTGCCGACAATCGGCAGGGTGATCTGGGCAGGCACGCCCTATGAATATGCCCAGACGATGCAGAGGGCAACCAGTCCGACAATCCACGCAAGCCCGAGGGTCTTCCAGCGCCGGTCACGCGCCTCCCACTGCGCGACGCGGCTCGACCCTTCGAGGCCCCGCGGCTTCGGGGTATCGCCGTTCCCCATGCCCATGATCGGCAGCGCCGCGAGCAGGTATGCGGTGAAGAGGACGCCCCAGACGGTATCGGACATATCAGTGCCTCCTGGCCGACCAGACGATGCGGCCGATGATCTTTATTGCGCTGCGGGGGAAAGTGCGAACCCGATTCGCGTGCGCCGGGTTTTCGGAAATCACCTCGACCATGCCGTCGCCCGCGGGCGACAGGCGCTTGATCGCGCCGGCACCCTCGATCGTCAACGCATAGATGCCGTCGAACCGCTTGAGTTCATCCTCGTCGAGATTGATCATCACGTCGTCATGGTTGCCAATGAGCGGCTCCATGCTGTCGCCAATGCCCTTGCCGATCAGCAAGCGCCGCGCCGGCGTCGTTGTGATCTCGCGCAGTTTGGTCGCGTCGAAATCATAGGGCTCTTCCTCGATCCAGTCTTCGAGCACGGTCCCGTCACCCATGGCGAGCTCTAGGTTCACACGGCGCAGCTGCACCGGGCCCGCGTCGTGCCAGGCGCTGCGTGTCGGCATCTGCTCCGGCGCGCGCACGATATCGAGCGGCTGCTCGCCGGCGCGCTGGCCCGACGGCGGCGTGAAGCGCGGCGACGCCTTGATGATGTCGTCGGGCTGGCATTCGAGCGCACCCGCGATCCGGTCGATCCAGTCCTGATTGAGCCGGCGCGCGCCACGCTCCAGCTTCCCGAGGTTGTTGATCGTCGTGCCGATCGCATCGGCCAGCTGTTCCTGTGTCCAGCCCTTGGCCTTTCGCAGGTCCGCTATGTTGTTGTTCGCCATGCGCTTCTTGTGCCCTGTGTGGGCACCTTTCGTATAGAGGACAGTTTGGGCACTTTTTGTGTTGCATGGGGTGCCCAGATTGGGCATGTTGTGGGCATGAAGCTGCTCGACCACATCAAGGCCCTCGGGCTCACCATGCCAGAAGCTGCGGCGGAGCTCGACGAGGCCGAGAGCACGATTCGCAAGATTGCCTATGGACAGCGCCAGCCCAGCCTCCCGCTCGCCGTCAAGATCGCGGCCTGGTCGGACGGCGCCGTCACCGAAGCCGAGCTCCTCCTGCCCGACACGATCGTCCGGGAGGATGCGGCCTGATGCTGGTTCAACTGTTTTCGCAGGGTAGGGAAGTCCGGTCATCCCGTTTGGCTCATAACCAAGAGGTCGCGGGTTCGAATCCCGCCCCTGCAACCCATCCCCGGAGTGTGTCGCCCCCCCGGCACTTCGGGCAGGCACGGCGGGGCTCACTCCCCCCAACCCCTCGGCCCCGCCGTGCCGTTTATCGTCATCCTGTTCCATGGACGATCAGATGCCGCGCGGCGGCTCCCTATCCAATGGAAATGGCGCCCGATTTTTCCAGCGAGGCTGTAAGAGCCCTTGTCCGCGACACGCTGCGGCACTTCATCGGTCATGGCCGCACGATCAGCTGGTCCGCGCTGGCCGCCGCCACCTTCGACGGTGAGGGCAGCATCGACACCTGGGAACGCCGTCTGCGCTCCTATGTCGAGGTCGACGGCCCCATGATGCCGCTCAACACGGCGATGCGGATTTTCTCGGCCCTGCCGCCCGCTGCCTTCCAGCGCCTTGCCAACCGCATGGGCTTCGTCACCGCGCCGCTGCAGTTCGAGGCGACCGCCACGGTGCGCACCGCCGTCGCGGCCTGCGCGCGCTTCGCGGCCAACGGTGCCGAGGCGCTCGAGGAGGGAAGCCTGTCGCACGTCAAGCTGGCCCGCCTTGCCAACGACGCCATCGCGCTCGGCCCGATCATCAATTCCATCGCGGGGAGCGGTTCGGCCCTGCGCTGACAGGCCCATTTCCCCGCGATGGTCCACGCAACGCTCCCGTCGAGGGGGGCACCAAAGGAGCGAAAGCTATGAGCGAAGCGAAAGTTTCGGACGACCAGTTGCGCCTGTTCATCGAGCGCATCGAGCGCCTTGTCGAGGAGCAGAAGGGCATCGCCGACGATATTCGCGACGTCTACCTCGAGGCGAAGTCGCAGGGCTACGACCCGAAGATCATGCGCAAGATCGTCCGGTTGCGTAAAATCCCGGACCACGACCGCAAGGAAATGGAAGCGCTGCTCGACGTCTATGCGTCGGCGCTCGGGATGCAGCTGAGCCTGCCGCTGGCGGCTTGATCATGACGGCCGAGAATTACCGCAGCTTCCTTGAAGCGAAGATGCCCGCCGCGCCGCTCGCGGGCCTGCCCTGCACGCTGGACGAGATCCCGACGCACCTTCGCGACGGCCGCCCGCTGAAGGATCATCAGCGCCATATCGTCCGCTGGGCGGTCGAGGGCGGGCGCCGCGCGCTGTTCGAGGCGTTCGGCCTGGGCAAGTCGATCCAGCAGCTGCTGATCTGCGAAACGATCCTGGGCAAGCTCGAAGCTGATCCGGACCGTGAGCCCGGCGCGCCGAACATGGGCCTGATCGTCTGCCCGCTGGGCGTGCGGCGCGAATTCATGGCCGACGCTGCAGCGCTCGGCATCACGGTGCACTTCGTCCAGAGCGACGCCGAGATCGATGCCAAGGGCGATTACTGTGCGATCCATCTCACAAATTACGAGAGCGTCCGCGAGGGCAAGATCGATGTCAGCCGCTTCAACGTCGCCAGTCTCGACGAAGCGTCGGTTCTGCGCAGCTACGGCAGCAAGACCTTTCAGGAGTTCCTCCCGCTGTTCGAGGCGGTGCCCTACCGCTTCGTCGCGACCGCCACGCCCTCGCCCAACCGCTACAAGGAACTGATCCACTATGCCGGGTTCCTCGGCGTCATGGACACCGGCCAGGCGCTGACCCGCTTCTTCCAGCGCAACAGCGAGAAAGCCAACGACCTCACCCTCTACCCTCACAAGGAAGACGAATTCTGGCTCTGGCTCAACAGTTGGGCGGTCTTTCTGCAGCGCCCGTCTGACCTCGGGTTCAGCGACGAAGGCTATGACCTGCCGCCGATCGAAGTTCGCTGGCACTGCGTCGAGGCCGATATCAGCGACGCCGGCGCCGACAGCAACGGCCAGCGCCGCCTGATCCGCGACAATGCCGTCGGCGTGGTGCAGGCCAGTCGCGAGAAGCGCCGCACGATGGATGCTCGCATTGCCAAGGTGGCCGAGATCATGGCGGCCGACCCCGACGATCATTTCCTGATCTGGCACGACCTCGAGGACGAGCGGCGCGCGATCGAAGCGCTCGACGTGCCCGGCCGGGACCGCATCGCCGCGGTGTACGGCACGCAGGATCTGGACGCGCGCGAGGCAATCGTCGGGGATTTCAGCGACGGCCGGATCAAGGATCTTGCCGCAAAGCCGGTGATGCTTGGCTCCGGTACCAACCTGCAGCGGCATTGCCACCGCGAGATTTTCGCGGGCATCGGTCACAAGTTCAACGATTTCATCCAGGCAATCTTCCGCGTCCAGCGCTTCGGCCAGACTAAGCCGGTTATCGTCGATGCGATCTATGCCGAAACCGAGGAAGAGGTCCGGCGCATCCTGCTCGATAAATGGGCCCTGCACGAAGAGCTCACGGCCAAGATGAGCGCCATCATCCGCAAATATGGCCTCAACCATGAAGCGGCGGCCGATGTCGCGAGCCGTAGCATCGGTGTCGAGCGTGCCGAGCAGTCGGGCAACGGCTGGACGCTGGCGCATAACGACTGCGTCGAAGAGGCGCGGCTGCTGACCGACGACAGCCTCGACCTGATCGTCACCTCGATCCCCTTCAGCAACCACTATGAATATACGCCGAGCTATAACGACTTCGGCCACACCGACGACGACGCGCACTTCTTCGCGCAGATGGACTATCTGACGCCGGAGCTTTACCGCGCGCTGCGCCCCGGCCGGCTGGCCTGCATCCATGTCAAGGACCGGATCCTCTTCGGCGCGGTCACCGGCGAGGGTGTGCCGACGGTCAACCCATTCCACGCCAAGACGCTGTTCCATTACCAGCGCCACGGCTTCCAGTTCATGGGCATGATTACCGTCGTCACCGACGTCGTGCGCGAGAATAATCAGACCTACCGGCTCAGCTATTCGGAGATGCTGAAGGACGGCACCAAGATGGGCGCCGGTAGCCCCGAATATATCTTGCTGATGCGCAAGCCGCAGAGCGACCGCAGTCGCGGCTATGCCGACAAACCCGTCGCGAAATCCGCTGGAGACTATAGCCTGGCGCAATGGCAGATCGACGCGCACGCCTTCTGGCGCTCGTCGGGCGACCGCCCGTTGCACCCGGCCGAGCTCGCCGCCGCGGCGCCGCGCTTCGCCGAGATGGGCGTCGGGCCGCTGGTCAAAGCCTTCACGACCGAAAGCCGCGACCTGATCTATGACGCGGCGGCGCATGTCGCGATCGGCGAGACGATCGAAGCGCGCGATCCGAACGACGGCCGGGGCCACCTGCCCCGCACCTTCATGTCGCTCGCCCCTGGCAGCCATCACCCCGATGTGTGGGACGATGTCGTGCGGATGAAGACGCTCAACGCCGAACAGGTGCAGAAGGGCCGCGAGAAGCACGTCTGCCCGCTCCAGTTCGATATCGTCGACCGGCTGATCGATCGCTTCAGCATGAAGGGCGAGCTTGTCTATGACCCCTTCTGCGGGCTGGGTACCGTGCCGATGCGGGCGATCATGAAAGGTCGTCGCGGCCGGGGCAGCGAGCTCAACCCCGACTATTTCCGGCACAGCTGCATCTATCTCGCCGAAGCGGAGCGCGAAGCCGCTGTGCCGTCGCTGTTCGACTTGCTCGAGATGGAACAGGCGGCATGAAATTCTCCGGCGACTATTTGGAGCGGGCCCCGGGTGCCGGCGTAGGGGTGGCGGCATGACGACGCCCTCGACGCCCGACATCATCCGCACCGAGACGCGCCGCGATTATGTGCGCCGCGAGCTCGGCGAACGCCGCACCCACGTCTTCCGCCTCACCGACGGCCGGGAAATGCCCTGCGCCGGACCGGGGCGCTGCCGCGAGTGCAACCGGGAGGAAACATGAAACTGCACCCCCTCTTCATCGACGGTTTCGCCGGCGGCGGCGGCGCGAGCACCGGCATCGGCCAGGCGCTCGGCCGCGACGTCGACATCGCGATCAACCACAGCCCCACCGCGATTGCGATCCACAAGGCGAACCATCCCGATACGGAGCATCATTGCACCGATATCCGCGCGCCCTTCCTACCGCGCACCGCGACGCGCGGGCGCCGGGTCGGTGGCGCGTGGTTCTCTCCCGACTGCAAGGAATACAGCAAGGCGAAGGGCGGGCCGGTCAAGGATCGCTCGATTCGCGCGCTCTGCTGGGAAGTGATCCACTGGCTCGAAGAGACGTTGCCCGATGTCGGCTACCTCGAGAATGTGGAAGAGTTCGAATATGCCGCGCCGCTCGACAGCAACGGTGTGCCGCTTCCGGATCACAAGGGCCGTGAGTTCAAGAAGTTCAAGCGGAGCATCCGGCGCCTCGGCTATCGGGTACAGCATCGCCTGCTGATCGCGTGCAACTATGGCGCGCCGACCAGCCGCAAGCGGCTCTACATGATCTTCCGCCGCGACGGAAAGCCGATCGTCTGGCCGAAGCCGACGCACGCGCCTGCAAACGATCCCCGCGTCCTGGCGGGCAAGCTGCTGCCGTATCGCACCGCTGCCGAGTGCATCGATTGGAGCATCCCGTGCCCGTCGATCTTCGAGCGCGACCGCGAGCTTGCCGAGGCGACGAAGCGCCGCATCGCTCATGGCGTGATGCGGTATGTCGTGAACGCGGCTCAGCCTTTCATCGTCTCCGTTGCGCACGGCTATAGCGGGGGGCGGCGAGAATATCCGAGCTCCGATCCGCTTGGCACTGTCAGCGCCGGTGGCAACGCTCATGCGGCGGTAGATTGCGAGATCGCCCCGCACATCACCAAGTTCCGCGGCGGCGAGATCGGCGCCGATATCGCAAATCCTATGCCGACGGTCACAGCCAACGGCGTTCCTGCACGCCGCGCCGGCGCAACGCCGCTGGGCATGGTCGATGCGAAGCTCGCGCCGATCATCAGCCATGGCCAGCACGGCGGCCGAAATCATCGGGCCGACCAGCCGCATCACACGATCGCTGCGTCGAAGAAGGATACGAACCAGGTCATCGGAGCTACGCTTGTGGGTGTTGGCGG
>Ga0209922_100279_pt1 | contig 98926 bp, 88 predicted proteins | sample ThiBiot_500_biof_FD_183946 | JGI IMG/M metagenome (GOLD analysis project Ga0209922, IMG submission 183946) | Wastewater bioreactor microbial communities from Cape Town, South Africa - Thiocy_expt_500_biof (SPAdes) | ecosystem: Engineered > Bioreactor > Thiocyanate-remediating > Anaerobic-Aerobic ... | reverse complement strand
GCGGCCCGCCAGTTCGGTGACCTCGGTGGCGGTGGAAAAGCCGGCAGCGAACACGAGGTTGGCCACTTCGGCATCGCTCAACGGGCGATCCGGGGCGTGAATGCCCAGCTGCAGCGCGCGCTCGCGGATGCGCGACAGGTTCAGGCCGCCGCCATCATCACCAAACTCCACAGAGACGTCGTTACCGGTCTGCTGCACCCGGACACTGATCAGGCCGACACTGTCCTTGCCACGCGCGGCGCGTTCGGCCTGCGGCTCGATACCATGCACCACGCAGTTGCGCACCAGGTGCTCGAAGGCCGGCGTCATGCGCTCCAGGATGCCGCGGTCGATTTCGATCGACCCGCCGACGATGTCCAGCCGCACCTGCTTGCCGGTCTCCTTGCTGGCCTGGCGCACCACGCGGTACAGGCGCTCGGCAATGCTGTCGAACTCCACCATGCGCGTGCGCAGCAACTCGCGCTGCAACTCACGCGACTGGCGCGCCTGCGCGGCCAGGTTGTCCTCGCTGCCCTCGACCGCCCGCTGCAGGCTGCGCTGCACCGTGGCCACGTCGTTGACCGACTCCGCCATCATGCGGGTGAGCTCCTGCATGCGGGTGAAGCGGTCGAATTCCAGTGGATCGAAGTTCTGCTGCGCATCCTTGGACAGCGCCAGGCGCGACTGCATCTGCGTCTCGGCCTGCAACTCGACATCGCGCAGCTGCGCGCGCAGGCGATCCAGGTTGCCCGTCAGCTCGCCCAGCAGACCGCGCAGCTGGCCGATCTCGGTCTCCAGCCGCGCACGCGAAGTCGCCACCTCGCCGGCCTGCAACACCAGGCGGTCCAGCAGTTGCGAGCGCACGCGCACCGCCTGGCTGGCGGCGGCGCGCGCCGACACCAGTGACAGGGCTGCCGGCGATGCCACCTCGCCCGGCGCCACCATCGGTTCGGCCGCCGGCTCCGGCGCCGTGTCACGGGCCGGCTGATCGGAAGCCTGTACGGCCTCCTCGCGGGGCGCGATGATGGGCGACGACGACATCGCCGACGCCGATTCGACCCCATGCTCACCCGCCTGAAGCCGGCGAAAACCGGCTTGCAGTTCGTCCAGATGGTCAAGCAGCGGCTCCAGATCGGCGCCGACCAGGTGGTCCAGGCCGATGACCTCGACCGCGGATTCCGTCCGGTGAGCCATTTCGCCCAGGCGCAAGGCACCGGCCAGGCGGGCGCTGCCCTTGAGGGTGTGCAGCGCGCGCAGCAACTGACCACGCGCATCACGGTCGTCCGGGTGGCTGACCCAGCGGCGCAGCGCGGCTCCCATCTGCGGCAACAGCTCCTCGGCTTCTTCCTCGAAGATGGGAAACAGATCGGGATCGACGACGTCGGCGGCATCGATGTCGTCCCCCAGGGCACGCAGCGTCGCCGACGGATCCCCGGCAGGGAGCGCCGCGGGCCGCTCGACCACCGGTCGCGCGGGCATCGCCTGGGCAAGGTCCAGCCAGGTTGACGCCACGGCCTCGTCGGTCGCCGTCGGGGCAACGCCATCCCCTGGCGCCACCGGCTCCAGCGCCTGCACCGCCGCCAGGACGTCCGGATTCGGTGCCTTCAGCATCCCGGCTGCAAACTGATGGAGCACACGCCGAATGTCCTCCGCAGCGGCGTTGAGCACTTGCGCCTGGTCACGCGTGCCATGCGGCTGGCCCTGCAGGCGCTGCAGGGCATGTTCCACCGATCGTGCCAGCTCCGACAGGGCGACAAAGCCGACCGTGGCCGAACTGCCCGCCAACGAATGCGCCCGCGCCACGGCGGCTTCCGGCACGGGCTGGTCCAGCTCCAACGTCCATTCCGACAGCTCAGTGGTCAACTGGCGCGACCACTCGTCGGCTTCGTTCAGGTAGACGTTGTAGAGCGCGGTGCTGACGCGCAGATCACCGATCTGACGGTACAGCTCCGCATCCGCCGTGGTGGCCGGGACGTCGCTCGAGAGAGCGCCGGCGGCAGGCGTCCGCTGTCCGCTCAGCGCGTCCAGCTCGGACAGACTCAGATCCAGCCACTGCACGTCCTGCGCCGAGACCGCATCCGGCGCCGACGGGGTGTCGATCGACAGGGGTGGCGGCGATGCCGCCTCGGGCACAGGTGGCTGTGCAGTCGCGGTGGAAGCGTCGTCCGTCTGCGGCGCCTCCACGATCTCGATCGCACCGAGCCAGGCAGGATCCAGGGTTTCCGACAAGGTGCCCAGTTCTGTCGCGCTCAGGTCGATCACCTCGACCGCCAGCGGCGCACCGCGTTCATCGGTGGCACCCGCATCGGGTTCGATCATGTCCAGCGCCGGCGCGGCGACAGCGACATCCGACGAGGCGACGACCGGGAGATCGGCAGGCGTGTCCCGACCCGACGGCAGCGCGAGATCGGGCAACTCAAGCCCTTCGATCGACGGCAGGCCCAGCGCCAGCGCCGCGTCGCCATCAGGTGGCGCAAGTGCCGCCTGATCGGGCGCCACGGCTTCGACCGCGGGTACGTGAACGGCCACCTCGTCGGTGGAGGCATCGGTCAACGGCTGAGGCCCGCCACGGAGCGGGATGCGCTGACCGTTCAGCCGCCAGGCGTCGGCGGCCAGACGGAACGGTGCGCTTGACCATCCGGCGGCGTCCCGACGGGCGATAGCCTCGGTCCACGCCCGGAAGCCCTGCAGGGCCTCCGATGCCAGCCCGCGCAGCGCCTCGGTGACCGGCTTCTGCTCGGGCAGCCAGGCGTTCAGCAATTGCTCCATGGCCCAGGCTGCCTCGCCAAACTCGGCCAGGCCCACCATGCGCGAACTGCCCTTCAGGGTGTGGAAGGCCCGACGCAGGGTGGTTTGCACGGCCAGGTCACCCGGCTCGGCCGACAGTGCCCGGACGGCATCGTCCCCCGCGTCCACCACCTCGCAGGCTTCTTCCAGGAAGATGTCCAGCAGGTCGTCCTCGTTGGACGGCGCATCTTCGGCGGGCGCCGGGACAGGTTTTGGCGTGGCGGCGGCAGCGATCGCCTGCAGCGCGTCCAGTGCACCGGTCAAGCCGGCTTCGTCCTGTCGGCGTGCCGCATCGGCGGCGCGTTGCGCCGCATTCGCCAAGGCCGGCTTGTCGGCCAAGGCGGCCATGGCCGCAATCTCATCGAGCTGCCCAGAGATGGACTCGGGCGGCAGACGCTCATCCAGCAACGCGGCTGGCGCCGACATCGGCACCACAACGCCCGGCTCGCCATCCAGCAGCAGATCAACGCCGCCGGGCTCGGGCGCCGGCTTGTCGACCACTGGCCCCGCAGGGGTCGCGCGACCCGACACATGCCTGAGTTCTCCGAGGGTGGCGTCGTAGACGAACAGCTTGCGTGCCAGCACCGGCTGGTAGCTCAGCATGTCGATCTGAAACCCGAGCGCACCCAGGCTGTTGCCGAGCTTCTCGAAGGAGCGCGTGCCGTCGGCCTGCACCGAATCGGGCTCGGAGGCCATGAGCTCATCGACCACGTCGCGCAGGCGACCGACGGCCAGCGCGGCCTGGTCCAGACCCAGCACGGACAGCACACCACGCATCTGCCCCATCAGCGCCGGCACCGGGGCCAGCACGGCCCGCTCGGCAGGGTTGCGGAAGAACTGGTCCAGATGCTGCTCCACCTCGCCCAGCGTGGTGCGCAACTCGCCCACCACGGTGCCCATGGTCTGGCGATCGCTGACGTTGCGGTACAGTTCCTCCATCCAGGGCTCCAGGGGAGACGTCAACGCCCCTGCCCGCACCGCGTCCAGGCGCTCGGCCAATTGTCCCAGGCGTGTGGAGAACGTCATGTCACCGGGTTGAAAATCGGCGAACGACGCCTCCAGGAACAGCACCGCGGTGGCGGTTTCCATGGCCAGTTCGGGCCCCGGTGGACGCCCCGACTGCGCGATCTGCTGGGCGACACCGTTCAGCGCCGCGCCCAGCACATGCCCCTGATGGTGCAGTTTGTCCAGCGATTCGGCCACCAGGCTGAATTGGTCGACGCAGGCCTTGGTGCGCGCCATGTCCCCGCCGGCCAGGGTGGACCAGTTCTCCTTGACCGCTTCGACGCGACGGCGCGCCTGTGCCAGAACCGCCGGATCGTAGAGGCCGAAGGTGGCCTGTTCGTAAGGCGCCGCATCCTCGGCCTCCAGGGCCCAGGCCTTGCGCACCGCATCCAGAGCCGGGGTTCGCGCCCGCGGGTCGGGGCGTGCCTGGGTACAGAAAAACAGCAGGTCGTGGGCCAGCCGCTCGGACACCGCCTGGCTGCCCTGTGCCAACGACGTGTACTGGATAAGGATGCGCGAGGCAGCCCGCTTGACGCACACATCCATCTGGATTAGCGCATGTCCCAAGGCCTCGAAGAAGCCGGCGGCCAGCGTCCAGAAGACGGCTGGTTGTCGCGCCGTCTGACCGCTCGCCAAAGCCGCGGTGATGACGCCCAGTTCAGCCGCCGCGTTGATGTCGGCGTGACGCATGAGTTTGAGCACGCGCTGATCCAGCCGCGCACGCACTTCGGCACCGTAGGACAGCGGCTGCGCCGAAGTGCGCATGGCAGGATCGGCCCAGCGCCAGGGCATCGACCACAGGTCGGCCGGGTGGATGCGGTCCGCGCCGGCCAGTTGCTGCACCTGCCGATACTGCGGGAACAAGCCCAATGCCGAGCGCGGCCGCTCACCCAGTTGGGCCTCCAGGTATTCGATCAGGGCAAAGCCGGCCTGCTCCAGCGTCTGCGCCGCCGCCTCGGTGCACTTGTCGGGACGCTGCACGAACTGCTGGACGGCACCCTCCATCCCGCGCACCGTCTGCGCAGCGGCCGGCTGGTCAACCATCTCCAGCGCACCGGCCACCTGATGAAGCTGCTGGCGAGCCATGCGCAGCGGACTGGCATCGACCGACCCCAGATCAATGCCTCGCGCGCCCTCGGCCTCGCGTGCGAAGCGCTTGAGCGACTTGCTGGCCGATTCGATCGACTTGCGGGCCTCGTCCAGCACCCAGGCCAGCGGCCCCAGGTCTCTGACGATGGGAGCGCCTTGCGCGCCCGTCTCGACTGCGGGGCTCATCACCATGACTTCATCCACTCCAGAAGCGGTTTCGTACCGGCACGCGCCGACTCTTCATCCACGACGCGAAGCCGGTCGCCCCGTCAGGCAATCTTGAATCGCGCCACCGACTGGCGCAGTTCGTCGGCCATGCGCGCCAGCTCGCGCACCTGGGTCGCAGTGGTGCGCGTGCCTTCGCCAGTCTGCTCGGTCACGGCGAAGATGTGCTGGATGTTGCCGGCCACCTCGTTGGCCTGATCGGCCTCTTTGGAGGCCGAGGCGGAAATGCGCTCGATCAGCTCGGCCAACTGGCGCGACACGCGGTCGATTTCGGACAGTGCGGTGCCGGCGTTGTCCGACAGGCGGGCCCCCTCAACCACACCCTGGGTGGAGCGCTCCATGGCGGCCACCGCGTCCTGGGTGTCGGTCTGGATCGCCTTGACCAGCGCCGCGATCTGGCGCGTCGCGTCACCCGATCGTTCAGCCAGCCGCTGCACTTCCTCGGCCACCACCGAGAAGCCGCGCCCGGCTTCACCGGCCGATGCCGCCTGGATCGCCGCGTTCAGGGCCAGCACGTTGGTCTGCTCGGTAATGTCGGCGATCAGCTCGGTGATTTCGCCAATCTCCTGAGAAGACTCACCCAGCCGCTTGATGCGCTTGGACGTTTCCTGAATCTGGTCGCGAATCGCGTTCATGCCGCCGATGGCGTTTTGCACCGCGGTGAGACCGGATTCGGCGGCCTGCAGCGACTGGCGCGCCACGGTGGCCGACTGCTGGGCCTGTGAGGACACCTCGTTGATGCGCGAGGCCATGTCCAGCACCGATTGACCCGTTTCGCGGATTTCCCGCAGCTGCTCGGTCGACGTTGCCAGCAGCTCCGTCGAAGTAGCCTCCACCTGTGTCGTGGTCTGCGCCACCCGGGTTGCCGTGCTCTGCACGCTGCCCACCAGCGAGCGCAGTTCTTCCACGGTGTAATTGACCGAGTCGGCGATGGCGCCGGTGATGTCCTCCGTCACCGTGGCCTCCTGTGTCAGATCGCCCTCGGCCACCGTCTGCAACTCGTTCATCAGTCGAAGAATGGCGGCCTGGTTGGCGTCATTCACGCGCTTGGCTTCCTGCTGGTCCTGTTCGGCCGAGCGACGCTGCTGTTCGGCCAGGGTCTGGCGCTGGCGGCTCGCACGCAGCTGCACAGCCACCAGGCCGGCGGCCGACAGAATCACCAGACCGGCCGGAATCACCAGCATCAACAGGCTGGCGAAGCCCAGGCCGGAGGCGCCCGACAGCTTGTCCTGCAACGCCTCCAAGGCCTTGCGCAAAGGCTCACTGTCGGCGACGATGGCGGTCTGCGCCTCGCGGGCCGCCACCAGGCCCTGCAGGTTGCCCAGCACCCCGCCAGCCTGGGAACGCGTTTCCTCGTAAAGCTTGAGCAGCTCGGCCAAGCGCTCGCGCGTCTGCTGATCGCGCGCGGCCGACAGCCGCAGGTCCTGACTGCCGTTGAGCAGGCCTTCGGCGATCTCCTTGAAGGTGTTCAGATCCTTGCCCAGCAGGAACACGGCCTCCGGACTCACGCCCTCGATGGTCAGGAATTCGTTGGCCGACTTGCCAATGCGCTGCGTCAGCATCACCAGTTGTCCGGCAGCCGACAGCTCGGTTGCCGCCGCGTTCTGCTGCAGCTTCAGCGAAGACACCGTCTCCGCCACTTCCAGCAGCTCGGTGGATTGCCGGCTGACCGCGCGCAGGGCCGCGCCGACCTGGGTCAGGATCTGCTGCTGCGCCATCACAACCCCGGCGTTCTTCTCGGCGCGCTGCGCCAGCGGCCCGATCTTGCCCAGTTCATCGCTGTAGGCGTCACCCAGCGCCGGCACCAGCTCATTGCCATCCTGCAGCCCGCGCACGTTGGCCGTCAGGGCTGCGGCACTCTCCTTGACTTCACCGAACGCCTCGGGGCTGCCCACCAACGCCTGCGACACCGATTTGGCCAGGCGCTGCGACTGCATCAGCGACTGGCCGATCGCGCCCACCTGCCGCGCGCCCTTGTCCGTGCGCGACACCGTCCAGAAACCCGTGATGACCAATGCGAGCAATGCCAACCCCAACAGGATCGACAGCAGCCGCTGATGCTGCGCCGCCGTGCGGGTGCCCAGAAGCGGCACGGCAAACGTGTCGTCGTCGGGCAGCGCCAAATCTTCGGATTCGTCCACCGCGGAAACCATCACGCTGCTGTCGCCAAGTGCCCGCGACTCATCCCCATGCAGCGCGACCGACGTCCCTTGCGCCGCTTCGGCAGTCAATGGCTCGTCGCCGCTGGCGGAAGACTCCTGCGGCTTGCGATTGAACAGGTTGGAAAGCTGAGAGGCGAGTGCCATGTCGTGACCTCGAAAAACGAACTACGCACCAATGCCCAGAAAGGCCGGGTGCTGGGAAAGAAGCTGCAGGTTCAATTCCTGCCATGACTGACCGGCGCCATCGGTGTAACGATGACCAAAATACTGCGGCGCCGTGGGCGCCGATGGCGTCGAGGATGCAAACGCTTCCGTGGTCCGCAGACCCAGCAGTCGGTCGACCAGCAAGGCACAGTTGACGCCCAGCACCGGGTTGAGCGCCACCAGGCGGCATGGCGCCAGATCGCCTTCGCTGCGTGCCGGGCCCGACTCGGATCCGCTCACGAAGTGCGCCAGGTCAATGACCCCGGACAGCCCTCCGCGCAGGTTGGCGATCCCCATGAACCAGGGTTGAACGTAGGGCACGCGCTGGACGTCGGTCCAGGGAAAAATCTCGCCGGCGTGGCTCAGCGGAAACAGCAGGCGCTGGGCCCCGGCCTCCACCGCCAGCCACGACGCTGCCACCCCCACCGCCTGGGCAGCTTGCAGCCGCATCGCCAGACGGCTCTGGAATTCGCGCAGCGCTTGCTTGTTGGACATGCCGGCTCAGCCCAGCGCCTTGATCTTGCCCATCAACTCGGTCTGGTCGACCGGCTTGGTGATGTAGTCACGCGCACCCTGGCGCATGCCCCAGACGCGGTCGGTTTCCTGGTTCTTGCTGGTGCACATGATGATCGGCACGTCGGCGTAGCGCGGATCGCGCGAAATCGAGCGCGTGAGCTGAAAGCCGTTCTGGCCCGGCATCACGACGTCCATCAGGATCAGGTCGGGCTTGGCCTGCTCCAGGCGGCGCAGGGCCTCGTCGGCGTTCTCGGCAGTGCTCACGCCATAGCCGGCTTTTTTGAGCATCTCGCTCAGGTGCAGCAATTCCGTCTTGGAATCATCCACGATCAGCACGTTGCGGATCGACATCACACAGCTCCTTGGTTGGCATATCCGAACTGCTGCACCGCCTGCAACAGCTGGTCCTTGGTGAATGGTTTGGTCAGATAGTCCTGCGAACCGACCATGCGCCCGCGCGCCTTGTCGAACACACCGTCCTTGGACGACAGCATGACGACGGGGATAGATGAATACTTTTCGTTACGCTTGATGATGGCACAGGTCTGATACCCGTCCAGGCGTGGCATCAGGATGTCGCAGAAGATCAAATCGGGCTGGACGTCGTTGACCTTGGCCAGCGCGTCGAAGCCGTCCTCGGCCAGCAAAACCTCATGCCCCCCCTGCTTGAGGAAGATCTCGGCACTGCGCCGGATGGTATTGCTGTCGTCAATGACCAGCACCCGTCTTGATGTCATCGAACCCTCACGATTCAAGTGCCGGCACCCTGTGGTGTACCAGGAGTTCCCGCCATCGCAGACCTCGCGCGTCGCGTCTCAGATCTGCACCATCTCGAAGTCCAGCTTGTGCGCCCCACACTCCGGGCAACACCAGTCCGCTGGAACTTGCTCCCAAGATGTGCCCGGCGCGATACCATGGCTGGGTGCCCCCTCGGCTTCGTCGTAGAGCCAACCGCAGATCACGCACATCCAAGTTTTGGGATTCATTACAGCTTAAGTTGCAATTACCTAGAATGCAATCGATTGTATCGACGGCTTGGGCCTACAAGCGACACTGTGTCATCGTCGACCCCCCGATTTGTGTCTTATGAGCGGCTCCAACCCGATCAATCCCTTGCCGAGCGACAGCGCCGCCGATGTGTTGGCGGAATACGACAGGCTGCCCAACGTGCTGAGTTTCAACGCGGGCGACCCCACGGGGGCCGGTGGCTCGGCAAGCGACGCCACCGTGATCGCCTCGGTCGGCGCGCACGCGCTGCCAGTGGTCACGGGCGTGTACGTGCGCGACACGCGCGACACCATCGGGCATGTGGCCGTGGACGAGGCCGCCATCGCCGAGCAGGCCGCCGCCGTGGCCGAGGACATCCCGCTGCACGTCATCAAGGTGGGCTTCGTCGGCAGCGCCGAAGCGGTGTCGGCCATCGCCGCCTTCGCGTCGGACTACGCCACGGTGCCGGTGATCGCCTACATGCCCGATCTGTCCTGGTGGACCGAGCAGGAAATCGACCACTACCTGGACGCCTTCCGTGAGTTGCTGCTGCCGCAGACCACCGTTCTGGTAGGCAACAACGCCACGCTGCGCCATTGGCTGTTGCCCGAATCGACCACGGATCGCCGCGCCCGCGCCACCGATCTGGCGCGCGCGGCCGCCGAGCAGGGGGTGTCCTTCGTGCTGGTCACCGGCCTGCCGCTGGTGGGCGACCGGCTGGGCAACGTGCTGGCTTCGCCGCAGGCCGAGCTGCTGAGCCAGGACTTTGAGCGCATCGACGCCGGCTTTCTGGGCGCCGGCGACATCCTCTCGGCGGCGCTGGCCGCGCTGGTCGCCACCGGCAGCGAGCTCACCGACGCCACCGCCGAAGCCTTGCATTACCTCGACCAGGCGCTGGATCACGGCTTTCGCCCGGGCATGGGCCGGGCGGTGGCCGACCGCCTGTTCTGGGCCGAATCGGACGACGATGACGGCGACGCGCCGGACGACACCCCCGCCACCCTGCCTTTTCCGGATCCCTTCAATGAAACCAAGCACTGATCTCAACGATGCGCTCATGGCGCGTGCCCGCCGGGTGATCCCAGGCGGCGTCAACTCGCCCGTGCGCGCCTTTCGCGCCGTCGGCGGCACACCGCGCTTCGTGCAGCGCGCCCAGGGCGCCTACTTCTGGGATGCGAACGACACGCGCTACATCGACTACATCGGCTCCTGGGGCCCGATGATCCTCGGACACGGCCACCCGGCCGTGCTGGAGGCGGTGCAAAAGGCCGCCACCGAGGGCTTCTCCTTCGGCGCGCCGACCGAGCGCGAGATCGCGCTGGCCGAGGAGATCCTCAGCCTGCGCCCGGGCATGGAGATGGTGCGGCTGGTCAGCAGCGGCACCGAAGCCGGCATGACCGCCATCCGGCTGGCGCGCGGCGCGACCGGCCGCAGCGCCATCATCAAGTTCGAGGGCTGCTACCACGGCCACGCCGACGCCCTGCTGGTCAAGGCCGGCTCGGGCCTGGCCACCTTTGGCAACCCCACCAGCGCCGGCGTGCCGCCCGAGGTGGTGCAGCACACGATGGTGCTGGAGTACAACAACATCGCCCAGCTGGAGCAGGCCTTTGCCGAGCACGGGGCGCAGATCGCCGGCCTGATCATGGAACCGATTGCCGGCAACATGAACTTCGTGCGTGCCAGTGTCGACTTCACGCGCCGCTGCCGCGAGCTGTGCACCCGGCACGGCGCGCTGCTGATCTACGACGAGGTGATGACCGGCTTTCGCGTCGCCCTGGGTGGCGCGCAGTCGGTCTACGCGCGCGCCATCCACGGCTTCGAGCCCGACATCACGGTGATGGGCAAGGTGATCGGCGGCGGCATGCCGCTGGCGGCCTTTGGCGGCAAGCGCGCGGTGATGGAGCAGCTGGCGCCGCTGGGCCCGGTGTACCAGGCCGGCACGCTGAGCGGCAACCCGGTCGCCACCGCCTGCGGTCTGGCCACGCTGCGCGAGATCCGCAAGCCCGGCTTCTTCGAAGCACTGACGGCGAAGACGCACCGCCTGGTCGGTGGTCTGGTGGCCGCTGCGCAGGAGGCCGGCGTGCCGTTTTCGGCCGACAGCGAGGGCGGCATGTTCGGCTTCTTCCTGCTGCCTGAGCTGCCGCGCCACTACGCCGAAGTGATGAAAAGCGACGGCACGCGCTTCAACCAACTGTTCCACGGCCTGCTGGAGCGCGGCGTGTACATCGCGCCGGCGCTGTATGAAGCCGGATTCGTCAGTGCCGCGCACAGCGACGCCGACATCGACGCCACCATCGCGGCGGCGCGCGCGGTGTTTGCGCGGCTGGGTACGGGCTGACGCGCCACCGGCTGGCCCGCCGTGCGCGCGCTGCTGATCGGCACCACCGCCGTCCTGCTGCTGACGGCCTATACGCTGGCGCTGTTTACGCTGCTGGCACCGCTGATCCTGCTCAAGCTGCTGACGCGCCCGCTGCCGCCGATCAAGCCGCTGGACGCGGCCGTGGTGGCGCTGGCCGACACCTGGAACCGCCTGAACGCCGCCGGACTGCAATGGGCCAGCAGCACGCGCTGGCAGGTGCACCGGCCACCCGATCTGAGCCAGCACGCCTGGTACCTGGTGGTCTGCAACCACCAGAGCTGGGTCGACATCCTGGTGCTGCAGCGCTGCCTGCAGGGCCGTGCGCCCTTTCTCAAGTTCTTCATCAAGCGCGAGCTGATCTGGGTGCCGCTGGTCGGGCTGGTGTGGTGGGCGCTGGACTTCCCGTTTCTGCGCCGCAAGGGCGGCGCCAGCGGGGCGCAGGACCTGGCCACGGCGCGCGCGGCCTGCGCGCGCTTCCGTGCGCTGCCCACCTCGGTGATGAGCTTTGTCGAGGGCACGCGCTTCACGCCCGCCAAGCATGAGGCGCAGGGTTCGCCCTACCGCCACCTGCTCAAGCCCAAGGCAGGCGGCATGATGACGGCGCTGGACGTGCTGGGCGACCGGCTTGATGCCGTGCTGGACGTGACCATCTTCTACCCCGGTCGGGTACCGAGCTTCGTCGACGTGCTGTGCGGCCGCGTGCCCGAAGTGCGCGTGCACATCGACCGCCAGCCCGTACCAGCAACGGGTGACGGGCAGCCGCTCGCTGTCACCGGCGTGCAGGCCTGGCTGGCCGAACTGTGGCAAGCCAAGGACGCGCGCTTCAAGCAACTCGGCTCGTGACCATGGACTCCCGCCGCCCGGCGTCCACGGGCACGACAACTGAAGCCGTCTCGCTCGGGCACGACGAGTGCCCGCCTTGTGATTCACCCCAGGCCGACAACGTCAGCCTGGGGTGAAGTCATTGGCCATTCGTGGCCGGAACCACTGCGCCCACTGACGCGTCGCCCCTGAAGGGCGACGGCGTGCAGCGCCGCGCAGACGTGGTCAATAGACGCCCTGCGCCAGCATGGCGTCGGCGATCTTGACGAAGCCGGCCACGTTGGCACCCTCGACATAGTTGACCGTGCCGTCCTTGCGTTCGCCGTGGCGCACGCAGTTGCCATGGATGTCCTTCATGATCTCGTGCAGGCGCAGATCGACCTCGCTGTGGGTCCACGACAGGCGCATCGCGTTCTGGCTCATCTCCAGGCCCGAAGTGGCCACGCCACCGGCGTTGCTGGCCTTGCCCGGCGCATACAGCGTGCCGGCGGCCAGGAAGTGGTCGACCGCCTCCAGCGTGCTGGGCATGTTGGCGCCCTCGGCCACGCAGACCACGCCGTTGACGATCAGGTGCTTGGCGTCAGCCGCGTCCAGTTCGTTCTGCGTGGCGCAGGGCAGCGCAATGTCCACCGGCACGTGCCAGGGGCGCTTGCCGGCTTCGAACTTGAGCTTGTGCTGCTTGCTGAAGTCCTTCAGGCGGCCGCGCTGCACGTTCTTGAACTCCATCAGGTCCTGCAGCATCCCGTGCGTCATGCCGGCCTCGCACACCAGGGTGCCGTCGGAGTCGGACAGGGTGACCACCTTGGCTCCCAACTCCATCGCCTTGTCGGCCGCGTACTGCGCGACGTTGCCCGAGCCGGAGATGCTGACGCGCCGGTCCTCGAAGCCCATCTGCTTGCGGCGCAGCATTTCCTGCGCGAAGTAGACCGTGCCGTAGCCGGTGGCCTCGGGCCGCATCAGGCTGCCGCCGTAGGCGATGCCCTTGCCGGTGAACACGCTGCCGGCGTTATTGGACAGCTTTTTCATCATGCCGGCCATGAAGCCGACTTCGCGCGCACCGACGCCGATGTCACCGGCCGGCACGTCGGTGTCGGCGCCCAGGTGGCGGTACAGCTCGCTCATCAGGGCCTGGCAAAAGCGCATCACCTCACCGTCGCTCTTGCCCTTGGGGTCGAAGTCGCTGCCGCCCTTGCCGCCGCCCATGGGCAAGGTGGTGAGGGCGTTCTTGAAGGTCTGCTCGAAGCCGAGAAACTTCAGGATCGACAGGTTGACCGAGGGGTGAAAGCGCATGCCGCCCTTGTAAGGACCGATGGCCATGTTGTGCTGCACGCGGAAGGCCCGGTTGACCTGGGTCTGCCCCTCGTCGTCGACCCAGGCGACGCGGAACTGGATCACGCGGTCGGGTTCGCACAGGCGCTCCAGCACCCCGTATTGGACGTACTTGGGATTGCGCTGCACGAACGGCCACAACGAGGCCATCACCTCGCGCACGGCCTGCAGGAATTCGGGTTGATGGGGGTCACGCCGTTGCACGGTGGCCAGGAAGTCTTCAAGCGCGGGGATGGTCATAAGGGGAAATTCCGGAAATCAATGACGGGGACAGGAAGGCGGCAAGACACGCCCCCGGCGGCGGCGGCCATACCGGAAAGCCCGAATGCCAGCAGCGTTGCTTGCCGGACAGGCAGGCAGCGGGCGACAGCACGCGGTCGGTCAGCATGGTGGGTGAAGCATCAGGACGGCCACAAGCTTACAGCCTTACCGCAACGCCGCGCGCGGCCAGGTGCTGCTTGGCCTGCGCGATGGTGAAGGTGCCATAGTGAAAGATGCTGGCCGCCAGCACTGCGTCGGCGCCGCCGATCTGCACGCCGTCGGCCAGGTGGTCGAGGTTGCCGACACCGCCCGAGGCGATCACCGGCACGCTGACGGCGTCGCTGACGGCGCGCGTCAGCTCCAGATCGAAGCCGCTCTGCGTGCCGTCGCGGTCCATGCTGGTCAGCAGGATCTCGCCGGCGCCGTGTTCGGCCATCTGGCGCGCCCAGGCCACGGCGTCCAGCCCGGTGTTCTGGCGCCCGCCGTGGCTGAAGACGTCCCAGCCCGCGCCGCGCGCGGCCGCTTCGTCGCCGCTGCGCCGACGCGCGTCGATGGCCACCACGATGCACTGCGCGCCGTACTTGTCCGAGGCGTCGCGGATCACCCGCGGGTTGGCGATGGCTGCCGAGTTGAAGCTGACCTTGTCGGCCCCGGCGTTCAGCAGGCGGCGCACGTCCTCCACCGTGCGCACGCCGCCACCGACGGTGAGCGGAATGAACACCTGCGAGGCCACGGCCTCGATGATGGGCAGGATCAAATCGCGCCCGTCGCTGGTGGCGGTGATGTCGAGGAAGGTGAGCTCGTCGGCGCCCTGTTCGTTGTAGCGGGCGGCGATCTCGACCGGATCGCCGGCGTCGCGCAGCTCGACAAAGTTGACGCCCTTGACCACGCGGCCGCCGGTCACGTCCAGGCAGGGGATGATGCGTTTGGCCAGCATGGTGCTCACCCGTTCAGCGCATCGGCGCGCGCCTGGGCGGCGGCGAAGTCCAGGTCGCCCGAGTAGATGGCGCGGCCGGCGATCACACCCTCGATACCCTCGCTCTCGACGGCGCACAGCTGCTCGATGTCGGCCATGCTGGACAGTCCGCCCGAGGCGATCACCGGGATGGTCAGTGACTGCGCCAGTTTCACGGTGGCGTCGACGTTGATGCCCGAGAGCATGCCGTCACGCCCGATGTCGGTGTAGATGATGCTTTCCACGCCCCAGTCCTGGAACTTGCGCGCCAGGTCGATCACCTCGTGGCCGGTGAGCTTGCTCCAGCCGTCGGTGGCGACCTTGCCGTCCTTGGCGTCCAGGCCGACGATGATGTGGCCGCCAAAGGCGCTGCAGGCATCCTTCAGAAAACCCGGGTTCTTGACCGCCGCCGTGCCGATGATGACGTAGCGGATGCCGGCGTCGACGTAGCGCTCGATGGTGTCCAGGTCGCGGATGCCGCCGCCCAGCTGCACCGGGATCTCGTCACCGACCTCTTTCAAGATCGCCTTGATGGCCATCAAATTCTGCGGCTTGCCGGCAAAGGCCCCGTTCAGGTCCACCAGGTGCAGGCGTCGCGCGCCCTGGTCGAGCCAGTGCGCGGCCATGTCGGCCGGCGCCTCGCTGAAGACCGTGGCCTGGTCCATGTCGCCCTGTTTCAGGCGCACGCAGTGGCCGTCCTTGAGGTCGATGGCGGGAATGAGCAGCATGACGATTGTAAGAGTGAAAGAGCCGTTGGCGCTTATAGGATGCGTGCGAGACGCTATGAAAACAGAAGAAAATCGATCAGGGATTCCAGTCCAGGAAATTGCGATACAAGGCCAGACCCTGGTCGGCGCTCTTTTCGGGGTGGAACTGAGTGGCAAAAATATTATCGCGCGCCACGGCGCTGGCAAAGCGCGCGCCGTACTCGGTCTCGCCCGCCGCATGCGCCGGGTTGCGCGGGCTGGCGAAATAGCTGTGGACGAAATAGAACCAGGCGCCGTCGGCCACGCCCTGCCACAGTGGGTGCGGGCGGCTCTGGAACACGCGGTTCCAGCCCATGTGCGGCACCTTGTAGCGGCTGCCGTCCGGTGCCTTGCGGCCCGCCAGGTCAAAGCGCAGCACTTCGCCGGCAATCAGGCCGAGCCCGGGCGTGCCGTCGGCCGTGCGGCCCTCGGCGCTGTGCGTCAGCAGCATCTGCATGCCGATGCAGACGCCGAACAGCGGCTTGCGCGCCGCCGCCTCCAGCACCGCTTGCAGCAGGCCGGATTGGCGCAGCTCGCGCATGCAGTCGCCCATGGCCCCCTGTCCCGGCAGCACCACCCGGTGGGCGGCGCGCACCTGCGCCGGGTCGGCGGTGATGACGGCGTTGACGCGCGTGTCCTGCGTCGCATGAATCACCGCCTGCGCCACCGAGCGCAGGTTGCCCATGCCGTAGTCGACCACGGCCACCGTCTGGTTTACTATTGAATTCATAGCTTCTGGCGCACGTCTGGCAAGCGCTGGAGCCCGATTTGACTTAGAGCGTTCCCTTGGTCGACGGAATCTGGCCGGCAGCGCGCGGATCGGGTGTCAACGCCATGCGCAGCGCCCGCCCGAAGGCCTTGAAGATGGTCTCGACTTGGTGGTGCGCGTTGACGCCCTTCAGGTTGTCGACGTGCAGCGTGACCAGGGCGTGGTTGACGAAGCCCTGGAAGAACTCGTGCACCAGCTGGGTGTCGAAGCCGCCGATCATGGCGCTGGTGAAGCGCGCCTCCAGCACCAGCCCGGGACGACCGGAGAAGTCGACCACCACGCGCGACAGCGCCTCGTCCAGCGGCACGTAGCTGTGGCCGTAGCGGGTGATGCCGCGCTTGTCGCCTACCGCCTGGCGCACCGCCTGGCCGATGGCGATGCCAACGTCCTCGACCGTGTGGTGGCCGTCGATGTGCAGGTCGCCCTGGCATTGCACGTCCAGGTCGATCAGGCCGTGGCGCGCGATCTGATCCAGCATGTGATCGAAGAAGCCGATGCCGGTGGCCAGCTTGGCCTGGCCGCTGCCGTCCAGGTTCAGGCGCACGCGGATGCGGGTTTCGGCGGTGTCGCGTGCGACGTCGGCGGTGCGGGCAATGGTGGTCATAGCGAGGCTTGCAGGGCCGCCAGCATCTGCGCGTTCTCGTCGGCGGTGCCGACCGTGAGCCGCACGCAGTTGGCCAGCAGCGGGTGCATTGTAGAAACGTTCTTGATCAGCACGCCGCGCGCGCGCATGCCGGCAAAGGCACGGGCGGCGTCGGGCACGCGCGCCAGGATCATGTTGGCCTGGCTGGGATAGGGTGTCACGCCGGGCAGCGCCGCCAGCGCCGCCAGCAGCTGCGCGCGCTGCGCCCGGATGTCGGCGGCCTGCGCCGCGAAGACGTCGGCGTGCTCGAGCGCGAACAGCGCGCACTCGGCGTTCAGCACGCTCACGTTGTAGGGCGGGCGCAGCTTGTCGATCTCGGCCACCAGCGCGGCCTCGCCCATCAGGTAGCCGATGCGCACGCCAGCCAGGCCGAACTTGCTGAGCGTGCGCATGACCAGCACATGCCGGTGCGCGGCCGGGTCGGCGCGCACCACCTCGATCCAGCTGTGCGCGGCAAAGGGCTGGTAGGCCTCGTCCATCACCACCAGGCCGCCCTGACGGCCCTGGGCCGCGATCAGGCGAGTAATGGTGCCGGCATCCCACAGCGTGCCGGTGGGATTGTTGGGGTAGGCCAGGTACAGGATGGCCGGGCAGTGCTGGTCGATGGCCGCCAGCATCGCCGCCTCGTCCAGCTCGAAGTCGGCCGTGAGCGGCACGCCATGGAAGGCCAGGCCCTGCAGGCGCGCGCTCATGGCGTACATCACGAAGCCCGGCAGCGGCGCCAGGATGGACGCGCCAGGCACGTCGCAGGCCATGGCCAGCAGGCTGATCAGCTCGTCCGAGCCGTTGCCCAGCATCAGCGACCAGCCCGCGGGCGGCGCGGCGTGGGCGTGCAGCGCGGCGCGCAGCTCGTCGATACGAGCGCCGGGATAGCGGTTGACCGCCACCTGGCCCAGGCGCTGGCCCAGCTCGGTCTGCAGGCTGGCCGGCAGGCGATGGGGGTTTTCCATCGCGTCCATCTTCAGCAGGCCGGCCGAGTCCTGCACGGCATAGGCGTGCATGGACTGCACGTCCTGGCGGATGCGCGCCAGCGGATTGGGGGTCGGGGTGTCAGCGTTCATCGTCAAGAGGCAATTCATCGGGACGCACCCGGAAGGGATTGATCACCTGCACGCTCTCGAAGCGTTGCTGGTGCGGCAGGTCCTCGCTCAGCAGGTACCGGCAGCCCTGCTGCTGGGCCGAGGCGACGATCAGCGCCTCCCAGTAGCCCAGCGCGTGGCGGTCCTGCAAGGCCCAGGCACCGTCGATGGTGAAGGTGTCCAGGTGCGGCGGCTGCCACTGGCGCAGGTTGCGCACCTGCGTGCGCGCCTGCTGCACCGGCATGCGAGCGCGAAAGCGCGTGATGGCGTTGTGGTAGAGCTCGTTGAGCACCTGGGTGCTGATGCGGCCGGTGCGCTCGCTCCAGCACCAGCGCACCCACTGGCGCGCCAGCGCCTGCTTGTGCATGTCGCGCTCGTCGGCCGTGTACAGGAACACCGGCGTGTCGACGAAGACCAGCGGCGGCGTCATTCGACCTCGCTCAGGCGCAGGTAGGGCCCGCTGCTTTCGCCCCAGGACTCAAAGCGCAGCGCGCTGCGCATGGCCTGCGCGTAGGCGTCCTCCTGCCGCCTCTTCTCGGCCAGCATCTCGCCCACCATGCGCGAGACGCTGGAGCCGCGCCGCGCCGCCTCCACCCGCGCCCATTCAAGCACGGCATCGTCGACGGTGATGGTGACGTTCTTCATGCTGGTCAGTGTACACGAAACTCGTGTTACACGAGTTTCGTGTGATTCGCAGGAGGTTGACGGAACCCCGCCCACCGGAGCGCCTGCTATGCTGCCGCGTTGACCATGAAAGCCAGAAACCTTGCCCTGCTCGCTGCCGGCGCCTACACGCTGTACCGCCTCAGCCAGCAGACCGGCCTGCCACTGGGTGTGCAGCCAGTGACACCGTTCGAGCTGCGGCGCTACCTGGGCCGCTGGTACGAACTCGCGCGCATCGACCACGCGGCCGATCGCGGCCTGACCGACAGCGTCACGCACCACAGCCTGTTGCCCAACGGCACGCTGGAGATCGCCCGGCGCGGCTTCGATCCGCGCCAGGGCCGCTGGCGCACCGCCACGGCGCGCGCGCGCTTCGCCCACGATGCCGACAGCGCGCACCTGCTGGTCAGCTTTGTCTGGCCGGTGCGCAGCAGCCGCGCCGTGTTCGAGCTCGACGACGACAACCAGCACGCCCTGGTCAGCGGCCCCACGCACGAGGATCTGTGGCTGCTGGCCCGAACCCCCACGCTTCGCGCCAGCGTGCGCGCCCAGCTGCTGGAGCGCGCGCGCGACGCCGGCTTCGACGTCAGCCGCCTGACCTGGGTTGATCACCGCCGCAGCATGACCGTGGTGGAACGCTGAACGAGCCCGCCCAGGGGCCGGCGGCTATCGCAGGAACGGCAGCTGCGTGAAGATCTGCAGGATCGTCGCGTTCACCAGGTCGACGAAGAACGCCCCCACCAGCGGCACCACCAGATAGGCCTTGTAGGACGGGCCGAAGCGGTCGGTGATGGCCTGCATGTTGGCGATCGCCGTCGGCGTGGCGCCCAGGCCAAAGCCGCAGTGGCCGGCCGCCACCACCGCGGCGTCGTAGTCGGCGCCCATGAAGCGGTAGGTGACGAAAGTCGCCCAGGCCATCATCACCAGCACCTGCACCGCCAGGATGATGGCCACCGGGCCGGCCAGGTCGGCCAGCTCCCACAGCCGCAGGCTGAGCAATGCCATGGCCAGGAACAGCGACAGCGAGGCGTTGCCGAACACGTCGATGGCGCGATCGAACATCTCGAAGCGGAACACGTGCGTCAGCACGTTGCGGATCACCACCCCGCTGGCCAGCGCCCAGATGAAGGTCGGCAGCTCGATCCAGCTGCCCTTGGTCCAGCCGCTCAGCAGGTCGGCCGCGGTCAGGCAGGCGGCGAACATGGCCAGGGTCTCGATCGCGCTGTAGGCGGTGATCAGGCGCGGCTGGTCGAACATGTCGAACGCCAGGCGCCTGGCGCGGTCCTGCTCGCTCGCCTCGCCGTGGCGGGGCTTGCCCGAGATGGCGTCGATCGAATCGCGCGGCCCGGCCTCGGGCACGGGCTGGCGCTTTTGCTGGTTGATCAGGTGGCGCGCCACCGGCCCGCCAATCAGGCCGCCGAACACCAGGCCGAAGGTGGCGGTGGCGATGCCCAGCGTGGTGGCGCCGACGATGCCGTAGTTCTGCTCCAGCACCGGCCCCCAGGCGCCGGCCGTGCCATGGCCGCCGGTGAGCGTGATCGAACCCACCACCAGCCCGATCAGGGGCTTCAGGCCCAGCGCCGCCGCCAGGCCCACGCCGATCAGGTTCTGCACCACGATGAAGCAGGACACGATCACCAGCAGCAGCACCAGCGGCTTGCCGCCCTCCTTCAGGCGCGTGAAGTCGGCGCTCAGCCCGATGGACGAGAAGAACATCAGCATGAAGGTGGTCTGCAGCTCGGTGCTGAACCTGAACTTCAGGCCCAGCGCGACGTTGAGCCCGTAGACGATCGCCGCCGCCAGCAGGCCACCGGCCACCGGCTCGGGGATGTTGAAGGCCGACAGAAAGCGGACCCGGAACACCAGCCAATGGCCGACCAGCATGACCAGGGCCGCCAGGATCAGGGTGTGATAGCCGTTCAGCGTGATTTCCACCGTGCTCTCCTCGTCAGATCGCCAAAACGCCCGCCGCCGGGCGCGCCGGTCGATGGCAGGCGGCGCGGTTCAGCGCCCGGGCGACGCCGCCGCCGGGTCGCGCAGCTCGGCCGCGCGCGCGTGCGCCTGCAGGCCTTCGCCCCGCGCCAGCACGCTGGCGATGCGGCCAAGCTGGCGCGCGCCCTCCGCGCTGACCTCGATCAGGCTGCTGCGCTTCTGGAAGTCGTACACCGACAGCGGCGACGAAAAGCGCGCCGTGCCGCTGGTGGGCAGCACGTGATTGGGGCCGGCGCAGTAGTCGCCCAGGCTTTCGCTGGTGTGCGCGCCCAGGAAGATGGCGCCGGCATGGCGCAGCAGCGGTTCCCAGCGCCGCGGCTCGCGGCTGCTGACTTCCAGGTGCTCGGGCGCGATGCGGTTGCTGATGGCGCAGGCTTCTTCCATGCTGCGGGTGTGGATCAGCGCGCCGCGGCCCGTCAAACTCTTGGCGATGATCTCGGCGCGCGGCATGTCCGGCAGCAGGCGGTCGATCTCGCGCTGCACGGCATCGATGTAGGCGGCGTCGGGGCTGAGCAGGATGGCCTGCGCCAGCTCGTCGTGCTCGGCCTGGCTGAACAGGTCCATCGCCACCCAGTCCGCGGGCGTGCTGCCGTCGGCCAGCACCAGGATTTCGCTCGGGCCGGCGATCATGTCGATGCCGACCTGGCCGAACACGTGCTTCTTGGCGCTGGCGACGTAGGCGTTGCCGGGGCCGGTGATCTTGTCCACCTTCGGGATGGTCTGCGTGCCCCAGGCCAGCGCGGCCACGGCCTGCGCGCCGCCGACGGTGAACGCGCGCGTGACGCCGGCCACGTGGGCGGCGGCCAGCACCAGCGGGTTCTTCTCGCCGCGCGGCGTGGGCACCACCATGACGATTTCGCCCACGCCGGCCACATGGGCCGGGATGGCGTTCATCAGCACGCTGCTGGGGTAGGCCGCCTTGCCGCCCGGCACGTAGATGCCGACGCGGTCCAGCGGCGTGATTTTCTGGCCCAGCAGGGTGCCTTCCTCGTCGCGGTAGGTGGCGGTTTCGCCGCCCTGGGTCTTCTGCCAGTCGTGGTAGCGGCGAATGCGGGCGGCGGCCTGGGTGAGCGCCTCGCGCTGGGCGGCGGGCAGGCCGTCGAAGGCGGCCTGCAACTCGGCGGCGCCGAGCTCCAGCGCGGCCACCGATGCGGCCTGCAAGCCGTCGAACCGGGCGGTGTAGTCGAGCACCGCGGCGTCGCCACGCGCGCGCACGTCGGCCAGGATGTCCCTGACGCGCTGCTCGATGGCCTCGTCCTGCTCGGCGCTCCAGTGCAGGCGCTGCTGGAATTTCTGCTCGAAATCGGCATCCAGCGTGGACAAGCGGGCGGGAGCAGCTATTAATTTCATATCAACTGGCAGGGCCGATGGCCTGTGCAAAGGCGTCGATGATGCGGCGGATCGGCGCCGTCTTGAGCTTGAGCGCCGCCTGGTTGACCACCAGGCGCGAGCTGATGTCCATGATGTACTCGACCTCGACCAGCCGGTTGGCCTTGAGCGTCTTGCCGGTGCTGACCAGGTCGACGATGGCGTCGGCCATGCCGGTCAGCGGCGCCAGTTCCATGCTGCCGTAGAGCTTGATCAGGTCGACGTGCACGCCCTTGTCGGCAAAGAAGTTGCGCGCGATCGCCGTGTACTTGGTGGCCACGGTGATGCGGCTGCCCTGGCGCACGGCGCGCTGGTAGTCGAAGCCCTCGGGCGCGGCCACGGCCATGTGGCACTGCGCGATGCGCAGGTCCAGCGGCTGGTACAGCCCGGCGCCGCCGTGCTCGATCAGCACGTCCTTGCCGGTCACGCCCAGGTCGGCGCCGCCGTACTCCACGTAGGTCGGCACATCGGTGGCGCGCACCAGCACCACCTGCACGTCGGGTTGGTTGGTGGGCAGGATCAGCTTGCGGGATTTTTCGGGGTCTTCCGTCACCGTGATGCCGGCGGCGGCCAGCAGCGGCACGGTCTCGTCGAAGATGCGGCCTTTGGACAGGGCCAGGGTGATCATTCAGGGCTCCCGAACTTGACCGGACGCGAAGGGCGCAAAAGCAGCGCGAAGAACGCGAAACAAGCCATCCATATCAAGGTCTCCTTTCGCGCCTTTCGCGCATCCTTCGCGTCCTTCGCGTCCGGTATTCATGGCTCAGCGCACGCGCTCGATATCGGCACCCAGGGCGCGCAGCTTTTCTTCCATCTGGTCATAGCCGCGGTCCAGGTGGTAGATGCGGTCGACCACGGTCTCGCCCTCGGCGATCAGGCCGGCGATCACCAGGCTGGCGGAGGCGCGCAGGTCGGTGGCCATCACGGTGGCGCCGGACAGCCGCGCGCCGCCCTCGATCATGGCGTTGCGGCCGTCCACATGAATCTGCGCCCCCAGGCGCGCCAGCTCGTTGACGTGCATGAAACGGTTTTCGAAGATGGTCTCGGTGACCATGCTGGGGCCGCCGGCCACGCAGTTGAGCGCCATGAACTGCGCCTGCATGTCGGTCGGAAAGCCCGGGTATTCGATGGTGCGAAAGCTCTGCGCGCGCAGCGCCGACCCACCCGCGCTGCGCACGCGGATGGCGCCGTCCAGCGCGTCCACCCGCACGCCGGCCTCGCGCAACTTGTCGATCACGGCGTCCAGGTGGTCGGCGCGGGCGTGGCGCAGCGTCACCTCGCCGCCGGTGGCGGCGACGGCGCACAGGAAGGTGCCGGCCTCGATGCGGTCGGCCACCACCTCGTGCGTGACGCCGTGCAGGCGCTCGACGCCCTCGATGCGGATGCGGCTGCTGCCGTGGCCCTCGATGCGCGCGCCCATGCGGATCAGCATCTCGGCCAGGTCGGTGATCTCTGGCTCCTGGGCGGCGTTTTCCAGCACCGTCTCGCCCTCGGCCAGCGTGGCGGCCATCAGGAAGTTCTCGGTGCCGGTGACGGTGACCATGTCGGTGGTGATGCGCGCGCCCTGCAGCCGGCGGCGGCCGGCGGGCAGGCGCGCCACCATGTAACCGTGCTCGACGTCGATCTGCGCGCCCATGGCCTGCAGGCCCTTGATGTGCTGGTCCACCGGGCGCGAGCCGATGGCGCAACCGCCCGGCAGCGACACCCGGGCGTGGCCAAAGCGCGCCAGCAGGGGCCCCAGCACCAGCACCGCCGCGCGCATGGTCTTGACCAGCTCGTAGGGCGCCTCGGGGCTCAGGCCGTCGGGCGCGACGAAGCTCATGCCGCCGCGCTCGCCATGGGTTTCGGTGGCCACGCCCATGTGGTCGAGCAGGCGGCGCATGGTGCGCACGTCGTGCAGGCGCGGCACGTTGACCAGGTGTACCGGCTCGCCGGTCAGCAGCGCGGCGCACATCTCGGGCAGCGCGGCGTTCTTGGCGCCGGAGATGGGCACCTCGCCCTGCAGCGGGCGGCCGCCGCGGATCAGCAGTTTGTCCATGCTTGACGCGATGAATGAAGAAAATCAGCCCTGTAGCACGCCTGACGAGCGTCAGAAGCTATTGTTTTGATAGTTTCAGGCACGCTGCGCCGCCCATTCGGCGGGGGTCAGCGTCTTCATGGACAGCGCGTGCACGGCGTCGGTCTGCATCTGGCTGCCCAGGGTGGCATACACCATCTGGTGGCGCGCGATGGGCCGCTTGCCCTCGAACTGGGGCGAGACGATGACGGCGAACCAGTGGCGGCCGTCGCCCTCCAGCTCCAGGTGCTCGCACACCAGACCGGCGGCGATGAGTTGCTTGATCTGCTCAGCGTTCATGGCGAAACCCTCGAAAGTCAGTAGCGCAGCTTGTAGCCGGTGCGCAGCAGGTGCAGCGTCAGCGCCGACACCAGCGCCACGCTGGTGCCCGCCACGCCCAGGCTGAACCAGGGCGAAACGTCGCTGACGCCGAAGAAGCCATGGCGAAAGCCGTCGATCATGTAGAAGAACGGGTTGACCTGGCTGATGGCCTGCCACACGCCCGGCAGCGAGTGGATGGAATAGAACACGCCCGACAGGAAGGTCATGGGCATGACGATGAAGTTCTGGAACAGCGCCATCTGGTCGAACTTGTCCGACCACAGACCCGCCAGCAGGCCCAGCACGCCCATCAGCGCGGCGCCCAGCACGGCGAACACCAGCACCCAGGGCAGCGCCGCCAGGCGCGGCGGCGCATACCACAGCGTCACCAGGTACACGCCCAGCCCCACCAGCAGCCCACGCGCGATGGCCGCGCCCACATAGGCGACGAACCAGTGCCAGGCCGACAGCGGCGTCAGCAGCACGAACACCAGGTTGCCCATGATCTTGCTCTGCACCAGGCTGGAGGCGCTGTTGGCAAAGGCGTTCTGCAGCACGCTCATCATCACCAGGCCGGGCACCAGGAAGGCGACGTAGCCCACGCCCGGGTAGATCTGCACGCGGCCTTCCAGCACATGGCCGAAGATCAGCAGGTACAGCACCGCCGTCAGCACCGGCGCGGCGATGGTCTGCAGCGCCACGCGCCAAAAGCGCAGCACTTCCTTCTTGAGCAGCATCTTCCAGCCGTCCTCGGGGGCCGGCAGGGCCCGCAGGCGGGGGCGCTGGCGCGGCTCGCTCATGCCGTGCCTCCGACCGCGGCGGGCACGCGCTGGCCGTTCATCAGGGCGATGAACACGTCCTCCAGGTCGGCCTTGCGGATCTCCAGGTCCTCCACCTTCACCCCGGCTTCACGCAGCTTGGCCAGGTGGCGCTCGATCTCGGCCGGGTCGTGCGCCGGCAGCTCGACGATGCGGCCGGTGACGCGCGCCAGCGCGGCCAGCGCCGGCGGCAGCGCGCCGTCGGTCTTGAAATACAGCACGTTGGCGGTGGCGTTGCTCAGTAGCGTGCTGGTGCGCTCCAGCGCGATCACGCGCCCGGTCTTGAGCATGGCGATGCGCTGGCACAGCGCCTCGGCCTCCTCCAGGTAGTGCGTGGTCAGCAGCACGGTGTGGCCCTGGCGGTTCAGGCCGTCGACGAACTGCCACAGCGTCTGGCGCAGCTCCACGTCGACGCCGGCGGTGGGCTCGTCCAGCACGATCACCGGCGGCTTGTGTACCAGCGCCTGCGCCACCAGCACGCGTCGCTTCATGCCGCCCGACAGCTGGCGCATGTTGGCCGTGGCCTTGTCGGCCAGGCCCAGGCCGGCCAGCAGCTCGTCGATCCAGTCGTCGTTGCGGTGCAGGCCGAAGTAGCCCGATTGAAAGCGCAGCGCCTCTCGCACGGTGAAAAAGGGGTCGAACACCAACTCTTGCGGCACGATGCCCAGGTGCCGGCGCGCGGCCACGAACTCGGTCTGCACGTCGTGGCCATGCACCAGCACCCGCCCCGAGGTGGCGCGCGCCAGCCCGGCCAGGATGGAGATCAGCGTGGTCTTGCCGGCGCCGTTGGGGCCGAGCAGGCCAAAGAACTCCCCTTCCTCGATGTCGAAGCCGACATCGTCGAGCGCTTTGAGGGGAGTGCTTCCAGGCTTGCCGGTGGCCGGGTAGACCTTGGACACCGACTGAAAGGAAATGGCGGGCATAGGCAACCGGTCATTTTACGGCGCCGGCGTGCACCGGGTGCGCCGGCCCGCCCATGCTGGGCGGCGGCCCGGGGGTATTCAGGCCGCCGCAGGCTCGGCCAGCAGCCCCAACACGCCGTACAGGCGCGCCAGCTCGCGCAGATGCGGGGCCAGCCCACGCACGGCGAACTGCTTGCCGTCCAGCAGGCACTCGCGCCGGCACTCCAGCAGCACGGCCAGGGCGGAGGAATCGAAGCGCACCAGCGGCGCGGCGTCGACCCACACCAGTGGGCCCGATTCGGCGCGCGCGGCCTCGCGCAGCAGGGTCAGGCAGGTCTGCGCCTGGGCGTGCATCAACTCCGCGGGCAGCACCAGCATGGTCAAGATCAGCCCTTGTCGCCGCGGGCGTTGGCCTGATTGCGCTCGGCCAGGGAGTGGATCAGCGCGTCGATGCCGCCGGCGTTGATCTGCTGCGCGAACTGCGGCCGGTAGTTGTCGACCAGCCAGACGCCCAGCACGTTCAGGTCGTAGATCTTCCAGCCGCTGCCCTGGCCCGGCGTGCGCTCCAGCCGGTAATCCAGTTGCACCGGCTCGCCGCGCCCCTTGACCCAGGTGCGCACCACCACTTCCTTGTCCTCGGGCGCGGCGCGCAGCGGGCGCACCTCCACCGTCTGGTCGCTGACCTGGCGCAGCGCGCCGGCATAGGTATGCACCAGCAGGGTCTTGAACTCCTGCTGCAATTTCTGCCGCTGCTCCGGCGTCGCCCGGCGCCAGCCGGGGCCGGTGGCCGACGCGGTCATGCGCGTGAAGTTGACATTGGGCATGACCTTGCCGTCGACCACGGAGATCACACGGCCGATGTCGCCGTTTTTCAGCGCCTTGTCGTTGCGCAGCTGGTCGAGCACCTCGGTCGACAGGCGCTGGATCAGGGCGTCCGGCGCCTCTTCCGCCGCCCACGCCCAGGGCGCGGCGCCCAAGGCGGTCAGCATGCCCAGGATGGCGCCGGCATGGCGCAGCAAGCGACGACGTGATCCTCGTGATGCGGTGTTCATGGATGTCATGTTCTGGTGTGCTTGGCCCGTGCCGACCGGGGCTTGGAAGGCATGGTGCCGCCCGAGTTCCCGGGCGCGGTTACGGATTGTGCCGTGCTGCCCGGTCGATCCCGGCGCAGGCGCCCTACTTCACCGGTGCTGCGCCGGCCGGGGCCGCGCTCCCCGCGGGCGCGTCCTCGTCGAGGTCGTAGCGTTCGGTGTCGACCGGGGGGTTGCCGTCGTGGATGTCGTTGCGGCGCTTTTGCAGGTAGGCGTCGCGCTGGAAGGAGTAGGAATCCAGCGCCGCCGATTCGAGCAGCTCGACCGCGCCCAGCACCGACGCACGGGTGTTGACGATCTGCGTGGCGCCCAGGGAATTGCGCACCGGGACGTCGTTCACGTGGCTCAGCGGGTGGCCATAGATGTCGACCGGCAGCGCCACGGTGTCGCGCACCGTGGAGGGTCCGAACAACGGCAGCACGAAGTACGGCCCGGCCGGCACGCCCCAGTAGCCCAGGGTCTGGCCGAAGTCCTCGCGGCGGCGCTCCAGGCGCATTTCGCTGGCCGGGTCGAGCACGCCGCCCAGGCCGATGGTGGTGTTGACCATCACGCGCCAGAACGAATGCAGCGCGGCTTCCGGCTTGGCCTGCAGCGTCTGGTTGACGAAGGACCAGACGTCACCCAGGTTGCCGAAGAAATTGCCCACGCCGGTGCGTACCGGCTGCGGCAGCACGTCGCGGTAGACGGTGGCCACGGGCTTGAGCACCGCCGTGTCCAGCGCGTCGTTGAAGCGGTACATGCCGCGGTTGTAGCCTTCCCACGGATCGCGCGGATCGGCCCCGGGGGCGCTGGCGCACCCCGTCACCAAGGCCAGCATGACCACGCCGGCCAGCCGCCGCGCGCGCGGGCCGGCGGCGGCTGAAATCGTCATGGCGGCACCCCGCAAGGGGGCGGGTTTTGGCGGGTGATGATGGGTCTGCATGGTGGTGGCGGGCACTGGCGTGCCGCATGGCGCTACTTGGCCCCGCCCCCCGACGACTTGCCGCCGGCGCCGCTGCTGGCGTTGCCGGCCGCGCTGTTGTAGAGAAACTGGCTGATCAGGTTCTCCAGCACGACGGCGGACTGGGTGGCGCTCACATTATCGCCGGGCGCCAGGTTCTTGTCGTCGGCGCCGGGCTCGATGCCGATGTACTGATCGCCCAGCAGCCCACTGGTGAGGATCTTCAGCGAGCTGTCCTTGGGAAAGTGAAAGCGCGGGTCCATGTCCAGCTCGATGCGCGCCTGGAAGCGCTCGTCGTCGAAGCCGATGCGGGCCACCCGGCCCACCACCACGCCGGCGCTGCGCACCGCCGCCTTGGGCTTGAGCCCGCCGATGTTGTCGAAGTTGGCCGTGATGCGGTAGCCGCGCTGGAAGTTCAGCGACAGCAGGTTGGCCGACTGCAGCGCCAGGAACATCAGCGCCGCCAGGCCGATCAGCACGAACAGCCCGACCCAGATATCGTTCTTGGAGCGTCCCATCTCGCGTTTTCTCCCGCACCATTCAACTGAACATCAGCGCCGTGAGCAGGAAGTCCAGCCCCAGCACCATCAGCGACGCCATCACCACCGTGCGCGTGGTGGCGCGCGCCACGCCCTCGGCCGTCGGCTTGGCGACATAGCCCTGCAGCAGCGCCACGAAGGTGACGGTGAAGCCGAACACCACGCTCTTGACGACGCCGTTGCCCAGGTCGTCGAACACGTCGACCCCGCCTTGCATCTGGCTCCAGAAGGCGCCCGGATCGACACCGATCATCGGCACGCTGACCACCCAGCCGCCCATCACGCCGACGGCGTTGAACACCGCCGTCAGCAGCGGCATGACGATCACGCCGGCCCAGAAGCGCGGCGCGATGATGCGCTGGATCGGGTCGACCGCCATCATCTCCATGGCCGAGAACTGCTCGCCCGCCTTCATCAGCCCGATCTCGGCCGTCAGCGAGGTGCCGGCGCGGCCGGCGAACAGCAGCGCCGTCACCACCGGCCCCAGTTCGCGCAGCAGCGACAGCGCCACCATCATGCCCACCGCTTCGGCCGAGCCGTAGCGCTGCAGAATGTTGTAGCCCTGCAGCGCCAGCACGAAGCCGACGAACAGGCCCGACACCGCGATGATGGCCAGCGAGTAATTGCCCAGGAAGTGCACCTGATCGCGCAGCAGCGAAAAACGCCGGAACGTCGGCCCCGCCAGCCGCACCAGGCGCCAGAAGAAGCGCGCCGCGTAGCCCATGTCGTCCAGGCCGCGGCGCACGGCAAAGCCGATGTCGGACGGGCGCCACCAGCTCACGGCCCCACCTCCACGCCGAAGTCCTGCTCCACCGTCGGGCCGGGGTAGTGGAACTGCACCGGCCCCTGCTGGTCCAGCCCGACGAACTGGCGGATCAGCGGGTCGCTGCTGGCGCGCACCTCGGCCGGCGTGCCACGGGCCGCCACGCCGCCATCGGCCAGGATGATCACCTGGTCGGCGATGTGAAAGGTCTCGGCCACGTCGTGCGACACCACGATGCTGGTGATGCCCAGCGCGTCGTTCAGCTGGCGGATCAGCCGCGCCGCCGTGCCCAGCGAAATCGGGTCCAGCCCGGCGAACGGCTCGTCGTAAATGACCAGCTCCGGGTCCAGCGCGATGGCGCGCGCCAGCGCCACGCGCCGCGCCATGCCGCCGGAAATCTGCGAGGGCATCAGATCGCGCGCGCCGCGCAGGCCCACGGCGTCCAGCTTCATCAGCACGATGTGGCGGATCAGCGCTTCGGGCAGCGGCGTGTGCTCGCGCAGCGGAAAGGCCACGTTGTCGAACACCGACAGGTCGGTGAACAGCGCCCCGAACTGGAACAGCATGCCCATGCGCCGGCGCGCCGCGTACAGCTGCGGCTCGCTCATCGCGCCCACGTCCTGACCGGCCACCAGCACCTGCCCCTGCTGGGCGCGCTGCTGGCCGCCGATCAGGCGCAGCACGGTGGTCTTGCCGCCGCCCGAGGCGCCCATCAGCGCCGTCACCTTGCCGCGCGGCACGCTGAGCGACAGCTGGCGCAGCACCGGACGCTCGCCGTAACCGAAGGTCACGTCGCGCAGCTCGACCAGGGCGTCAGAAGAAGGTGCGGTAGCCATGCCATCAAAAAACCGGCCCTGGAGGCCGGCTGGTCAATGATACGGGATCGGGTCGGGCGCCGTTCAGGGCGCGGTGCGCAGCCGAATTTCAACAATGAAAATCGGCTGTAGCGCCCGCCTGTCTTGCGTCAGAAGCTCCAATTTTTGGAGCACCCGGGTCACAGCGCTTCGGCGCGCAGCTGCTCGGCGCTGCGCGGTGACAGCAGGCCTGGCGCCACGTCGAACACCGTCAGCGCGCCGTGGCGGCCCTGCTGGTGCAGGCGGTGCACGGCGCGCGCATAGGCCACCAGCACGGCCGAGGTGAACTCGGGGTTGCTGCCCAGCGTCAGGCCGTACTCGATCACCTGCGTCACGCCGGGGCTGGTCTGGCCGCTGCGGATCACGAAGCCGCCGTGCGGCATGGCGCCATGCTCGCGCTGCAATTGCTCGGCGCTGATGAAGTGCACCGTGGTGTCGTATTCGTCGAAGTAGTGCGGCATGCCGACGATGGCCTGGCGCACCGCCTCGGCGTCGGCGCCCTGGGCCAGCACCACGAAGCATTCGCGCGTGTGCTTCTGGCGCGTGCTCAGCCGCGGCTGGCCACCGGCGCGCACCTGCTGCACCGCCGCCGGCACCGGCACCGTGTACTGCACGCCACCGGCCACGCCGGGCACGCGGCGGATGGCGTCCGAGTGGCCCTGGCTCACGCCCTTGCCCCAGAAGGTGTAGCTGGCGCCGTCGGGCAGCAGCGCCTCGCCCATCACGCGGTTGATGGAGAACATGCCCGGGTCCCAGCCGGCCGAGATCAGCGCCGTCTTGCCGTGGGCGCGCGCCGGCGCGTCGACGGCGGCAAAGTATTCGGGGATGCGCGCGTGGGTGTCGAAGCTGTCCACCGTGTTGCACAGCGCGGCCAGTTTCGGCCCCTGCTCGGGCAGGTCCTCCTTGGAGCCGCCGCACAGGATCAGCACGTCGATGCCGCTGGCGTGGCCGGCCAGCGCGTCCATGCCGTGCACCGGCACGCCGGCCGTCAGGGGCTGGATCTGGCTGGGCGGGCGGCGGCTGTAGATGCCGACCAGCCGCATGTCGGGGTTGCGGGTGATGGCGGCTTCGACGCCACGGCCAAGGTTGCCGTGACCGGCAATCGCGATCCGGATGGGAGCAGACATGGGGTGTTCCTTGAAAGGTCGCGCGACGCCACATGGCTGCGCCCGCAGCAGGGGGTCGCGACGTGTGAAAGGCGGATTTTTACCACGACCGCTCGTGTCCCGGTGCCCTGCACCGGCGGCGATCTGAATGCACAATCGCCGCCCATGACCGCTGCCCCGCCACTGCTCGACGTACAGGCCCTGAGCAAGAGCTACGCCGGCACGCGCGTGGTCGACGGCGTGTCGCTGGCCATCGCGCCGGGCGAATGCCTGGGCGTGATCGGCCCCAACGGCGCCGGCAAGACCACCACCATCCGCCTGTGCCTGGGCCTGACGGCGCCGGACGGCGGCCGCATCCGCTACTTCGTGCAGCCCGACGGCAGCGCGCTGGAGATGCCGCGCGACGCGCTGGCCATCAAGGCGCGGCTGGGCGTGGTGTCGCAGTTCGACTCGCTCGACCCGGACTTCAGCTGCGCCGAGAACCTACAGGTGTTCGGCCGCTACTTCGGCCTGCCACGCGCCGTGCTGGCCGAGCGCGTGCCGCGCCTGCTCGAATTCGCCGCCCTCGGCCACAAGGCCAGCGCCCGCCCGGGCGAGCTGTCGGGCGGCATGAAGCGGCGCCTGTCGCTGGCGCGCGCGCTCATCAACCAGCCCGAACTGCTGCTGCTGGACGAGCCCACCACCGGCCTGGACCCGCAGGCGCGCCACCTGATGTGGGAGCGCCTGCAGCAGCTGCTGGCCGACGGCCGGTCGATCCTGCTGACCACCCACTTCATGGACGAGGCCGAGCGCCTGTGCCATCGCCTGCTGGTGATCGACCACGGCCGCCTGATCGCCGAGGGCCGCCCGCGCGAGCTGATCGCCGCGCACCTGGAGCCCGAGGTGGTCGAGGTCTACGGCCAGGGCGCGCTGGCGCTGGCCGGCTCGCCGCTGGCGGGGCACGCCCAGCGGGTGGAGCAAAGCGGCGAAACCCTGTTCTTCTACACCCGCGACGCGCGCCCGTTGATGCAGGCCCTGGCCGCCCACCCGCAGCTGCGCACGCTGCACCGCCCGGCCAACCTGGAGGACCTGTTCCTCAAGCTGACGGGCCGGCAGATCCGCGAAGAGGGGTAGCGACCCCGCGCGTCAAACCATGACGAAATGACCTCGCGGCGCTTCGATGACGCGCCTTCGACGCATGACGGGAGACCTTCATTTCGTCATGCCGGCGCCAGCCGGCGTCATCGAAGCGCAGCGAGATCATTTCGTCATTTGTCATCCGATTGCCATGAACCACCCCCTCACCCCATCGGAACCGCCGCCAAGCCACCTGGCATCCCCCTGGGCCCCGCCGCGCCTGTCGATGCGCTGGTGGCCGGTGTTCGCGCGCAACCTGCGCGTGTGGCGCAAGCTGGTCATTCCCAGCCTGCTGGCCAACATCGGCGAGCCGCTGCTGTGGCTGGTGGCCTTCGGCTATGGGCTGGGGGCGATGATCGGGCGCGTGCCCACGCACGGGCAGGACGTGCCCTACATCCTGTTCCTGGCCAGCGGCTCGGTGTGCATGAGCGCCATGAACGCGGCCAGCTTCGAGGCGCTGTATTCGGCCTTCTCGCGCATGCACGTGCAAAAAACCTGGGACGGCATCCTGAACACCCCCGTGCAGCTGGACGACGTGGTGCTGGCCGAGATGCTGTGGGCCGGCTTCAAGGCGCTGTTTTCCGCCACCGTCATCCTGGCGGTGATCTGGGCGCTGGGCATCAGCCGCGCGCCGCGCACCCTGCTGGCGCTGCCCGTCCTGCTGGCCACCGGCATCACCTTCGCCAGTCTGGCGCTGGTGTTCAACGCCAAGGCCAGCGGTTACGACTTCTTCACCTACTACTTCGCGGTGTTCCTGTCGCCCATGATGTTCCTGTCGGGCGTGTTCTTCCCGCGTGAACAGTTGCCGGCCTTTGCCCAGGCCATCACCGACTGGCTGCCGCTGACGGCGGCGGTGGAGCTGGTGCGCCCGCTGTTCCTCAACCAGTGGCCCGCCCAGCCGTGGCGCCATGCCGCGGTGCTGGCGGCCCATGCCCTCGTCGGCTACTGGGTGGCGCTGGCGTTCACGCGCCAGCGGTTCCGGCGATGAACTTCAATTTTGATAGCTGCCGGCGCTCGCCAGTTGAGCGCCAACCCCATGTTTCAGGCTCTTCTCGCGAATGATGGCGATGGCCTGCAAGACAAGGCTTTGAATGGTGGTTTATTGGAAACCGCCAACCTCCGAACGCAGAGGACGCAGAGATTTCGCAGAGGACGCAGAAAGCCAGAAGATCCATCGGCTTTCTTGGCGTCCTCTGCGAATCCTTGGCGTCCTCTGCGTATGGCTGTTCATTTTTCCCATGCGTCGTGTCGCGGTGCGGCACTTATCCGGTATCGCGCCAGCATTCGCGAGTAGAGCCATGTTTCATGCTGATCTGGCGTCCGCCCGGATCAGCTCCGACGCCTTTTCCGCGATCATCACTGTCGGCGCGTTGGTGTTGCCGCTGACGATGCGCGGCATGACCGAGGCGTCGACCACGCGCAGCCCCGCCAGGCCGTGCACGCGCAACTGGCTGTCCACCACGTCCAGCGGCCCCGGCCCCATGCGGCAGCTGCCCACCGGGTGGTAGATGGTGTCGGCGTACTGTCGGATGAACTGCTCGATCTCGGCCGGCGTCTGCACGGCCGCCAGCGACGCCGCCTCGCGCCCGCCATGCCGGGCCAGCGCCGGCTGCTGCAGGATGCGGCGCGTGAGCTGAAAGCCCCGCACCAGGCGCGCCATGTCGTCCGGGTGGCCCAGGAAGTCCGGGTCCACCAGCGGCAGCGCCAGCGGGTCGTTGCTGGCCAGGCGCACGCTGCCGCGGCTTTGCGGCTGCAGCAGGCACACGTGGCACGAATAGCCGTGACCGAACACCGTCTTGCGCCCATGGTCGACCAGCTTGCCGATCACGAAGTGCAGTTGCAGATCGGGCGCCGGCTCCTCGGGTCGGCTGCGGATGAAGCCGCCCGCCTCGGCGAAGTTGGTGGTCAGCATGCCGCGCCGCCGCGAGCGCCATTCCTGCATGCCGCGCAGCACGTTCAGCCCGCCGCGCAGCGACAGGCCGAACAACTCGGTCAGCCCGGGCGCATTGACCACCTGCACCACGTCGGGATGATCGTGCAGGTGCTGGCCCACGCCGGGCAGGTGGTGCAACACATCGATGCCGTGGCGCTGCAGTTCATCCGAGGGACCGATGCCCGAGAGCATCAGCAGCTGCGGCGACAGCAACGCGCCGCCCGACAGCAGCACCTCGCGCCGCACCCGCAGCTGCTTGAGCTGGCCGCCCTGGCGGTATTCCACGCCCACGGCACGCCGCCCCTCCAGCAGCACGCGCGTGGCGTGCGCGCCGGTGATGACCCGCAGGTTGGGCCGCCCCAGCGCCTGCGCCAGGTAGCCCTTGGCCGTGCTGTGGCGCTCGCCGTTCTTGTGCGTGACCTGGTACATGCCCACGCCTTCCTGCGTGGCGCCGTTGAAGTCGGGGTTGTGCGCAAAGCCGGCCTGCACGGCGGCGTCGACGAACACCTGCGCGAAGCGGTTGGGCGAGCGCAGGTCCATCACGTTGAACGGCCCGCCCTGGCCGTGCCACTCGTCGGCGCCGCGCTCGTTGTGCTCGGCGCGCTTGAAGTACGGCAGCACGTCGGCCCAGCCCCAGCCGGGGTTGCCCTGCGCCGCCCAGTGGTCGTAGTCGGCGTGCTGGCCGCGGATGTAGACCATGGCGTTGATCGAGCTGGAGCCGCCCAGCACCTTGCCGCGTGGCTGGTAGCCGCGCCGCCCGTTCAGGCCGGGTTGCGGCACGGTGTTCTGGCCCCAACCGAACAGCTCGAACTTGGCCATCGCCGCCAGGCCGCCCGGGCAGTGGATGAGCACGCTGGCGTCGGGCGGGCCGGCCTCCAGCAGGGTGACGTTCACGCCCGGGTCTTCCGTCAGCCGCGCGGCCAGCACGCACCCGGCCGAGCCGCCGCCAATGATCACGTAGTCCATCTTGCCAAGCCTCCTGTGCCTGACATTGTGCGGGGTGCGGGAGCGCCGGTTTAGGTGCTTTCTTCCAAAAATCGGGCCGGGCGGCGTGGTCGTTACCATCGCGGCGTCGTCGCCGGTGATTGGCCGGCCCGGATTTTCATCAACCTCACGGAGTACACACCATGAACATCAGCACCGTCGGCATCGTGGGCGCCGGCACCATGGGCAATGGCATCGCGCAGGCCTGCGCCGTCTCGGGCATCCGCGTCGTCATGGTCGACATCGCGCAGGCGGCGGTCGACAAGGGCCTGGCCACCATCGGCAAGAGCCTGGACCGCCTGGTCGCCAAGGACAAGATCAGCGAGGCCGACAAGGCCGCCGCGCTGGGCCGCATCCAGGGCTCGACGAACTACGACGACCTGAAGGCGGCGCAGCTCGTCATCGAGGCCGCCACCGAGAACCACGCGCTGAAGAACAAGATCCTGGCCCAGCTCGACGCCCTGCTGGCGCCCGAGGTGATCATCGCCACCAACACCTCGTCGATCTCGATCACGCAGCTGGCCGCCGTCACCCAGCGTCCCGAGCGCTTCGTCGGCATGCACTTCTTCAACCCGGTGCCGATGATGGCGCTGGTCGAGATCATCCGCGGCCTGCAGACCAGCGACGCCACGCACGACGCCGTCAAGGCGCTGGCCCTGAAGCTGGGCAAGTCGCCCATCACGGTGAAGAACGCGCCCGGCTTCGTCGTCAACCGCATCCTGGTGCCGATGATCAACGAGGCCTTCTTCGTGCTGGCCGAGGGCCTGGCCACGCCCGAGGACATCGACGCCGGCATGCGCCTGGGCTGCAACCACCCGATCGGCCCGCTGGCCCTGGCCGACATGGTGGGCCTGGACGTGTGCCTGGCGGTGATGGAGGTGTACCTGGAGCAGTTCGGCGACAGCAAGTACCGCCCCTGCCCGCTGCTGCGCGAATACGTGGCCGCCGGCCACCTGGGACGCAAGACCGGGCGCGGGGTGTACAGCTACGCCTGAAAGCCCGCGGCGGCGCTCACAGCTGGCCCAGCGCCGCCATCACGTCGGCCACGCTGAGGATCTCGCTCAGCACGATGGGCGGCTTGCCGGGCGCCTGCAGCAGGTACACCGGCACGCCGCTGCGGCCCAGCCGGCCCAGCTCGGCGCTGATGGTGGCGTCGCGCCGCGTCCAGTCGGCGCGCAGGGTCCGCACCCCCGCCGCGTCGAAGGCGGCCAGCACCTGGGCATTGGCCAGCGTGGTCTTCTTGTTGTACTGGCAGGTCACGCACCAGGCGGCGGTGAAGTCAACGAACACCGGCCGTCCCTCGGCCAGTCCGGCCTGCACCCGTGCCGGTGACCAGGGCGCCCAGCGCTCGCCCACCGCCACGCCGGTGTTGACCGGCTCGGTCACTGGCCGAATGACGTACGGGCCAATCGACCATGCCAGAAAAGCGCCAGCAGCTATTGAAAAAGTAGCAACCCAGGTGCGCGCGCGGCCCGCCAGCCCCAGCGCCCACAGCACCAGCGCCAGCGCCACCAGCAGCGCCAGCAGGGCGCCGGCGCCGTCGATGCCGCTTTGCTGGCCCAGCACCCACAGCAGCCAGACCGTGGTGCCGAACATCGGGAAGGCCATGAAGCGCCGGAACACCTCCATCCAGGCGCCCGGTCGCGGCAGCAGGCGCGCCACCGCCGGCAGCCAGCTGGCCGCCAGGTAGGGCAGCGCCATGCCCAGGCCGATGGCGCCGAACACCGCCAGCGCCTGTCCCGCCGGCAGCCCCACCGCCAGCCCCAGCGAGGCGCCCATGAACGGCGCCGTGCAGGGCGAGGCCACGGCCACCGCCAGCATGCCCGACAGGAAGGCGTTGGCCATGGGGTGGCGCGCCTCCAGCGTGGCCACGCTGCTGGGCACGAAGCGGCCGAACTCGAACACGCCCGCCAGGTTCAGCCCGATCACGGTGAACAGCGTCGCCAGCGCCGCCACCACCAGCGGCGACTGCAGCTGAAAGCCCCAGCCCAGCTGCTGCCCCGCCGCGCGCAGCGCCAGCATCAGCGCCCCCAGCGCCAGGAACGACAGCACCACGCCCAGCGTGTAGGCCAGCCCGCCCAGCCGGTGCGCGCGCCGGTCCTCGGCGTGCTGGGTGAAGCCCAGCACCTTGATGGCCAGCACCGGGAACACGCAGGGCATCAGGTTGAGCACCAGGCCGCCGACCAGCGCGCCCAGCAGGGCCAGCGCCAGGGTGCCGGCCGGTGCCGGCGTGGCGCCCGCCGGGGGCGCGGCGCCGGCGTTGGCGGCGTTGGCCGCCAGCGCCGCCTCCAGCGCGGGCGACATGGCGGCCACCGGCGCCAGGGCCGGCCAGGCGCCGTCCACCGGCGCCGTCACGCGCCAGCCGCGCTCCCCCGCCACCAGCACCAGCGGCATCCGCGCGGGGGCCTCGGCGCGGTCGGGCGAAACCGGGACGTCGGCCGTCCATGTCTCGCCGTCCCAGCGCTGGCTCCAGCTGCGCTCGCCCGCCGCCTCGCCCGGCGCGGCCAGCCGGGCGGCGGTGACGACGATGTTGGGCGTCTCGGGAAACAACTCCAGCACCTGCCCGCGCACGGCCGCCGGTAGGCCCGTCACGCGCAGCGCCAGGCGCCGACCGCCGTCGGCCAGGGTGATGGCATGCTGACCCGGCAGCTCGGCCGGCTGGCTGGCCAGCGCCGCCTCGAACGCCGCGCCGTGCAGCGCGGTGGAGCTGCGCAGCGGCAGCTTGAGGCTGAATTCGCCGTCCTGCGGAATGCATTCCTGGCGGCACACCAGCCAGGTCGCCTTCAGGCCGATCTCCAGGCTGTCGGCCAGCGGCGACGGCTTGTAGTCGGGCGTGATGATCAGCGGCACCGGCAGCAGAACCGTGCCGTCGTAGCCATAGTTGGCCAGCTGGCCGATGGGAATCTTCCTGGGCAGCGGCCAGGCGATGTCGCCCGCCAGCACGCCGGGCGGCAGCGCCCAGTGCAGCTCGGTGGGCATGCCCGAATCGCCCGCGTTCTTCCAGTAGGTGTGCCAGTCGGGCGCGTGGCTGATCTGCAGGCCCAGCCAGACCGGCTGGCGGGCGGCGGCCTCGGGCGCCAGCCCCAGCGGCACGCCCTGCGGCGCGTGTGCCAGCAGGCGTGCCTGCACTTGGTCGGTGCGGACTTCGGTCTTGTCACCCATCTGGGCCCTGGCGCCCGTCACACCTGCGCCAAAAGCTATCGCAAAAATAGCAAACAGGTAGGGGGCGAGACGGCGCAGTCGGGACATGGGGTGGTGGGTGGAAACGGGCAACGGAAGTCAGAGCCGCCGCGCGGGCCGAGGTTCCGCGCCGACGCTCGCGACTGTAGCCCAGGGGGCCCGATCCTGCCGCTCCCGGCTTGAACGGCCGCTGGCAATCGTGTTAACTTGCGCCCCTGTCTCGGACAACGCGGATCGCTGGCCGGTCTCCATCGGGTGCCGGCAGCGCCGCTGCAAGGAGCTGACAAGCCATGCGTCTGTCGACACCGTCCGCCCTGGACCACACCCTCGCCTCCTGGGCCGAACGCCTGCGCGAACGGCTCGACCTGCCCCTGCTGGTGCGCTGGCAGGGCGGCAGCCTGCGGCTGGGGCAATTCGAGCAAGCGCTGGTCACCGTGGACGTGCGCGACGCCGCGGGCGCCACCGCCCTGCTGGCGCCCTCGCTCGACAACCTGGGCCGCGCCTACGTGGAGGGCCACATCGACGTCGACGGCCGCGTGCAGGACGTCATCGAGGTCGCCCACCGCCTGGCCGAGGCCAGCGCGCGGCAGGACGGCCGCGCCGGCTGGGTGCAGCGCGCGGCGCTGCGCATGGCCAGCGCGATGGGCCACAGCCGCGCCCAGGACCGCGCCGCGATCCGGCACCACTACGACGTCTCCAACGACTTCTACGCCGAATGGCTGGATGCGGCCATGGTGTATTCCTGCGCCTATTTCGAGACCGGCCAGGAAAGCCTGGCCGAGGCGCAGCAGCGCAAGATCGACCACATCCTGACCAAGCTGCGCCTGGCACCCGGCCAGACGCTGCTGGACATCGGCTGCGGCTGGGGCGCGCTGGTGCTGCGGGCGGCGCAGCGCTTCGGCGCGCGCTGCGTGGGCATCACGCTGTCGGAGCAACAGCATGCCCTGGCGAGCGAGCGCGTGCGGGCCGCCGGCCTGCGCGATCGCATCGACATCCGCCTGCAGGACTACCGCGACGTGCGCGGCCCGTTCGACCGCATCACCAGCGTCGGCATGGTCGAGCACGTGGGGCTGAAGAATCTGCCGACCTACTTCCGCCGCCTGCACGAGCTGCTGGCGCCGGACGGCTGGGCACTCAACCACGGCATCACCGCCACCGACCCGGACAACGGCGAGACCCGCCACGGCGGCGGCCGCTTCATCGACCGCTACGTGTTCCCGCAGGGCGAGCTGCCGCACATCGGCACCGTGCTGACGACGCTGCAGCGCGGCGGCCTGGAGCCGGTGGACGTCGAGAACCTGCGCCGCCACTACGCGCGCACCTTGCAGTGCTGGAGCGAGGCCTTCGAGGCCCGCACCGAACGCCTGCAGTCGCTGGTGGACGACAAGACCTGGCGCGTGTGGCGCATGTACCTGGTGGGCAGCCAGTGGGCCTTCGAGCACGACGAGATCGCGCTGTTCCAGGTGCTGTGCCGGCGCGCCGGCCAGCCGGCCACCACCCTGCCCTGGTCGCGCCGCTGGATGTACGAGAGCGCACGCTGACGGCGCTCAGCCGCCGGCGCCGCGCGCCTGCGCGTTGACCGCGTCGTGCTGGGCGCGCACCGCCGCGGGCCAGCGCGACTTGATCCAGGACAGCGCGGCCAGGATCTCGGCATCGCTCAGCACGCCCTCGTAGGCCGGCATGGCGCTGCGGTAGTCGGGCTGGCCGATGACCCGCGCCAGGCCATGCCGGGTGATCGCCAGCAACTGCGCGTCGGGGTGGTGCCAGGTGTGGCCGCTGGCGTCGTGCGGCGGCGCCGGCAGCAGGCCGTCGGGGCCCTGCTCGCGCCAGCGCGGCTGGCCTTCGCCGCGCACGCCGTGGCAGCGGGCGCAGTGCGCGGCGTACACCCGCTGGCCCAGCGCCACGGTGGCCGGATCGTCGGGCCGCAGCAGGCTGGCCGCCACGCCGGGTGACACGGCACGCCAGACCAGCCAGCCGCCGGCCAGCAGCACGGCGGCCAGGGCACCGCGCCACAGCACGCGGCGCCGGCTCATGCAGGGTCTCGGCGACCGCTGGTCGGCAACGTCGGATGCTCCGATAAATATAGCTTCTGGCGCTTGTCTGGAAAGGCTTTGAATCCAGTTTTGGGTCGAAAACGACCCGTCAAACGTGGCGCCGGAACACCTGGCTGCCGCCGTCACGCTGCACCAGCAAGGTGTCGTAGGCATCGCGCCGGCCGCCGTAGGCCGGCCCGTCCATGCCGGGCGAGCCCACCGGCATGCCCGGCACCGCCAGGCCCAGGGCCTGGGGCTTGTCACGCAGCAGACGGTGCACGTCGTCGGCGTGCACATGGCCCTCGACCACGTAGCCGCCCACCAGCGCGGTGTGGCAGGAGCCGAACTTGGCCGCCAGGCCCAGGCGCGCGCGCATGGCGTTGTTGCCGTTGTCGTGCGCCGTGACCTGGAAGCCGTTGGCCTGCATGTGGGCGATCCAGTCCTGGCAGCAGCCGCAGCTGGCGTCCTTCCAGACCTCGACGGCGACCGGCCGCGGGCGCCGCTGCGCCCAGGCGAGCGGCACGGCGGCAGCGGCGGCCAGCGCCAGCAGGCGCAGTGCGTGACGGCGACGGGGGTGTGACATTTGCATGGCGGATCTCCTGGATGAGCGTGGCCGGGGGACCGAACGGCGGCACGCGCGTCGCCGACCGGGCACACTGGCCGCAAGGCGCCGATTGTCCCGCAGCGGCGCGCGGCGGGCCAGCGGCCCGCGCCAAACCCACCATGACCGCACGTCCAAGCGCCTCCCCCACCCGCCTCGCCCTGGGCCTGAGCGCCGCCTGCGCCCTGCTGCTGGCGCTGCTGGCGGCGATCAGCCTGCTGGCGCTGCAACTGCATTTCGAGTCGCGCGACCGGGCGCAACTGCAAGCGCAGCTGCAGACCACGCGAGGGCTGCTGACCGGCGTCGACAACGCCGCCGCGCTGGCGGCGCTGCCGGCGCGCCTGCAGGCGGCGCTGGCCGACCAGTCCCGGCTGGCCGTGCGCGTGCAGGGCGCGCTGGGCCAGCCGCTGTACGAACAGGGCCCGCCCGCCGCGCTGCCCGCCAGCCTGATGGCACAGCCCAGCGCGGCGCATCCCATCGCGCTGCTGCAGTGGCAGCAGGACGGCCACAGCTGGCGCGGCGGCGCCTTGCTGATGCGCCTGCCGCTGGACGGCGCGGCGCCGCTGACGGTGGCCATGGCGCTGGACATCCAGGCGCAGACCACCTTCCTGTCCAGCCTGCGCTGGGCGCTGCTGGCCTACGTGCTGCTGGCCACGCTGCTGTTCGGCCTGCTGGCGCGCTGGTGGCTGGGGCGGGCGCTGGCGGGTTGACCCGATAAGTTCAAAAACAATAGCTGCTGGCGCTGATCAGGCATGGGCAAGAACCCTGTTTCAGGCTCTACTCGCGAATGATGGTGAGGTACTTGATCAGTGCCGCACCGCGACACGACGCATGAGAAAAATGAACAGCCATACGCAGAGGACGCCAAGGATTCGCAGAGGACGCAAAGTAAACCGATGGATCTTCTTGCTTTCTGCGTCCTCTGCGAAATCTCTGCGCCCTCTGCGTTCGGAGGTTGGCGGTTTCCAATAAGCGACCATTCGAAGCCTTGTCTCGCAGGCCATCACCATCATTCGCGAGAAGAGCCCTGTTTCATCCTTGAACGGACCATCGTCGGCGAGAGACGGCGCCTCGGTCAGGCGACGCCTCGCACGCAGCGCCTGACACGTATCACCGCTCCACGCGCCTTAAGATGGCGCGATGACCAAGCTGCCGCCACGCTACCCACGCCATCGCCAGTGGTCGGACCTGACCACCACCGACTTCGCCAGCCTGGACTTGGCGCGCACCATCGCCGTGCTGCCGCTGGGCGCCACCGAGCAGCATGGGCCACACCTGCCGCTGTCGGTGGACGGCAACCTGGCGCACGGCATGGTGCAGGCGGCCACGCCGCACCTGCCGATCGACCTGCCCGTGCTGTTCCTGCCGGTGCAGCGCATCGGCCACAGCCCGGAACACGCCGCCTTCGCCGGCACGCTGAGCCTGAAGGCCGAGACGGTGATCCGCCTGTGGACCGACATCGCCGAGGGCGTGCACGCCAGCGGCGTGCGCAAGCTGGTGCTGTTCAACGCCCACGGCGGCAACGTGGGGCTGATGGACGTGGTGGCCCGCGAGCTGCGCGCGCGCCTGGCCATGCTGGTCTACAGCGTCAGCTGGTTCAACCTGCCGCTGAAGGACGCCCAGGGCGAGGACCTGATGGCGCGCTTCGCACCCGAGGAGCAGCGCTTCGGCGTGCATGGCGGCCAGCTGGAGACGGCCATGATGCTGGGCCTGAAGCCGCGCCTGGTGCGCAAGCACAAGGCGCGGGATTTCGGCTCCAGCTCGCGCGCGCGCGCCGAGGCCTTCCCGATCCTGGGCAACGGCCGCAGCGCCAAGCTGGCCTGGGCGGCGCAGGACCTGAACCCGGCCGGCGCCGCCGGCAACGCCGCCGCCGCCACGGTGGAAGATGGCCTGGCCCTGCTCGACGCCACCGGCCGCGCCCTGGCCGCGCTGCTGCAGGAGATCGACCGCCTGCCGGCCGACACGCTGCGCGAGCACAGCCTCCTAGAATCGGCACCTTTGCCAACCACCACGGACGACAGCCCATGACCACGCGCCGCCACTTCAACGCCACCCTGCTCGCCGCCGGCGCCGCCCTGGCCACGCCCCTGGCGCGCGCCAACGACGACACCGCCATCCACGTGCTGGTGGGTTTTCCGGCCGGCGGCGGCTCCGACGTCATCGCCCGCCTGCTGGCCGAGAAGCTCCAGGCCGAGCTGGGCCGCAACGTGGTGGTGGACAACCGCCCCGGCGCCGGCGGCCAGATCGCCGCGCAGCAGCTCAAGGCGGCGCGGCCCGACGGCACCACGGTGTTCCTGTCGCACGACCACACCATCTCGATCCTGCCGCAGGTGGTCAAGAAACCCGGCTACGCGCCGACCGAGGACTTCGTCGCCCTGGGCGGCTTTGCCACCTTCGTCAACGGGCTGGCGGTGTCGGCGGCCACGCCGGCCAACACGCTGTCCGAGTACGTCGACTGGGTGCGCGGCAAGCAGGGCGGCAAGAGCGCCGTCGGCATCCCGGCGCCGGCCTCGACGCCGGAGTTCCTGGTGCAGCTGATCGGCAAGAAATACGGGCTGGGGCTCACGGCCGTGCCCTACAAGGGCAGCGCGCCGATGATCGCCGACATGCTGGGCAACCAGATCCCGGCCGGCACCGGCTCGGTGCAGGACTTCATCGAATACCAGCGCGCCGGCAAGCTGCGCGTGATCGGCGTGCTGGGCGGCAAGCGCCAGGCCGCGCTGCCCGACGTGCCCACCTTCAGCGAAATGGGCTTCGGCGGGCTGGAAGACACGCCCTTCTACGGCATCTGGGCGCCGCGCGGCACGCCGGCGCCGTTCATCGAGCGCTTCACGCGCGCGCTGGAGAAAGTGGTGGCCCTGCCCGACGTGCGCGCCCGGCTGACCGACCTGGGCCTGACAGTGGGCTACATGAACCCGCAGCAGCTCGATCAGCGCGAGCGCGCCTACACCCGGGTGTGGTCGCGCATCATCGCCGACAGCGGCTTCCAGCCGCAGTAAGTCGGGCGGCTCCTGGCTCGCGCCATCTTCCTTGCGCCCCGCAAGAGGGCGAAAGCGGGACCGTTCACGCGTAGGTGATCCAGTCACGGTAGCGCGCGTCGTCCAGGTGCGGCAGCCCGTTGTAGCTGACCAGGGCGTGTCGCCGCGGGGTGAAGGCCAGCTCGGTCACCGCCGAGTTGCGGTAGCGCATGTTCAGCTCGATGGTGGTCTCGGCCGGCGCAGACAGCAGCTGGCCGATCGCGGTGGTGATCGGCCCGCCGCTGGACACCAGCAGCACGTTGCCGTCGTAGTTCAGCCGCACATGATCCAGCGCGCTGGTGACGCCGTGCACGAAGTCCGCGTAGCTGGGCATGCCGGCCGGCTGCACCTGGCCGCGCATCCAGGCCGCCAGGCCGGCGCGCAGCAGGCGGAAGTGCAGGCGGTAGCGTTCGGGCGTGTCGGGCCGGGGCAGCGGGTCGGGGTGAATGGCGCTGATGACGGCGTGACTGTCGTACTCGTTCAGCCCCGGCCATTCGACGCAGGGCACGCCGGTCAGCTGCGCGCCCTCGGCAATGCCCTGCCAGGTCTGCACCTGGCGCGCCAGCGTGCCGGTGAGCACGGCGTCGAACGCCAGCTCGGCGCCAGATCGTTCGCGCCAGTACTGGCCCAGCCGCAGCGACTGGCGCCGGCCCAGCTCGCTCAGCTGGTCGTAGTGGTCGGTGCCAAAGCTGGCCTGGCCGTGGCGCACGAGGTAGAGGGTTCCCATGGGGCGCATTGTGCCTGCCCCGCGCAGGCCGCCCAGCGTCCGACCGAACCGTGTCGACCTGATGGCTCAAGAACGAATCAAGCACCATCGCCCGCCGGGACAGCGCAAACAGCTATTCATTCAATAGCACATCGGCATACGTCCGGGCGTCTACGTTGGCGCCCGTCAGGGCCACGCCCACCGTCTGCCCCGCCAGCCGGCCGCGCTCCTGCAGCGCCGCGGCCAGGGCCGCCGCGCCGGCGCCCTCGGCCAGGTTGTGGGTGTCGGCGTAGAAGGCGCGCATGGCGCCGGCCACCTCGTCGTCGCTGACCTGCACCAGGCGCTCCAGTCCGCCGGCCAGCAGGGCCAGCGCCTCGTCGTTGGCGCGGCGCACGGCCATGCCGTCGGCGATGCGGGTGGACACGGGCGACTCGACCACGCGGCCAGCGGCGATCGAGTCGGCATAGGTGGTGGCGTGGCGGCTGACCACGCCGACCACGCGCACCGGGTGCGCCAGCGCGCGCTTGGCCGCCAGCAGCGCGCAGGCGCCCGAGCCCAGGCCGATGGGCACGTAGGCCACGTCCAGGCCGGGTACCGCGCGCAGCAATTCCCACCAGTAGGTGGCCACGCCCACCACCAGGTCGCGGTGGTAGCTGGGCACCATCAAGGCGCCGCGCTCGGCCGCCAGCGCGCGCGCGTGGTCGGCGGCGGCGGTGAAGTCGTCGCCGTGCTCGATCAGCGTCACGCCCAGCGCACGCATGGCGGCGTTCTTCTCGACCGAGTTGCCGCTCGGCACGACGATGGTGCAGCGCACGCCGTGCGCGCGCGCCGCCCAGCCGATGCTCTGGCCGTGGTTGCCGCGCGTGGCGCTGACCACCTCGCGCGGCAGCGCGCCACGGCGCGCCAGGGCGTCGAAGAAGGTCAGCCCGCCGCGGATCTTGAAGGCGCCCACCGGCGTGTGGTTCTCGTGCTTGACCCAGCAGTCGGCGCCCAGGCGCTCGGACAGCAGCGCCCAGCGGTACTGCGGCGTGGGTGGAAATTCGCGGTAGACCACCTGGGCGGCGGCTTCGATGTCGGCCAGGGTCGGCAGTGCGGCGTCCGCGGTGTGCATGGCGTGTATCCGTGAAGAAGTGTTCAATCCGTCAGATCCGCACCGGCCCGCGCGGCGTCAGCAGCTCGGCGTGCAGGCTGGGCTCGGCGCTCGCCGTGGTGGCCACGTCGCCCAGCCCCAGGCGGGCCAGTGCATGGGTCAGCGTGGCGGCGTCGGGGTGGCCCAGCCGCAGGACCTGCAGGCTGACGCCGCTGGCGGGCAGGCTGTCGGCCGGGTGCACCGCGCCCCACTGGATCAGCGTCGGCAGGGTGCCGTCGAACAGGCGCCGGCCATCGGCGCGCACGGCGATTTGCCACTGCAGCAGCCCACGCGGCGTCAGGCGGCTGGCCTGCAGGATCTCGCCCCGGTCGATGCCCAGCCGCGCCAGCGCGGCGCAGGATTGGGCCACGTCGGGCACGCGCGCCACCCAGTGGATCAGCTGCGGGCCGTGGCGGCGCACGCGCTCGCGCAGGGCCGCGTCATCCATGTCGAACCAGCGTGTACGCCTTGCCTCGTCTGCGCCAGCAGCTCCCGGATCAATAGCAATGAGTTCGAGGTAGGCGCCCGGATACCGCGGCGTGCCGATGGCCAGCAGGCGGTTGTGGGTGCCGAACAGCGGGTGCTGGCCGCCCGGCGCCGGCGTCACGCCCAGCGTGGCCTCGCACCAGGCCACGCCCTGGGCCAGCGTGTCGGCCATCACCACCAGGTGGTCGAGCCGTGCGTTCACAGCCGCACCTGGCCGCCGATCACCGCCACGCAGTCGCCGCCCACCCACACCTGGCCCTGGGCATCGCGCTCGACGTGCACGCGGCCGGCGCGCCCGAGCGCCGTGCCCTGGCTGGCCACGTAGCGCGCGGGCAGCTCGCCCGCCTCGATCAGCCACTGCGCCAGGCTGGCGTTCAGGCTGCCGGTGACCGGGTCTTCCGGCACGCCGATGGGGGCGGCGAAGGCGCGCACCTCGATCAGCGCGTCGTCCGCGCGCGCGGCGACCGCCCCGAAGGCGCGCGCCTCGCGGTTGGAGCGCGCGATCAGCGCGCCGCTGCCCGCGCCGCCCCGCGCGCCGGCCACGCCCACCTTGCAGCCCAGCGCCGCCAGGCGTGCGTGGTCGGGCGCCAGCGCCAGCACCGTGTCGGCGCTGTCCAGTTGCAGGCCGAGCCAGAGCGGGCCGTTGTCCAGCCACTGCGCGCGCCGCGGCTGCGCCGGCGCCAGGCCCAGCGCCGGCAGCACCTCGGCCAGCGTGGCCGCGGGCACCTCGCGCCGCTGGCTGGGCGGGGCGGCAAAGGCCAGGCGCTGGCCGCTCTGGCGGATGCTCACCAGGCCCTGCGCGCATTGCTGCACCACTTGCCCCGGCTGCCGCGGCACGCCGCCGGCCGCCAGCCAGGCGAAGCACGAGCCGAGCGTCGGGTGGCCGGCAAAGGGCAGCTCGCCGCCGGGCGTGAAGATGCGCAGCCGGTAGTCCGCCCGCGCGTCCTCGGGCGGCAGCACGAAGGTGGTTTCGGACAGGTTGGTCCAGCGCGCGAAGCGCTGCATGGCGGCGGCGTCCAGCCCTTGGCCGTCGAGCACCACGGCCACCGGGTTGCCGGCGCAAGGCACGGCGCTGAAGACGTCGATCTGGGCAAAGGGACGGGCCAGGGGCATGCTGGATGACTATATTATTTATAGCTGCCAGCGATTGCCATACAAGCGCCAGCGGCCAATATCTCTTACAAGATCGCTTGGCGGACGACGCGTCCGAGCGCCGCCATGCCGGCGTCGATCTGCTCGGGCGTCGAAGTGACGAAGGACAGGCGCAGCGTGCACGGGTCGGGCTGACCGGCGAAGAACGGCGCGCCCGGCACGAAGGCCATGCCGGCGTCGACCGCGGCGGGCAGCAGCGCCTGCGCGTCCAGGCCCGCGGGCAGGCGCAGCCAGATGAACATGCCGCCCCGCGGGCGCGTCCATTCGGCGCCGGTGGGGCCCAGCTCGCGCGCCAGCGCCGCCAGCATGGCGTCGCGCTGCACTTTGTAGCGCGCGCGGATGGTGGGCACGTGGCGGTCGAGAAAGCCATCGCGAATCACCTCGGCCACCACGCGCTGGTTGAAGCCGGGCGTGTGCAGGTCGGCCGCCTGCTTGGCCTGCAGCAGCTTGGGGTACAGCTCGCGCGGCGCGATGACGTAGCCCAGGCGCAGGCCCGGCGCCAGAATCTTGCTGAACGAGCCGAGGTACAGCACGCCCTCGGGCCAGCGCGCCAGCAGCGGCGCCGGCGGCGGGGCGTCGTACCACAGCTCGCCATAGGGGTTGTCCTCGACGATGGGCAGGCCATGCTCGCGGCAGACGGCGATCAGCTGCTGGCGCCGCGCCTCGTCCTGCATGCGCCCGCTCGGGTTCTGGAAGTTGGGCAGCAGGTAGACGAAGCGCGGGTGCTCTCCGTTTTGCAGCTGTTCGCGCAGGCCCTGTGCGGTGATGCCGCCCTCATCGCTGGTCACGCTGTCAAAGCGCGGCTGCATCGGGGCGAACGCCTGTAGCGCGCCCAGGTAGGTGGGCGTCTCGACCAGCACGCGGCTGCCGGCGTCCAGCAGCACCTTGGCCAGCAGGTCCAGCCCCTGCTGGCTGCCGGTGGTGATCAGCACCTGATCTGGCGCCACGCGCGCGCCCTGGCGGCCCAGCTCGGCGGCCACCCACTGTCGCAGCTCGGGCAGGCCCTCGCTGGCGGCGTATTGCAGCGACGGGCGCGCCACGGGGCTGCCTTCGGCCAGCACGCGGGCGCAGGCGGCGCGCATGGCGTCCACCGGAAAGGTCTCGGGCGACGGCAGGCCGCCGGCGAAGTTGAGGATGCCGGGGCGCTCGGTGATCTTCAGGATCTCGCGGATGGCCGAGGGGTTCATGGCCTCGGCGCGCGCGGCCAGTTGCCAGGGTGAGGGAGACGTCATTCTTGAGCCTTTGGTAGAGAAACCGTCTGAGGATCGCCGCCCGCCAGAGAAGCGACCGCCGGCGCGGGCAGCGACAGGCGCCGCCCGACGAACACCGTCAGCACCACCGCCGTCGCGAAGCCGAGCGACAGCGCGTCCAGCCGCTCGCCCAGCAGCGGCACGGCAAACAGCATGGTCAGAAAGGGTTGCAGCAGCAGCACCTGGCTGACGCGCAGCGCGCCGCCCCAGTCCAGCCCGCGAAACCAGGCGAAGAAGCCCGACCACATCGACACCGCGCCGACATAGGCCACGCCGGCCCAGGCCGGCGCTCGCACCTGCGCCAGCGTGGCCGCATCGGGCCACAGCCACAGCGTGAACGGCAGTGACAGCGGCAGGCCCAGCACGCCCATCCAGCAGATCACCCGCTCGGCCCCCAGCACCGGCGTGAGCCGCGCGCCCGCCACGTAGCCGATGGCCGCCGCGATCACCGCGCCCAGCAGCAGCACGTCGGCCGGCGCAAAGCCAAAGCCGCCCGCCCCCTGCGCGCGCAGCCAGGCATACAGCACCACCAGCGCGCAGCCGGCCAGCGCGCACAGCCAGAAGCCCAGGCGCTCGCGCTGCCCCAGCAGCAGCGCCGCCGCGGCCGCCGTGGCCAGCGGCAGCACCGCCAGGATCACCGCGCCATGCGCGGCCGACACGCTGCGCAGCGCCAGCGCCACCAGCAGCGGAAAGCCGATCAGGTTGCCGCCGACGGACAGCAGCAGCATCCGCCAGTGGCCGCGCGCCGGCCAGGGCGAGCGCGTGAGCAGCAGGAAGGCCAGCGACAGCAAGCCCGCCAGCGCCGCCCGCGCCGCCGTCACGAAGCCGGGCGACAGCTGCGGCTCGGCATCCGTGCCGGTGGCCAGGCGCGTGGCCGGCAGGGTGATGGCAAACAGCGCCACCCCCAGCACCCCCAGCCAGAAGCCGATGCGCTGGCGCCGTGCCTGCCGCGGCGCGCTCACGGCGGCGACCCGCCGGACATCAGCGCCATGGCCGACCACGCCATCCAGCCAGCGGTCAGCACCAGGGCCAGCGCCATGAGGCGGTTGAACCACAGCAGGCGGCGCCCCCGCGCCAGCCAGCCGCGCAGCAGCGAGCCGATCAGCGCGTAGGTGAAGTTACTGGAAAAGCCGAATGCCAGCATCACCGGCAGCACCAGCAGCAGCCGCGCCGGCCAGTCCGGCCGCCCGGCCACCCAGCCGGCCACCACGGTGAGCGCCAGCATCCAGGCCTTGATGTTGAGAAACTGCAGGCCCACGCCCTCGACAAAGCTGACGTCGAGCCGGCGCGCGTCGGCTTCGGCCAGCGTGGCGCTGCGCGCCAGCCGCGCCGCCAGCCACAGCATGTAGCCCACGCCCGTCACCACGATGCCCCAGCGCAGCAGCGGCAGCGCCAGCACCAGCGCCCCCAGGCCGACGCCACACAGGCCCAGCAGCAGCGCCCAGCCGGTGGGCACCGCGCACACGAAGCGCAGCGCGCCGCGCAGGCCGCGGTTGGCGGCGATGGCGGTCGACAGCGTGGTGTTGGGCCCTGGCGTGAAGGTGCTGGCCGTGGCCAGCAGCAGCAGGGCACTGAATTCCGCGGGGGTCATGGCGGCAACTGTAGCCAATCGCGCGCCCCCGCGCCGCGGGGCAAGCTCAGCGACCCGCCGCCAAAGCCGCCCGCACGTCGGCCGGCAGGTCGATGGCGCGGTGGGTATCCAGGTCGGTGAACACCAGCACCTGGCGCGCGGTCACGCGCAGCTCGTCCGCCACGCGGGCGGTCAGCGCCAGGGTCAGCGAACGGCCGCCCACCCGTTCGGTCACCAGCCCGAAGGTGACCGCGTCGCCCATGCGGCTGATGGCGCGGAAGTCGCATTCCAGTCGCACGATCGGCAGGCCGATGCGCCGCGCGCCCAGCATCTGGGCGTAGTCGACGCCCAGGCCCTCGGTGAACCAGTCCTCGACCAGATGGTTGAACAGCACCAGGTACTGCGGGAAGAACACGATGCCCGCTGGATCGCAATGCGAGAAGCGAATCGGGTAGACGCGCTCGAAGCGCGCGGCCGGCGAGGGATCAGCGTGCTGCATGACGGTGTGCAAGTGAACCCCCGAAGGCCGCGGCGCAGGCCATGCCAGCAAACGCCATGACCGGGCTTGTACCGGGCATCGGCGTTGTCCCCCTGCCAGGGAGCTGAGGCCCGCGGCTCCAGACCTGCCTGCGCAGGTCTGGACGGGCCGAAGGGCCGCCGCCTCTGGCGGCGAGCACGTGACGCCGCAGGCGGCACAGGGGGTATGTCATTTCAGAAGGCGGCGATGCCGGTGATGGCCCGGCCCAAAATCAGCGCGTGGATGTCGTGCGTGCCCTCGTAGGTGTTGACCACCTCCAGGTTGACCAGGTGGCGCGCCACGCCGTATTCGTCGCTGATGCCGTTGCCGCCCATCATGTCGCGCGCGGTGCGGGCGATGTCCAGCGCCTTGCCGCAGCTGTTGCGCTTGACGATACTGGTGATCTCCACCGCCGCGCCGCCCTCGTCCTTCAGGCGCCCCAGGCGCAGGCACCCCTGCAGGCCCAGGCTGATCTCGGTCAGCATGTCGGCCAGCTTCTTCTGCACCAGCTGATTGGCCGCCAGCGGGCGGCCGAACTGCTGGCGATCCAGCACGTACTGGCGCGCGCGGTGGTAGCAGTCCTCGGCCGCGCCCAGCGCGCCCCAGGCGATGCCGTAGCGCGCGCTGTTCAGGCAGGTGAAGGGGCCCTTGAGGCCGCGCACCTCGGGGAAGGCGTTTTCCTCGGGGCAGAACACCTCGTCCATGACGATCTCGCCGGTGATGGAAGCGCGCAGGCCGACCTTGCCGTGGATGGCGGGGGCGCTCAGGCCCTTGGCGCCCTTGTCCAGGATGAAGCCGCGGATCTGGCCGCCGTCGTCCTTGGCCCAGACGACGAAGACGTCGGCGATCGGGCTGTTGGTGATCCACATCTTGGCGCCCGACAGCGCGTAGCCGCCGGGCACCTTGCGCGCGCGGGTGATCATGCTGCCGGGGTCGGAGCCGTGGTTGGGCTCGGTCAGGCCAAAGCAGCCGATCCACTCGCCGCGCGCCAGCTTGGGCAGGTACTTCTGCTTTTGCGCCTCGGTGCCGAATTCGTTGATCGGCACCATGACCAGCGAGGACTGCACGCTCATCATGCTGCGGTAGCCCGAGTCGATGCGCTCGACCTCGCGCGCCACCAGGCCGTAGCAGACGTAGTTCAGGCCCGCGCCGCCGTACTGCTCGGGGATGGTGGGGCCCAATAGGCCCAGCTCGCCCATCTCTCGAAAGATCGCGGGGTCGGTCTTTTCATGGCGAAAGGCATCCTGCACACGCGGCAGCAGCTTGTCCTGGCAATAGGCGTGCGCGGCTTGTTGCACTGCACGCTCGTCGTCGGTGAGCTGATCGTGCAGGGCAAAGGGGTCATCCCAGCTGAAGGGGGTCTTGGACTTGGACATGGGGGCTCCTGGGGTGGAAGGAAGGGGTGTAGGTTGGAGGGTTTGAACAGCCGGACGCGAAGGGCGCGAAGAATACGCGAAGGACGCGAAAGATACAAAAATTTAAATTCAATAGCGTCTCGCGCTTGCCAAACAAGGGCCGGAAGGCGTTTTCGTTAAATTTATTGTTTGGCGTCCTTCGCGATTCCTTCGCGTTCTTCGCGTCCGGCTGTTTCAAGACTTCATTCCGAGAATCAATCCGGCAGCACGGCGGTGACTTCGATCTCGACCTTGGCGCGCGCCTCCATCAGCGCCGCCACCTGCACGCAGGTCATGGCCGGGAAGTTCTTGCCCATCACGTCGCGGTAGACGCCGCCCAGCTCCTTCAGGCGGGCGTTGTACTCGACGCGGTCGATCACGTACCAGGTCATGCGCACCATGTGTTCGGGCCCGGCGCCGGCGGCGCGCAGCACGTCGGCGACGTTTCGCAGCGTCTGGTGCACCTGTTCGATGAAGTCGTCGGTCTCGAACTGCTGCTGTGCGTTCCAGCCGATCTGGCCGCCGACGAAGATCTGGGTGCCGCGCGCGGCAATGCCGTTGGCGTAGCCCTTGGCGGGTGCCCAGCCCTCGGGTTGAATCAGTCGAATGCTCATGCCATCCCTCTCAGTTTGAAGCGTTGCAGCTTGCCGGTGTCGGTGCGCGGCAACGCCGCCATGAATTCGATCTCGCGCGGGTATTTGTAGGGCGCGATGCTGTCCCTGACGTAGGCCTGCAGCGTCTCGACCATCGCCTCGTTGTCGGGGTGACCGGGCTTCAACACCACGAAGGCCTTGATGATCATGCCGCGCACGGCGTCCGGTTTGCCGATCACGCCGCATTCGGCCACCGCCGGGTGGGTGAGCAGGCAGTCCTCGACTTCGGGGCCGCCGACGTTGTAGCCGGCCGTGATGATCATGTCGTCGTCGCGCGCCTGGTAGTGGAAATAGCCGTCTTCGTCCTGGATGAAGGCGTCGCCCGGGTGATTCCAGCCGTTGGACACGTACTTCGTCTGGCGCTCGTCATCCATGTAGCGACAGCCAGTGGGGCCGATCACCGCCAGCCGCCCGACGGTGCCGCGCGGCACCTCCTGATCGTTCTCGTCCACCACCTTGGCCTGGTAGCCCGGCACCACCTTGCCGATCGTGCCCGCGCGCACCTCGGCACCGGCCGAGGAGATGTAGATGTGCCACATCTCGGTGCCGCCGATGCCGTCGAGCATCTCGATGCCAGTGGCCTGCTTCCACAGCTGGCGCGTGGCGTCGGGCAGGGCCTCGCCGGCGCTGACGCAGATGCGCAGGCTGGGAATGCCCAGCGCCTGCGCATACGGCGCCATCTGGCGATAAAACGTCGGCGCCGTGTAGCAGACCGTGATACCGTTGTCGCGCATCTTGCGCACCATGGTTTCGGGGTTGAAGCGGACGTCGGGGTAATACACCGAGGCCCCCGCCCACATGGGGTAGATCAGCAGACCCCCGGTGCCGAAGGTGAAGGCCAGCGGCGGCGAGCCGGTGACGATGTCGTCGGGCGTCATCTTCAGCACGTGGCGCGGCCAGGCGTTGCAGGCTGCCAGGATGTCGCGGTGGGTGGTGACCACGGCCTTGGGCACGCCCGTGGTGCCGCTGGTGAAGGCCAGCAGAGCGATGTCGTCGGCGGCGGTCGCGCAGCCGGGGTAGTCGGGCGAGCGGCGCGCGGCGCGCTGCTCGACGCCGTCCGCACGCTTCGGGTCGCCAAAGGCGATCACCGGCAGCTTGCCCTTGGCGTCCTGCGCCGCCTGCACCATGTCCTTGAGCAGCGCCACCTCGCACAGGGCCAGCGCCGGCTGCGCCTTGTCGATGACCTTGTCCAGCTCGACCGCGCGCAGCAGCGGCATGGTCGGCACCACGATCAGGCCGGCCTTGACCACGGCCAGCCAGGCCAGCGCCATGCCGATCGAGTTGCCGCCGCGCAGCAGCACGCGGTTGCCGGGCTCGAGCTTGAAGTCCTTGATCAGCATCTCGGCCATGCGGCCGACCTGTGCCTCGGCCTCGGCGTAGGTGTAGGTCTCGCCCGGCGCGCGCAGCAGCAGGCGGTTGGCCCAGCCGTTGGCGCGCGCGGCGTCGAACAACGCGGTGACCACGTTGGTTTGGTCGGGCACCTGCAACTCGGGCAGGTCGTAGCGAAACTCGGGCCACTGCTCGCGCGGCGGCAGGCGGTCGTGCACGTAGCGGTCGGTTTGTGCGGATGGCGTGGTCATGTTCAGGCCTCCTGAAGAACACTCTTTCCGATGATGAGCTGCTGCACCTCGGTTGCCCCCTCGTAGATGCGCAGCGAGCGTATGTCGCGGTACAGCGATTCGACCTTGCTGCCGACCATCACGCCCAGGCCGCCGTGCATTTGCAGCGCCATGTCGATCACGCGCTGGGCGTTTTCGGTGGCGGTCATCTTGGCCATGGCGGCGGCGACGCTGCGCTCCTTTTGGCTGCCCTGCGCGGTGTCGCGCATCCAGGCGGCGCGGTAGGTCAGCAGGGCGCCGGCATCGATCAGCGCCGCCATCTCGCCCAGCTTGGCTTGCGTCAGCTGAAAGTCGGCCAGGGTCTGGCCGAACATCTGGCGCTGCTTGGCATGCGAGATCGCCTCGGTCAGCGCGCGGCGCGCCATGCCCAGGGCGGCGGCGGCCACGCTGGCGCGGAAGATGTCCAGCGTCTGCATGGCCAGCTTGAAGCCACCGTTGACCTCACCCAGCATCTGCTCGCCACTCACGCGGCAGCGCTCGAACACCAGGGTGGCCAGCGGGTGCGGCGCCATCACCGGGATGTGGGCCGAATCGTCCAGCCCCGGCGTGCCGGCATCGACGATGAAGGCGCTGATGCCGCGGCTGCCGCCCTGCGGGTCGGTCTTGGCGAACACGCAGTAGAAGTCGGCGATGCCGCCGTTGCTGATCCAGGTCTTGCGGCCGTCCAGAAAATACGCATCGTCTTTTTGGCCTGCAACGCAATCGGGGCGAGCGCCGGTAGCTTGCAATTTCATAGCAGCGACGTCCGAGCCGGCCTCGGGCTCGGACAGCGCGAAAGCCGCGATCTTGGCGCCGCTGGCCACCTGCGGCAGATAGGCCTGGCGCTGGCTGGCGCTGCCGCCCACCGAGATGGCGCCGCTGCCCAGCCCCTGCATGGCAAAGGCAAAGTCAGCCAGCGGCGAGTAAAACGCCAGCGTCTCGCGCAGCAGCACCAGCGCGCGCGAGTCGAGTTGCGGCAGCGCGCCGCCACTGTCGCCCGGCACGCAATAGCGCAGCCAGCCGCCCGCCCCCAGGCGCCGCACCCAGTCGCGGCAGGCGGCGCGGTCGTCGCGCTCGTCCACTTGCTGCGCAGCCGCCCAGGCCGGCAGGCGCGCGGCGATGTCGCGATGGGCCGCATCAAAGAAGGGCAGGTTCAGATGGGTGGTGCTGGGGGTCATGGGAGAGGCTCAAAATCAAAAACCGAACGCAGAGGACGCAAAGGTTTCGCAGAAGGCGCCGAAGGATTCAGAAATTTCTTTGTTTCTGCGTCCTCTGCGAAACCTTTGCGTTCTCTGCGTTCCTGTCTTTTCACGCTTCAGTCCCCACCAAACACCGGCTTTTGCTTGGCGGCAAAGGCCTCGTAGGCGCGGCGGAAGTCCTGGGTCTGCATGCAGATGGCCTGCGCCTGGGCCTCGGCCTCGATGGCCTGGTCGATGGTCATGGCCCATTCCTGCTGCAGCATGTTCTTGGTCATGGCGTGGCCAAACATGGGGCCGGCGGCCAGCTGGCGCGCCATGTCCTGCGCCTTGGCGAGCAGCTCATCGCTGTCGTGCAGGGCGTTGAAGAAGCCCCAGGCCAGGCCCTCTTGCGCCGTCATGGCGCGGCCGGTGAACAGCAGCTCGCTGGCGCGGCCCTGGCCGATCATGCGCGGCAGCAGCGCGCAGGCGCCCATGTCGGCGCCCGCCAGGCCGACGCGGGTGAACAGGAAGGCGGTCTTGGTCGCGGCCGTGCCATAGCGCAGGTCGCAGGCCAGGGCCATCATGGCGCCAGCGCCGGCACACACACCGTCGATGGCGCCGATGATGGGCTGCGGGCAGCCCCGCATGGCCTTGACCAGATCGCCCGTCATGCGGGTGAACTCCAGCAGCTCGGGCATGCTCATCTTCGTCAGCGGGCCGATGATGTCGTGCACATCGCCGCCCGAGCAGAAGTTGCCGCCCTCGCCCGTCACCACCACCACCTTGACGTCGGTGGCTTGGCGCAGGCCGTTGAACAGATCGCGCAGCTCGCCATAGCTGTCGAAGGTCAACGGGTTCTTGCGCTCGGGGCGGTTGAGCGAGACGGTGGCCACACCGTCTTCGCCGCAGTGCCACGCGAAGTGCCTGGCCTGATAGCTGGCGCGTGCGCCGTACTGGGGGCGCATCGGGTTGGTGCTGGGAATGTAGTGTTTCACGCGATCTCCTGAAAGTGGTGTTTGACCTTGCCCAGCAGCTGGTGCAGGGCTTGAATCTCGGTCGACGACAGGCCGGCGAAGGCGTCAACGATCCAACTCTCGTGGCGCTCGGCCATGGCCTTGAACTGCTTGCGGCCAGCGGGTGTGAGGCGCACGCTGAAGGCGCGCCGGTCGCCCTCCACCGGCACCCGTTCGACCAGGCCCTCGGCCTCCAGCTGATCGGTGATGCCGGTCACGTTGCCGCCAGTCACCATCATGCGGCGCGACAACTCGCTCATGCGCAGGCCACTAGGCACGCGCTCGAGTTGCGCCATCAAGTCGAAGCGCGGCAGCGTGGTCTCGAACTCGTCGCGCAGGCGTGTGCGCAGCTCGCGCTCCACCAGTTGCGTGCAGGTGAGCAGGCGCAGCCACAGGCGCAGCTCTTCGGGGTGTTCGGCGTGGGCGCGGGCTTCGAGATCCATGGCTTGCTCCTCACATCACATCACTTCGCCGCCGCTGACCGAGATGGCCTGGCCGGTGACCGAACCGCTGCCCGGTTGACACAGCCACAGCACGGCGTCGGCCACCTCCTGCGGCTGGATCAGGCGCTTTTGCGGGTTGCCTGCGGCCAGGTCGGCACGTGCCTGCTCTTCGGTGCGCCCGGTCTTGGCCATGATGTTGGCCACGCTGTCGGCCAGCAGGTCGGTCTCGGTGAAACCCGGGCAGACGGCGTTGACGGTCACGCCCCTTGTCGCCAATTCGAGTGCCAGCGCACGCGTCAGGCCCAGCACCCCGTGCTTGGCCGCGCAGTACGCGCTCACATAAGCATAGCCCCGCTGGGCCGCCGTGCTGGCCACGTTGACCACGCGGCCCCAGCCGGCCCGCACCATGCCGGGCAGCGCCTGCTGGGTGCAGACCCAGGCGCCCGTCAGGTTGACGGCCAGCATGCGCTGCCACAGCGCCAGGTCGGTCTTGAGCGCCGGGGCGCTGCTGGCCTGGCCGGCGTTGTTGACCAGGGTGTCGATGGCGCCAAAGCGTGCGCGCGCCGCCGCAAACGCAGCGGCCACGGCTTCAGGATCGCTGACATCGGCCGCCACGGCGTGCAGACGCTCGGCCGCCTCGTCGCTGCCGGTCAGCGTGCGCAGCGCCTGCGCATCGGGCAGGCTGCGCCCCAGCACCGTGACGCGCGCGCCCTGCGCCAGCAGCGCCTGGGTGACGCTGCGGCCGATGCCACGCGCGCCACCGGTGACCAGGATGTGGCGCTGGCTCCAGGCCGGCGCTTGCACCTTGTCCACCATGCCTCAGCCCACCACCGGCTTGGGGATGGCCACGGTCTGCTGACCCATGGCGCGCTGGCGTGCCAGATTGGCTTCGAGCTGGCGCTTGCCCTGGTAGTACTGCTTGATCCAGGGCAGGCCGGTGTAGCCGATGGCGGCGGCCTCGGACTGCGTCCAGGCCGGGTTGGCCAGATGCGGACGACCGACGGCGCACAGGTCGGCACGGCCAGCGGCGAGGATGCTGTTGACATGGTCGGCCTCGCTGATGGCGCCCACGGCGATGGTGGCGATGCCGGCTTCCTGGCGAATGCGGTCGGCAAACGGCGTTTGCCACATGCGGCCGAAGACCGGTTTTTCGTCCTTGCTGACCTGGCCGGCCGAGCAGTCGATGAGGTCGGCACCGGCGGCCTTGAAGGCCTTGGCGATCTCCACCGCGTCGGCGGGCGTGATGCCGCCCTCGACCCAGTCGTGCGCCGAGATGCGCACCGACATGGGCTTGTCCTGCGGCCAGACGGCGCGCATGGCCTTGAAGACTTCCAGCGGATAGCGCAGGCGGTTTTCCAGGCTGCCGCCGTACTCGTCCGTGCGCTTGTTGGTCAGCGGCGAGATGTAGGCCGACAACAGGTAGCCGTGCGCGCAGTGCAGCTCCAGCCAGTCGGCACCGATGTCGATGCAGTCGCGCGCGGCCTGCACGAACTGCTGCTGGATGGTTTCCATCTCGGCCTTGCTCAGCGCCTTGGCGGTCTGGCTGACGCCCGGGATGTACTGCTGGGCCGAAGCCGAGACGATGGGCCAGTTGCCGCTGGCCAAAGGCAGATCGGTGCCGTCCCAGGCCAGGCGCGTGGAGGCCTTGGCGCCGGCGTGACCGATCTGCATGGCGAATTTGCAATCGGAGTTGGCATGGATCCAGTCGGCGATGCGCTTCCAGGCGGCCTTCTGCTCGTCGTTCCAGATCCCCGGGCAGCCGGGGGTGATCCGGCCTTCGGGCGTGATGCAGGTCATCTCCGCCATGACCATGGCGGCGCCGCCCAGGGCGCGGCTGCCCAGGTGCACCAGGTGGAAGTCGCCCGGCACGCCATCGACGCACGAGTACTGCGCCATGGGCGAGACCATGACGCGGTTTTTCAGCGTCAGGCCGCGCACCGTCAGGGGCGTGAACATGGGCGGCGGCGGAGTCGCGGCATCGGCCACCGGCAGGCCGTCGCGACGCGCAAACCAGCGCTCATAGCCTTCCAGCCAGACGTGGTCGCGCTCGCGCAGGTTCTCGTGGCTGATGCGCTGGCTGCGCGTGAGCATCGAGTACATGAACTGCGGCGGCTCCAGCTGGTCGCAATAGCGCTCGCCGCACACTTCGAACCATTCCATGGCGTTGCGCGCGGCGTTCTTGACGCGCAGCGCACCGACCTTGCGAGAGGCCTGGTAGTTGGTCAGCACTTCCTCGATCTTGTCGGGGTGGTCGCCGTGGCGGATGAATTCGGCGGTGAGCTCCATCGCGTCTTCCAGCGCCAGCTTGGTGCCCGAGCCGATGGCGAAGTGCGCCGTGTGCACCGCGTCACCCATCAGCACCACGTGCGCGCCATTGGCGTTCTTGAACCACCACTGGCCACACTCGACGTCGGTGAAGTTGATCCAGGCCGAGCCGCGCAGGTGGCGCGCGTTGGTCATCAGCTTCTCGCCCTTCAGGTTGTCGGCGAACAGTTTTTCGCAGAAGGCGATGGACTCGTCCTGCGAGGCCTTGTCCAGCCCGTGGGCCAGCCACACGTGCTCGGGACACTCGACGATGAAGGTCGAGGTGGTCTCGTCGAACTTGTAGATGTGGGCCTGAAACCAGCCGTGCTCGGTGCGCACGAAGTCGAAGGTGAAGGCGTCGTACAGCTTGTTCGTGCCCAGCCAGATGAAGCGGTTGGGGCGCACGATGAGCTCGGGCTTGAACAGGTTCTCGTGCAGCTTGCGGATCTTGGAGTTGATGCCGTCGCTGGCGATGATCAGGTCGGCGTCGGCGAACTCGGCATCCGACTCCACATCGCGCTCGAATACCAGCTTGACGCCCACTTCCTGGCAGCGGTCCTGCAGGATGTTGAGCAGCTTCTTGCGGCCGATGCCGACGAAGCCGTGGCCGCCCGAGCGAATCACCTCGCCCTTGAAGAGCAGCTCGATGTCGTCCCAGTGGTTGAAGGCCAGCTGGATGTCATCCGCTGATTTCTTGTCCCATACGCGCATGTTTTCCATCGTCGCGTCGGAGAACACCACGCCCCAGCCGAAGGTGTCGTAGGGCCGGTTGCGCTCGATCACCGTGATGTCGTGCGCGGGGTTGTGCTGCTTCATCAGCAGCGAGAAATACAGGCCGGCCGGGCCGCCACCGATGCAGACGATCTTCATGTTCAGTCTCCTGCGCCACACAGCATGTCGTTTATGTGGAAATAGTTTATATGTCAATCATCAGCCGTCAAGATGGTTTGACGCCGGACAGCTTGGTAGTTACCCGAACGAGGCACAATCACGATCAGGGCGCCAGGGGCGCGCCACCAACCGGAGACTTCATCCATGCTTTACAAATTCAAGTCGCAGGCCGTCGCCGACGTGATCATGCTGAAGGCTTCGGCCGAGGAACTGCTCAAGATCATCGGCAAGCCCGTCAGCCCCGCGGGCATCGTGACCGTGGAGCAGGTACCGGCCGCGATCGCGGCGCTGAAGGCCGAGATCGAGCGGCGCGAAGCCCAGGGCCACGCCCATGCGGCGCCCACCAGCGACGAAGAGGCGCGCGCGCAGGCCACCGCGGACGAATTCGCGCGCCAGGAACTGGTGTCACTGCGCCAGCGCGCCGCGCCCTTCATCGAGCTGCTGGAGCGCAGCGGCGCTGCCGGCAAGGACGTGGTCTGGGGCGTCTGAGGCGGCCGCCCCCGCCCCCGCAGGACGACCGACGCCCGCCCCCCGGCTTGGCGCCGGTCAGTCGACCTTGGCGCCGGAGGCCTTGACCACCTTGGCCCACTTGGCGTGTTCGTCGGCAATCATGAGGGCGAACTCGCCGGGCGCAATGCCCCCCGGCACGGCGCCCTGAGCCAGCAGTTTCTCCTTGACCGCCGGCGAGGCCAGCGCCTTGGCCGATTCCTGCTGCAAGCGGTTGACGATGTCCGCTGGCGTGCCGGCGGGAGCCAGCAGGCCGAACCAGCTGCTGGCTTCATAACCCTTGAGGGCCGGACCGCCGGCCTCCTCCACCGTCGGCACGTCAGGCAGGGCCGCCGAGCGCTTGGCACTGGTCACGGCCAGCGGCTTGAGCTTGCCGGCCTTGATTTGCGCCATCGATGACGGCAGGTTGTCGAACATCACGTCCATGTTGCCCGCCACCAGGTCCAGCAGCGCCGGGCCGGAGCCGCGGTAGGGGATGTGGGTCATGAAGACCCCGGTCATGTGCTTGAACAGCTCGCCAGCCAGATGGATGGAGGTGCCGTTGCCGCTGGAGGCCATGTTCAGCTTGCCGGGGTGGGCCTTGGCGTGCCTGAGGAAGTCCTGCACGTTGTGGATGCCCAGCGCGCGGGCCTTGTCGGCGTTCATTTCCATCACGTTGGGCACGCTGGCCACCAGGGTGATGGGCACGAAGTCCTGGATCGGGTCGTAGGACAGCTTGGGGTAGAGCGCGCGGTTGATGCCATGCGTGCCCACCGTGCCCATCAGTAGCGTGTAGCCGTCGCCCGGTGACTTGGCCACCACCTCGGCACCCACGTTGCCGCCGGCGCCGGCGCGGTTGTCGACGATGAACTGCTGGCCGAAGGCCTTGCTCAGCTCCGGCGCGATGGCCCGCGCCAGGATGTCGGTGGTGCCACCGGGGGCAAACGGCACCACGATCTTGACCGGCTTGGTCGGCCAGGCGCCTTGGGCCCAGGCATTGTTTGCTATCAAACAAATAGCTGCCAGCGCTGTTCCCGCAAGCGCCAGACGCCGATTGGATCTGAAATTCCGAGCCATGTTCATCCTCCAGTGCGTTCGAGATACCGGATGACCTGCCCGCACGGCTGCCCCGGCGCGATGCCCAGGGCCAGCGCCTGGGCGTTGCAGTGACTGAGCACGCCATCTTCCAGCGTGCTGCGCGCCTCGCCGATGCGCGCGCTGGTGTGGGCCACCGTGCAGGCGGCGATGCCGTGTCGGGCCAGGAACGGCAGGGCCGCCAGCCCCGCATCGTCCTTGCCCACGCCGGCGTCGTTGAAGACGGCGATCAGCGGTCGCGCTGCCAGCGCATAGTGGGCCGAGCTGATGCCGCCGTGCGAGCCGCTGACCGCCAAGCAGCCGGCGTCTGCCGCGGGCTTTAGCTCGGTGATGGAGTCGACCAGGCGCAGCGCGCGTTTCATGGCGCCCGCCGCCTGCCCTGTCACCCGCCTTGGTGGGCCAGCCCGCTTCAGTCGGCGTACTGGCCGGCCGCCTTGATGACCGCGCCCCACTTGGCGACTTCGGCGGTCACGAACTTCTTGTGGCCGGCGGGAGTGACGCGGTCGTCGTGCGCCACCACGGCACCCAGCGCTTCTTCCTTCTTGATGAAGTCGGCGTCCTTGAGCGCCACCTGCAGTGCCTCGTTGAGCGCCTTGACCACCGCCGCCGGCGTGCCCTTGGGCGCGTACAGACCGTGCCAGATGGAGACGTCGAAGCCCTTCATGCCCACCTCCTGCAGCGTCGGCAGGTCCTTGTAGACCGGCGGCATGGTGATGCGCTTGGGCGTGGTGACCGCGAAGGCCTTGATCTTCTTGCCCTCGATCTGGCTGGTGGTGTTGGTGGTCTGGTCGCACATGATGTCGACCTGGCCGCCCATCAGGTCGGTCATGGCCGGCGCCGTGCCCTTGTAGGCGATGGTGGTCATCTCGGTGGCCAGCGCCTGCTGCAGCATCAGGCCGCACAGGTGCGAGGCGGCGCCCAGGCCGGCGTTGGCCAGGTTGATCTTGCCCTTGTTCTCGCCGATCCAGGTTTTCAGCTCGGTCCAGTTGTTGGCCGGCAGACCGGGCTTGCTGACCACCACCATCGGCACTTCGTTGATCAGGCCGAGGTACTCGAACTCTTCCACGTTGTAGGGCAGCTTGCGGTACAGCGCCGGCGTGGTGGCCATGCCGATGTGCGTGACCAGCAGCGTGTAGCCGTCCGGCGCGGCACGGAAAGCCTTGGCGGCGCCGATGGTGCTGCCGGCGCCGGCGGCGTTGTCAATGACGACGGTGGCACCACCCAGCGGCTTGCGCAGCGCCTCGGCCAGGTCGCGCGCCACCTTGTCGGTGGGACCGCCGGCGGCAAAGGGCACGATGAGGGTGACGGTCTTGCCCGGCGCCGGGAAGGCCTGGGCCTGGGCGCCCAGGGCCACCAAGGCGGCGACGGCGGCGATGCTCAGCTTGAACAGGGGTGACATGACAGCGGCTCCTTGAAATGAGGAATGAAAACAGCCAATGGTATCGGTTTGAAACGCCCCGGCCGACTGCGCGCGCACCGGGAAATCCCCGAGGTGGCGTTCGTCGAGCTTCATTCGTAACTGCGCGCGTCCTCGATCACCTTGCCGTCGTTGGGCAGGCTGCCGGGGGCGACCAGCTCGATCTGGCTGCGCAGCTTGGTGACGTCGCGCACGGCGTCGGCCAGGCGCTCGGCCAGGCCGGGCACGTTGACGGATTCGACCCGAAGCGTCATCTGGTCGTTGGCCATGGCCCCGGTGACCACCAGGCGGGCACGCGCCACCTCGGGGAAGCGCCGCACCACCTCGGCCACCTGGCCGGGGTGCACGAACATGCCGCGGATCTTGGTGGTCTGGTCGGCGCGCCCCATCCAGCCCTTGATGCGGGTGTTGGTGCGCCCGGTGGGGCAGGCACCGGCCAGCACCGCCGACAGATCGCCGGTGCCGAAGCGGATCAGCGGGTAGTCCGGGTTGAGCACGGTGACCACCACCTCGCCCACCTCGCCCTCGGGCACCGGATCGCCGGTGCCGGGGCGCACGATCTCGACGATCACGCCCTCGTCCAGCACCAGGCCCTGGCGCGCCGCCGTCTCGTAGGCGATCAGGCCGGCATCGGCCGTGGCGTAGCTCTGGTAGGCGGTCATGCCGCGCTCGGCGAACCAGTCGCGCAGCGACGGCGGAAAGGGCTCGGCGCTGACCATGCCCTTGGTCAGGCTGCGCATGTCGGCGCCGCTTTCCTGCGCCTTCTCGCACAGGATGCGCAGAAAGCTGGGGGTGCCGACGTAGGCGGTGGGCTTCAGCTCGCCAATGGCCTGCAGCTGCTGCTCGGTCTGGCCGGTGCCGGCGGGAAACACCGTGCAGCCAACCGCCAGCGCCCCGGCCTCCAGGATGAAGGCGCCGGGCGTCATGTGGTAGCTGAAGGCGTTGTGCACCAGATCGCCGGCGCGAAAGCCCGCCGCGTACAGCGCGCGCGCGGTGCGCCAGTAGTCCACGGCCGTGCCTTCCGGCTCGTAGATCGGGCCGGGGCTGGCGTAGACGCGCCGCATGGCCGCCCCCCAGCGCCCGGTGGCAAAGCCGCCGAAGGCATCGCGCCCGGCGGCACGGCTGGCCTGCTGGCGCGCCAGCAGCTCGCCCTTGCGCGTCACCGGCAGGCGCGCCAGTGCGGCGCGCGAGCCGACGGCCGCGGCATCGACGCCGGCCAGGATGTCGGCAAAGGCCGCGCTGCGCTGCTGCGCATGGGCGACGTGCGCCGGCAGCGCGGCCATCAGCGCCGCCTCGCGCGCGGCGGGGTCACGGGTTTCCAACGCGTCGAAGAATTCGGTCATGGTGAATGCTCTTTAAACAGGAGCTCCTTGCGCAGGCTGAGTGGGCTCCTGAATCTGTTTTGATTCATATGCGCCGACCCATCGGGGCACGCCAGAGCGCACGCCGCGCCGGCACGGCGCCGCCGAAGGGGGCAGCGCTCAGGCCAGCCAGCGCTTGCGCCGCTTGTAGCTCTTGACGTCCTTGAAGCTCTTGCGCTCGCCGCCACCGACGCCGAGGTAGAACTCCTTGACGTCCTCGTTGCTGGCCAGGTCGCTGGCCTTGCCGTCCATCACGATGCGGCCACTTTCCATGATGTAGCCGTAGTCGGCGTACTTCAGCGCCATGTTGGTGTTCTGCTCGGCCAGCAGGAAGGTGGTGCGCTCCTTGGTGTTGAGGTCGCGCACGATGTTGAACACCTCCTCGACGATCTGCGGCGCCAGGCCCATCGAGGGCTCGTCCAGCAGCACCATGTCGGGGTTGGTCATCAGCGCGCGTCCGATGGCGCACATCTGCTGCTCGCCACCCGAGGTGTAGGCCGCCTGACTGGTGCGGCGCGTCTTCAGGCGCGGGAAGTAGTTGTAGACCTTCTCCAGGTTGGCGGCGATCTCGCCCTTGTCGCTGCGCGTGTAGGCGCCGGTGAGCAGGTTTTCCTCGATCGTCAGGTGGGCAAAGCAGTGGCGCCCCTCCATCACCTGCACCACGCCGCGCTTGACCAGGTCGGCCGGGCTGAGGTTCTCGATGCGCTCGCCCTTGTATTCGATCGTGCCCTTGGTGACCTCGCCGCGCTCGCCCTTGAGCAGGTTGGAGACGGCGCGCAGCGTGGTGGTCTTGCCGGCGCCGTTGCCGCCCAGGATGGCGACGATGCCGCTGCGCGGCACCGTCAGCGACACGCCCTTGAGCACCAGGATCACGTGGTTGTAGATGACCTCGATGCCGTTGACCACCAGCAGGGGCGCTGGGGCGTCGGCGGCGACGGGCGTGGCGGTGGACATGGGCGGGTACTCCGGGAATCGATCGGGACGAAACGCATGACGCCTGGCGCGCATTCCGCCCGCCACGCGGGCGGAATGCGTCAGGCCGGCCTCAGTTGCAGCTGCGCACCTTGAGGTTCTTCTCCTTGGCGTACTTCTCGCCGTACTCCTTGATCAGCGGCTCGGTCACGCTCTTGTCGGCCTGATACCAGTCCGACACCACCTTCCAGCCGCCGCCATCCCACTGCGCCACGCGCGTCCAGTCGGTGCCCATGTGGTTGTCGCAGCTGGTCTTGACCGCGCGCATGATCTTGCCGAAGCCCAGCTCGTTCAGGCGTTCCTGCGTCAGGTTCAGGTTCTCCAGACCCCAGCGCACCTGCTCGGAGGTCATGACCTTGCCCTTGCCGAACTTCTCCTGCGCGGCACGCACGGCCTCGACCTGCAGCATGGAAATCATCATGCCGCGCGTGTGGGCCATGGCGCCCAGTTCGCTGGCGTCCTTGGCCGTGCCCTGACCCTTGTCGTACAGCTGGGCCTTGACGTCATCGTGCACCTTGTCGCGCTCGGCCGTGTTGTGGATGGTCATGACGTTGTAGCCCTTGGCACCTGCGCCGATGTCCTTCACGTCGTGGTCGGAGCCGGCCCACCAGATGCCGTAGATCTTGTCGCGGGCGTAGTTGGTGGCCTGGGCCTCGCGCAGGGCGGCCGGCGTCATCACGCCCGCCGACCACAGCAGCACGTAGTCGGGGCGCTGCTGGCGCACCTGCAGCCAGGTGGATTTCTGCTCCACGCCGGGCGGCGTGACGGGCAGCAGCAGCAGCTCAAAGCCATCCTTGGCGGCGCGCTTTTGCAGCAGCGGGATCGGCTCTTTGCCATAGGGCGAGTCGTGGTAGACCAGCGCGATCTTCTTGCCCTTGAGGTTGCCCTTTTCCTTCTTCAGGATGTCCTGCACCATCGCATCGGCGGCCGTCCAGTAGGTGCCCATCAGCGGGAAGTTCCACTCGAACACGCGCCCATCGGCCGACTGCGACAGGCCGTAGCCGGTGGTGACGATGGTGGCCTTGTCGCCCGGCGCCTTGTCGCTGACGGCGAAGGTGATGCCGGTGGACTGCGTGTCGAAGCTGGCTGTGCCGCCGGGGCGCCCCTTCAGGCGCTCGTAGCACTCCACGCCCTTGGCGGTGTCGTAGGCGGTCTCGCACTCCTCGAAGGCGATCTTGACGCCGTTGATGCCCCCGCGGGCATTGACCAGCTTCAGGTAGTCCTGCTTGCCGTCGGCCCATGGAATGCCCAGGGGCGCGAACTGGCCGGTGCGGTACACCAGCAGCGGGAAGAACTGCTCCTGCGCCTGCACGGCGGGAGCGGCCAGGCCAGCAATGGCGGCGGCGGCGAGAGCGATGGCACCCAGTTTCATGGCGAGTCTCCTTTGTGAAACAACAGTGGTTGGGGTGAGTGAAACAACGCGGCAAATGCCCCTGCCGACACCGGGGTAAACACGCCGCGGCCGGCCCTCAATGCGGGAACGGCCATACGCGCAGCTTCTGGCGCGCGGTGGACCACAGCCGTGCCAGGCCATGGGGTTCGACGATCAGGAAGAACACGATCAGCGCGCCGAAGATCATGTGCTCCAGGTAGGTGGCGGTGGCGGTCGACAGCGGCAGGCCCAGCCAGTGCGGCACGTAGTTCAAGAACAGCGGCAGCAGCACGAAGAAGGCGGCACCGAACAGGCTGCCGACGATGGAGCCCAGCCCGCCGATGATGATCATGAACAGCAGCTGGAACGAGCGGTCGATGCTGAACGCGGCCGGCTCCCAGGCCCCCAGGTGGACGAAGCCCCACAGCGCGCCAGCCACGCCGACGATGAAGCTGCTGACGCCGAACGCGCTCAGCTTGGCGTACATCGGTCGGATGCCGATCACCGCCGCGGCCACGTCCATGTCGCGGATCGCCATCCACTCGCGACCGATGGCGCTGCGCACCAGGTTCTTGGCCGCCAGCGCCAGTACGCACAGGATGGCCAGGCACAGCAGGTATTTCTCCATGGGGGTGTCGATCTTCCAGCCGGCGATCGACAGCGGGCCGGCGCTGACCGACCCGGACGAGGAGTTGTTGGTGACCCACTTGGCGCGGCTGGTGAGCCAGTCCATGAAGAACTGCGCCGCCAGCGTGGCCACCGCCAGGTACAGGCCGCGGATGCGCAAGCTGGGCAGGCCGAACACCATGCCGAACACCATGGCCACCAGCCCGCCGCCCAGCAGCGAGACCAGCAGCGGCATGCCGTCAAAGCGCACCTGGAAGTTGAACGCCGCGTAGGCCCCCACCGCCATGAAGGCGCCGGTGCCCAGCGAGATCTGGCCGCAGTAGCCGACCAGGATGTTCAGGCCCAGCGCGCCCAGCGCCATGATCAGAAACGGGATCAGAACGGCCTGGAACACGTAGTCGCTGGCCAGCAGCGGCACCGCCACGAAGGCCAGCGCCAGCAGCAGCAGCACGGCGACGCGGTCCTGCAGGATCGGGAAGATCTGCTGATCGGCGCGGTAGGAGGTCTTGAACTGACCGTTTTCCCTGTAGAACATGACAGTCCGTCCCCTTACACCCGGTCAATGATTTTTTCGCCGAACAGCCCCTGCGGACGCACCAGCAGCAGCGCCAGCGCCAGGCCATAGGCAAACCAGTTCTCGATGCCGCCGCCGATCATCGGGCCGAGGTACACCTCCGACAGCTTCTCGCCCACGCCGATGATCAGCCCGCCGATGATGGCGCCGGGCAGCGAGGTCAGCCCGCCCAGGATCACCACCGGCAGGGCCTTGAGCGCCACCAGCGACAGCGAGTACTGCACGCCCAGCTTGCTGCCCCAGATGATGCCCACCACCAGCGCCACCACGCCGGCCACCGACCAGACGATCACCCACATGCGCGCCAGCGGAATGCCGATGGACTGCGCCGCCTGGTGGTCGTCGGCCACGGCGCGCAGCGCGCGGCCGGTCTTGGTGAACTGGAAGAACACCGTCAGCGCCGCCACCAGCGCGGCGGCGATGCCGGCGGCATAGAAATCCTCCAGGCTGACCAGCACGCCGCCTTCGAACATGCCTTCCAGAATGAACACCGGGTCCTTGGGCATGCCAACGTTGATGCTGTAGACCGCGCTGCCGAAAATCATGGGCCCGAAACCATCCAGCAGATAGGCGATGCCCAGGGTGGCCATCAGCAGCGTGATGGGCTCCTGGTTGACCAGATGGCGCAGCGCCAGCCGCTCGATCAGCCAGGCCACGCCAACCATGATGAGGATGCTGACGACGATGGCCAGCAGCACGCTCAGCACGCCCGGCGCCATGCCCAGCCAGCCCGGAATCCACTCGGAAAAGCGCGCCATCGCCAGCGCCGCGAACAGCACCATCGCGCCCTGCGCGAAGTTGAACACGCCCGAGGCCTTGAAGATCAGCACGAAGCCCAGCGCCACCAGCGCGTACAGCATGCCCGTCATCAGGCCGCCGAACAGTGTTTCGAGAAAGAACCCCATGATCTTGCGTCCCCGTGTTCAGTGGCTGGTGCCCAGGTAGGCCCGGATCACGTCTTCGTTGCCGCGCACCTCGTCGGGCGTGCCGTCGCCGATCTTCTTGCCGTAGTCCAGCACCACCACGCGGTCGCTGATGTCCATCACCACGCCCATGTCGTGTTCGATCAACACGATGGTGGTGCCGAACTCGTCGTTGACGTCCAGGATGAAGCGGCTCATGTCCTGCTTTTCCTCGACGTTCATGCCGGCCATCGGCTCGTCCAGCAGCAGCACCTGCGGCTCCATCGCCAACGCCCGGCCCAGGTCGACGCGCTTTTGCAGGCCGTAGGGCAACTGGCCCACCGGCGTCTTGCGGTGCGCCTGGATTTCCAGGAAGTCGATGATGTGCTCGACGAACTCGCGGTGCGCGATCTCCTCGCGCTCGGCCGGGCCCCAGCGCAGCGCCTGCAGCAGCAGGTTGCTTCTGATCTTCAGGTTGCGCCCGGTCATGATGTTGTCGATCACGCTCATGCCCTTGAACAGCGCCAGGTTCTGGAAGGTGCGCGCCACGCCCATCTCGGCCACCTGGCGCGAGTTCATGTGGCTGAAGGTCTGGCCGCGGAAGGTGATGCTGCCTTCCTGCGGCGTGTAGACGCCGTTGATGCAGTTGAGCATCGAGCTCTTGCCGGCGCCGTTGGGGCCGATGATGGAGCGGATCTCGTGCTCGCGGACGTTGAAGCTGATGTCGGTCAGCGCCTTGACGCCGCCAAAGCGCAGGCTGATGTTCTGCACGTCCAGGATCACGTCGCCGATCTTCTTGGCGCCAGAAGACGAATCAAACTGGCCTTCAGCGCCCGTCTGGCGAGCGCCGGCAGCTATTTTTTCAGTAGCAATCGTGTTCATGCCGCGCTCCTGACGGGCGGGTAGGTCCTGGCGTCCAGGATCTTCAGCGTGGCGGCCACCTTGCCGGTGCGCCCGTCCTCGAACTTGACGGCGGTCTCGATGAACTGCTCGGCGCGGCCCGCGTACAGGGCGTCGATCAGCACGCCGTACTTTTCGGCGATGAAGCCGCGGCGCACCTTGCGCGTGCGCGTCAGTTCGTCGTCGTCCGGATCCAGTTCCTTGTGCAGCACCAGGAAGCGCGCGATCTGCGTGGCTTCCATGCCTTCCTCGCCGGCCAGGTCGGCGTTCACCTTCTCGACGCACTCGGCCATCATCTTCAGCACCTCGGGCTTGCCGGCCAGATCGACATAGCCGGCGTAGGGCAGGCCCTGGCGCTCGGCCCAGTTGCCGACGGCCTCGAAGTCGATGTTGATGAAGGCGCAGACCCGATCGCGCTCGTGGCCGAAGCACACGGCTTCCTTGATCTGTGGGAAGAACTTCAGCTTGTTCTCGATGTAGTTGGGCGCGAACATGGCGCCGCCGGCCAGTTTGCCCACGTCCTTGGCGCGGTCGATGATGCGCAGGTGGCCGTCGCGGTCCAGCACGCCGGCGTCGCCGGTCTTGAAGTAGCCGTTCTCGTCGATCACCTCGGCCGTGGCGTCGGGGCGCTTGTAGTATTCCTTGAGCACCGACACGCCCTTGACCAGCACCTCGCCGCTGTCGGCGATCTTCAGTTCGATGCCGGGCGCGGCCTGGCCCACGCTCTCCAGCTTGACCTGGCCGTTCTTCTGGATGCAGACGTAGGCGCAGGTTTCGGTCTGGCCGTACAGCTGCTTGAGGTTGACGCCGATGGAGCGGAAGAAGCGAAACAGATCCGGCCCGATGGCCGCGCCCGCCGTGTAGGCCACGCGGATGCGCGACAGGCCCATGGCGTTCTTCAGCGGCCCGTACACCAGCAGCTTGCCAACGCCGTACAGCAGCCGGTCACCCAAGCCCACGGGCTTGCCGTCCAGGATGTCGGAGCCCACGCGCCGCGCCACGCCCATGAAGTAGGCGTGCATGCGCTGCTTGAAGCGCGCCGCGTCCTCCATGCGGATCGACACCGAGGTCAGCATGCCCTCGAACACCCGCGGCGGCGCGAAGTAGTAGGTGGGGCCGATCTCGCGCATGTCGATGCTGACGGTGTCGCTGGACTCGGGGCAGTTGATGGTGAAGCCGGCCACCAGCCACTGCGCCATCGAGAACAGGAAGTCGCCCACCCAGGCCGGCGGCAGGTAGGACAGCACGTCGTCCGAGGCGTTCAGGCCGTCGGTCTGCACCCCGCCCTGCGCCGACGCGACGAAGGCCGCGTGCGTCTGGCACACGCCCTTGGGCCGGCCCGTGGTGCCCGAGGTGTAGAGGATCACCGCCACGTCATCGGGCTGGCCCTGCGCCACCAGCTCGGCAAACAATTGCGGGTGCGCCTGCTCGTGCTGGCGGCCCAGCGCCATCAGCTCATCGACGCTGATCAGGCCCGGCTGGCGGTAGTTGCGCAGGCCGCGCGGGTCGTCGTAGATGATGTGGGTCAGCCCCGGCACCGCCTCCTCGCCCTCGGCGTCGCGCAGCTCCAGCAGCTTGTCGACCTGCTCCTGGTCCTCGGCCAGGGCAAAGTGCACCTCGGCGTCGCGCAGCACGAAGGCCATCTCGGCGGCGACCGCGTCCTGGTACATCGGCACCGGCACGCCACGCAGCGACTGGGCCACCAGGAACATCAGGTACACGTGCGGGCGGTTGTTGCCCACGATGGCCAGGTTCTGCCCCGGTGTGAAGCCCAGCGCCGTCAGGCCGCAGGCCATCCAGCGCACTTCGTCCAGCGCGCGCTGCCAGCTCCAGGTCTGCCAGATGCCGTATTCCTTCTCGCGCAGCGCCGGCTCACCCGGGCGCTCGGCGGCGTGCTTTTGCAGCAGGCGGGGAAAGGTGATCGCCATGCGGCTCGTCTCCTGTGCGTCCAACCGTCGATGTCCCACCAGAGGCATCGTTGTGGCCGGATGGTACGGCCAGACTTTGACGCCAAGTTGTCGTTTGAACGACAATTGAGACCGAATTTCGTCTGGGTTTTCCCTGAATGCCGCTGCGCCTTGCCCTGCATGACCGCCGTCGCCCGCTCACCGAGGCCGAGCTGGCCGGCGTGCCCTGGCTGTCGCACCTCAAGCCGGACGAATACGACCGCGCCGCGCCCGAGCTGCGCGTCACGCGCGCCGAGCCGGGCGAGCTGATCTTTCGCATGGGCCGGCCGGTGACCTACTGGTTCGGCGTCGTCGACGGCCTGCTGAAGATGAGCACCGAAACCGCCGACGGACAGACCATCACCTATTCCGGCCTCACGCCCGGCGGCTGGTTCGGTGAAGGCACGGTGCTCAAGCGCGAACCCTACCGCTACAACGTCAGCGCGCTGCGCCGCAGCCTGGTGGCCGGCCTGCCGGCCGACACCTTCCACTGGCTGCTGGACCATTCGATCGGCTTCAACCGCTTCATCATGAGCCAGCTCAACGAGCGGCTGGGGCAGTTCATCGGCGCGCTGGAGGCCGACCGCACGCCCAACCCCGAGCAGCGCGTGGCGCGCAGCATTGCCGCGCTGGTCAACCCGGTGCTGTTCCCCGGCGTGGGCGAGGTGCTGCGCATCACCCAGCAGGAGCTGGCCTATCTGGTGGGCCTGTCGCGCCAGCGCGTCAACGAGGCGCTGCACGCCCTGGCCGCCCAGGGCCTGCTGCGCATCGAGTATGGCGGCCTGCGCATTCTCGACCTGGCCGCCCTGCGCTCACGTCAATTCTAGGAAAATCAGGCTCCAGCGCTTGTCTGTCGAGCGCAAGCAGCTACTACTTTAATAGCAATCGAGTTACCCCATGACCACCGACACGCCCCGCTTTCACCGCGCGCCGCGGCCTGCCGCCGCCGCCCCGGCGCCGACGACGGGCGGCGCGATCCGCCTGAACAAGCGCCTGGCCGAACTGGGCCTGTGCTCGCGCCGCGAGGCCGACGACTGGATCGAGCGCGGCTGGGTGCGCGTCAACGGCCAGCTGGCGGTGATGGGGCTGAAGGTGGGGCCGCAAGACCAGGTCACGGTCGACCGCCGCGCCGACGCCGCGCAGGCGCAGCGCGTCACCATCCTGCTGCACAAGCCGGTGGGCTACGTCAGCGGCCAGGCCGAGGACGGCCACCAGCCGGCGGTGACCCTGATCCAGGCGCGCAGCCACTGGACGGGCGACGCCAGCCGCACCCGCTTCGCGCCGGCGCAGCTCAAGGGGCTGGCGCCGGCCGGGCGGCTGGACATCGACTCCACCGGCCTGCTGGTGCTGACGCAGGACGGCCGCGTGGCGCGCCAGCTGATCGGCGAGCACTCGGATGTCGACAAGGAATACCTGGTGCGCGTCAGCTACGGCGCGCTGGCCGAGAACGTGCAGGCCGCCTTTCCGGCCGCGCAACTGGCGCGCCTGCGCCATGGCCTGGCCCTGGACGGCCAGCCGCTGCGGCCGGCGCTGGTCGACTGGCAGAACCCCGAGCAATTGCGCTTCGTGCTGCGTGAAGGCAAGAAGCGCCAGATCCGCCGCATGTGCGAGCTGGTCGGCCTGACGGTGACCGGCCTCAAGCGCGTGCGCATCGGCCGCGTGCGCCTGGGCCAGCTGCCCGCCGGGCAATGGCGCTACCTGGGCGAGCACGAGGCGTTCTGAGCCGCGGCGCGCCGGTGGGCGCCGGCGTCTTGAAAACCCGGGCCGACAGCCCCACGTACGGCGCGATTTCTTCGCTTCCCTTCTCTTCAACCGTCACTGCCTTTTCCCATGAGCACCCAGAAACACGCCTTCCAGGCCGAAGTCGCCCAGCTGCTGCACCTGGTCACGCATTCGCTGTACTCCAACAAGGAAATCTTCCTGCGCGAGCTGATCTCCAACGCCTCCGACGCCTGCGACAAGCTGCGCTTCGAGGCGCTGGCCGACGGCAGCCTGTATGGCGATCAGCCCGAGCTGCGCGTGCGCATCGCCTTCGACAAGGACGCCCGGACGCTGAGCATCGCCGACAGCGGCATCGGCATGAGCGAGGCCGAGGCCATCGAGCACCTGGGCACCATCGCCAAGAGCGGCACGCGCGAGTTCATGGCCCGCCTGTCGGGCGACCAGAAAGCCGATGCGCAGCTGATCGGGCAGTTCGGCGTCGGCTTCTACTCCGGCTTCATCGTCGCCGACCGGATCACGGTGGAAACGCGCCGCGCCGGTCTGCCACCCGAGCAGGGCGTGCGCTGGAGCAGCGGCGGCAGCGGCGACTTCACGGTCGAGACCATCACGCTGCCCGAGCGCGGCACCCGCGTCATCCTGCACCTGCGCGAGGACGCCCTGGAGTTCGCCGACGGCTGGCGCATCAAGGAGCTGATCGGCAAGTATTCCGACCACATCGCCCTGCCGATCCAGATGGAAGGCGAGACCTGGGAGGAAGGCAAGGAAGAGGGCCAGCCCGGCCGCATGGTCAAGACCGGCGAGTGGGAAACCGTCAACCAGGCCACCGCGCTGTGGACGCGCCCCAAAAAAGACATCACCGACGAGCAGTACACCCAGTTCTACGAGCAGATCGCGCACGACTGGCAGCCGCCGCTGGCCTGGAGCCACAACCGCGTCGAAGGCAGCACCGAATACACGCAACTGCTGTACGTGCCCAGCCACGCACCGATGGACCTGTGGGACCGCGACAAGAAGCCCGGCGTCAAGCTCTACGTCAAGCGCGTGTTCATCATGGACGACGCCGAGCAGTTGCTGCCGCGCTACCTGCGCTTCGTCAAGGGCGTGGTCGACTCCAGCGACCTGCCGCTCAACGTCAGCCGCGAGCTGCTGCAGGAAAGCCGCGACGTGAAAGCCATCCGCGAGGGCAACACGCGCCGCGTGCTGGCGCTGCTGGAGGAACTGGCCAGCGCGAAGTCCGAGGCGCCCAAGGCCGAAGCGGAGGACAGCACGGCCGAAGTGACGGACGTGCAGGACAAGAAGGAAGCCGCCGCCAGCGACAAGTACGCCAGCTTCTGGCGCGAGTTCGGCGCGGTGCTGAAGGAAGGCCTGGGCGAGGACCACGCCAACCGCGAGCGCATCGCCCGGCTGCTGCGCTACGCCTCCACCACGCACGACGGCCAGACGGTCTCGCTGGCCGACTACAAGGCGCGCATGAAGGAAGGTCAGAAGGCCATCTACTACATCGCCGCCGACACCCTGGTGGCCGCGAAGAACAGCCCGCAGCTCGAGATCTTCCGCAAGAAGGGCATCGAGGTGCTGCTGATGACCGACCGCGTGGACGAATGGGCCCTGTCCTTCCTGCACGAGTTCGACGGCACGCCGCTGCAGTCGGTGGCCAAGGGCGCGGTGGACCTGGGCGAGCTGCAGGACGAAGCCGAGAAGAAAGCCGCGGAACAAGCCGCCGAAGCCGTCAAGCCGCTGGTCGACAAGCTCAAGGAAACGCTCAAGGAGCGCGTGGAAGACGTGCGCGTCACCACCCGGCTGATCGACTCGCCCGCGTGTCTCGTGGTCAAGGACAGCGGCATCAGCCTGCAACTGGCGCGCGTGCTCAAGCAGGCCGGCCAGGCCGTGCCCGACGCCAGGCCAGTGCTGGAGATCAACCCCGGGCACCCGCTGGTGAAGAAGCTGGACGGCCATGACCGCTTCGACGAGCTGGCGCACATCCTGTTCGACCAGGCGCTGCTGGCCGAAGGCGGCCTGCCCGACGACCCCGCCGCCTACGTCAGGCGCGTCAACGCGCTGCTGGCCTGAAGTCAGCCAGCGGTCTTTCGCCTGTGCGCGTGCTGGCCGGGCCATGCTCAAGGCCGAGCAGCGGCTCGGACCTGGAAACGGTCGTTGACCGCTTGCGATCTTCGCCCAACCCGCGCGGGCACTGGCGCTCACCCCCATGGTGAGCGCGCGACGCACCCGCCCGCGCCGTGCCGCAAACGGCGCCTGGCCGCTGCACGCGCGTCGCGGCACGGCTTGTGTCACACGGTTTATTTTTGCCAAGCGATCGCTTTGGAAAATATCTATACTGAGAGGTCCCGCTTCACAACTTACCTGCGAGAGAACCCCATGACCGAAGCCTTTGTTTTCGACGCCGTGCGCACGCCGCGCGGCAAGGGCAAGAAAGACGGCAGCCTGCACGAGGTCAAGCCGGTCGACCTGCTGGCCGGCACGCTGGAGGCTCTGCGCGCGCGCCACGACTTCGACACCGCCACCGTGGACGACGTCGTCATGGGCGTGGTCTCGCCGATCGGCGAGCAGGGTTCGGTGATCGCCAAGGTGGCGGCGCTCAAGGCTGGCTGGGACTGGCAGTGCGCCGGGGTGCAGCTCAACCGCTTTTGCGCCTCGGGCCTGGAGGCGGTCAACCTGGCGGCGCAGAAAGTGCGCAGCGGCTGGGAAGACCTGGTGGTGGCCGGCGGCGTGGAGAGCATGAGCCGCGTGCCCATCGGCTCCGACGGCGGCGCCTGGGCGCAGGATCCGGCCACCAACAGCGCCACCGACTTCGTGCCGCAGGGCGTGGGCGCCGACCTGATCGCCACGCTGGAGGGCTTTTCGCGCCAGGACGTGGACGCCTTCGCGGTCGAGTCGCAGCGCCGTGCCGCGCGGGCGCGCGACAGCGGCTTCTTTGCCGGCTCGGTGGTGCCGGTCAAGGATTTCCTGGGCCAGACCATCCTGGCCGAGGACGAATTCATCAAGCCGCGCACCACCGCCGAGGCGTTGGCCGGCCTGCGGCCCTCGTTCGAGCAGCTGGGGGCGATGGGCTTCGACGCCGTGGCCATCGGCCGCTACCCGCAGGTCGAGCGCATCGAGCACGTGCACCATGCCGGCAACTCCTCGGGCATCGTCGACGGCGCCGCCGCAGTGCTGATCGGCAGCGAGGCGGCCGCGCGCAGCCATGGCTTCACGCCGCGCGCGCGCATCGTGGCCACCGCCGTCTCGGGGGCCGACCCGACCATCATGCTGACCGGCCCGATGCCGGCCACGCGCAAGGCGTTGGCCAGGGCGGGCATGACCATCGAGCAGATCGACCTGTTCGAGGTCAACGAGGCCTTCGCCGCCGTGCCGATGAAGTTCATGAAGGAATTCGGCGTGCCGCACGAGAAGGTCAACGTCAACGGCGGCGCCATCGCCCTGGGCCACCCGCTGGGCGCCACCGGCGCCATGATTCTGGGCACGCTGATCGACGAGCTGCACCGGCGCGGCCTGCGCTACGGCCTGGCCACGCTGTGCGTGGGCGGGGGCATGGGCATCGCCACCATCGTGGAAAGAGTGTGACCCCCCCGGGTCGCCGTCGGCGCAGGCCCGCCGACGGGGTTCACCCGCATGGCCGGCTCCGCGGCCTTCTGAAAATTTGAATCCAATCAGCCTCTGGCGCTTGCCCATCCAGCGCGAGCAGCTCCTAAATCAATAGTCATCATGCAACTCCAGACACTGCGTTACGCCATCGACGACACCGCCGCCGGAGCGGTGGCCACCATTACCTTCGACCAGCAGGACTCGCCCGTCAACACCATGTGCCGGCAATGGCAGGATGACCTGGTGGCGGTGACCGAGCAGGTGGTCAAGGACAAGGACCGCCTCAAGGGCCTGATCCTGGCCTCGGCCAAGAAGACCTTCTTCGCCGGCGCCGACCTCAAGGGCGTGATGCGCAACACGGCGGCCGACGCCGCCAGCGTGTTTGCCGAGATCGAGCGCATCAAGAAGTGCTTTCGCACGCTGGAGACGCTGGGCCTTCCCGTCGTCACCTGCATCAACGGCAGCGCCCTGGGCGGTGGCATGGAAACCGCGCTGGTCGGCCACCACCGCATCGCCGTCGACGATGCCAAGCTGCAACTGGGCCTGCCCGAGCTCACCCTGGGCCTGATCCCCGGCGGCACCGGCATCACCAAGTTCACCCGCCTGCTAGGGCTGATGGCCGCGCAGCCCTACATCATGGAAAGCAAGCTGTTCGGCCCGCGCGAGGCGCTGGAGATCGGCGTGGTGCACGAGCTGGTGGCCAGCGCCGACGAGCTGCGCCCGCGCGCGCTGGCCTGGATCGCCGAGCACCCGCAGGCTCAGCATCCCTGGGACGCCAAGGGCTACAAGCTGCCCGGCGGCACGCCCGCCAGCCCCAAGATCGCCGGCGCGCTGGTGGTGGCGCCGGCCATGCTCAAGCTCAAGACGCGCGGCCGTTATCCGGCACCCGAGGCCGCCCTGGCGGCCATGGTCGAGGGCGCCCAGGTGGACTACGACACCGCCTCGCGCATCGAGAGCCGCTACCTGGCCAGCCTGATGACCGGGCCGGTGGCCAAGAACATGATCAACACCTTCTTCTTCAACCTGAACGCCATCAAGAGCGGGCAGTCGCGCCCGCAGGGCGTGCCGCGCTCGAAGGTGCAGAAGGTGGGCGTGCTGGGCGCCGGCATGATGGGCGCCGGCATCGCCTGGGCACAGGCCAGCCGCGGCATCGCCACGGTACTCAAGGACGTGTCGCTGGAGAAGGCCGAGCACGGCAAGGCCTACAGTGCGAAGCTGACACAAAAGCGCGTCGACAAGGGCCGCATGAGCGCGCTCGAGCAGCAGGCGCTGCTGGGGCGCATCACCCCGACCGCCAACGCCGCCGACCTGAAGGGGTGCGAGCTGATCATCGAGGCCGTGTTCGAGAACCGCGAACTCAAGGCCCAGGTGACGAAGGAGGCCGAGCCCATGCTGGCGGGCGGTGGCTTCTTTGCCAGCAACACCAGCACGCTGCCCATCACCGGCCTGGCGCAGGCCAGCCGCGACGCGCGCAAGTTCATCGGCATCCACTTCTTCAGTCCGGTCGACAAGATGAAGCTGGTCGAGATCATCCGCGGCCAGCAAACCGACGACGAAACCGTGGCGCGCGCCTACGACTACGTGCTGGCGCTGGGCAAGCTGCCCATCGTGGTCAACGATTCGCGGGGCTTCTACACCAGCCGCACCTTCGGCACGTTCGTCATGGAAGGCGCCGCCATGCTGGGCGAGGGGATTCCCGCCGCCGTGATCGAAAACGCCGCCGTGCAGGCCGGCCTGCCGGTGGGGCCGCTGGCGGTGCTGGACGAAACCGCGCTGTCGCTGTCCGTGCACGTGCTGGACCAAACCCGCGCCGACTTCGCCGCCGAGGGCAAGGCCTACGAGGCGACGCCCGGCGAACTGCTGGTCGAGCGCATGGTCAAGCAGCTGGGGCGCCCCGGCCGCGCCGGTGGCGGCGGCTTCTACGACTACCCGCAGGGCGCCAAGAAGCGCCTGTGGCCCGAGCTCAGGACCCTGTTCGAAAAGCCCGGCGTGGCCTGGGATGTGCAGGAGATTCAGGACCGCCTGCTGTACCGCCAGGCGGTGGAAACCGCGCGCTGCCTGGCCGAGGACGTGCTGACCAGCGTGCACGACGCCAACATCGGCAGCATCTTCGGCATCGGTTTTCCGGCCTGGACCGGCGGGGCCGCGCAGTTCGTCTACGCCCAGGGCGTGGAGGCTTTCAGCCGGCGCTGCGCCGAACTGGCCGAACGCCACGGCAACGGGTTCCGGCTCGCCGACGACGCCGTGGCGACGCTGCGACGCCTGCAACCGCAGTACTGAGCCCAGACACCGGCGGCGCCCTGGCGCGCAGCCGCCGGGTCGGCACTGCGGGTTTCCCCGCCGGGGGCGCTTGGCTAAGATGTGATCCGTCCACGCCTGCCTGCCCTCGTGGCTTCCCAGGGGCCAGGCGAGCGGACGGTCATCACCGGAGCGCCACCATGCCAGTTCGGGCCTTTCTGACCGATTCGATCCGCTACAGCACGCTGCTGCTGTGCGCACTGGGCGCGCTGCTCAGCCTGCTCTGGATGGCCCTGGTCGGCCCTGGCCTGGGGGTGACGGCGCTGTTCCTGCTGTTGGCCGGTCTGGTGGGCGTGGGGGTGTATGACCTGCGGCAGTCGCGCCACGCCATCTTGCGCAACTACCCCATCCTGGGGCACATGCGCTTCGCGCTCGAATTCATCCGACCCGAAATCCGCCAGTACTTCATCGAAGGCGACGTCGAGGCCGGCGAGCCATTCACACGCGCGCAGCGCAGCGTGGTGTATCAGCGCGCCAAGGGCATGCCCGACGTCCGGCCCTTCGGCACCAAGCTGGACGTCGGCGCCAACGGTTACGAGTGGATCAACCACTCCATGCAGACCACCCACATCGAGTCGCACGACTTTCGCATCTGGATCGGCGGCCAGCCCGGCGTGCCGCGCGAAGGGGTTTCGCCCTGCACCCAGCCCTACAACGCCAGCGTGTTCAACATCTCGGCCATGAGCTTCGGCGCGCTGTCGGCCAACGCCATCCTGGCGCTGAACCTGGGCGCCCGGATGGACGGCTTCGCGCACGACACCGGCGAAGGCGGCATCAGCCGCTACCACCGCGAGCACGGCGGCGATCTGATCTGGGAAATCGGCTCGGGCTACTTCGGCTGCCGCAACGAGGACGGAACCTTCAGCCCCGAGCGCTTCGCCCAGCAGGCGGTCGACCCTCAGGTCAAGATGATCGAGATCAAGATCAGCCAGGGCGCCAAGCCGGGCCACGGCGGCATGCTGCCCGGCGCCAAGGTGACGCCCGAAATCGCCGCCGCGCGCGGCATCCCGGTGGGCCAGGACTGCGTCTCGCCGTCGGCGCACAGCGCCTTCTCGACGCCGGTCGAGCTGATGCACTTCATCGCGCGGCTGCGCCAGCTCTCGGGCGGCAAGCCGGTCGGCTTCAAGCTGTGCATCGGTCACATCTGGGAATGGTTCGCCATCGTCAAGGCGATGCTGGAGACCGACATCACACCCGACTACATCGTGGTCGACGGCGCCGAGGGCGGCACCGGCGCGGCGCCGATCGAGTTCGCCGACCACATGGGCGCACCGGTGCAGGAAGGCCTGAACCTGGTCAGCAACACGCTGATCGGCGTCAACCTGCGGCACCGCATCAAGATTGGCGCCGCCGGCAAGGTGATCAACTCGTTCGACCTGGCGCGCATGTTCGCGCTGGGCGCCGACTGGTGCAATTCCGGGCGCGGCTTCATGATGGCGCTGGGCTGCATCCAGGCGCAGGTGTGCCACACAGGGTTTTGCCCCACCGGCATCACCACCCAGGACCCGCTGCGCGAGCGCGCGCTGGTGGTGGCCGACAAGGCCCCGCGCGTGGCGCAGTACCACGCCAACACCCTGCACGCGCTCAAGGAGCTACTGCAGGCCGCCGGCCTGATGCACCCGGACCAGCTGTACACCCACCACATCGTGCGCCGCGTCGACGCCACGCACGTGCGCCTGCTGTCGGCCATGATGCCGACCATGCGCTTCGGCGCCATCCTGGACGACCTGGAGCACCAGCACAACGTCTACCGCCTGTACTGGCCGCTGGCCGATGCGCGCAGCTTCGCGCTGCATCCGCCCACGGCCGAAGACCTGGCCGCCAGCCCGGGCATCCGGCCGACCATCGCCGGCCGCCCGGCGTCGGCGGTGCAGATCGCCGAGGAGCTGACGCGCAAGCGCCCACCGACCCCGGCACCCGTGAGCCACCTGGTGCCGGAGCAGGCCAAGACCTTCCGCACCACCACGCTGTCGCCGTCGCAGGTGCCGCCCGAGTGGACCGGATCCGGCAGCGACCTGCTGGCCGCCGCCATGCAGCTGCAGGGCGAGCACGAGCACGATGTGCACGGGGCGGCAGGCGACCGGCATCAGTGACCGGAGCGCCCTGCCTGGCGCTGACTCGGGCGCCGCGGATGCGCCGAGCGCCGGCACCGGCCGCTATTCGTGCCGCAGCGCCTCGATCGGGTCCATGCGCGCGGCGCGGCGCGCCGGGAAGTAGCCGAACAGCACGCCGATGCCCGCCGCGAAGACGAAGGACAGCAGGTTGATCCCCGGCTGGAACACGTAGGGCACCTTCATCAGCTGGGCCAGCAGGGCCGAGGCCCCGGTGGCCAGCAGCACGCCGATCAGGCCCCCCAGGCTGGCCAGCACCACCGCCTCGATCAGGAACTGCAGCAACACCTCGCGCTCCAGCGCGCCGATGGCCAGGCGCAGGCCGATCTCGCGCGTGCGCTCGGTCACGCTGACCAGCATGATGTTCATCACCCCGATGCCGCCCACCAGCAGGCTGACGGCGGCCACCGCGCCCAGCAGCATGGTCATCACCCGCGTCGTGCCCGACAAGGTGTCGGCCAGTTGCTGCGTGTCCAGCACGTTGAAGTTGTCGTCGTCGCCGGCCGACAGCTTGCGCATCTCGCGCAGCAACTCGGCGAGGCCCGATTTGATGCGCGCCGGGTCGCTGGCCGGGTCCATCGACACCAGCAACGTGCCCACGTTGGTGTTGCCCGTCACGCGCCGCTGCAGCGTCTTGAGCGGCATCAGCACCACCTCGTCCTGGTCGTTGCCGAACGAGCCCTGGCCCTTGGGCTTGAACAGGCCGATGATCTGGCAAGGCATCTGCTTGACGCGCAGCGACTGGCCGACCGGATCGGCACCACCGTACAGCTGGCGCTGGATGGTGGTGCCGATGATGCACACCGCCGCGCCGGCACGCAGCTCGCTGTCGGTGAAGGGGCGGCCGGCCGCCAGCGTCCAGTTGCCGGTTTGCAGCCAGGCATTGGTCGAGCCGACCACGCTGCTGCTCCAGTTCTGGCCGCCGGCCACCAGGGTGACGGCGGCGCGCGCCTCGGGGGCCACGGCGGCGATGCCGGAAATCTGGCTGGCGATCAGATCGGCGTCGCTGTCCTTGAACGGCGGCGCCGTGGCGCCACCGCCGCCCGGGCCCATGCGCTGGCCGGGACGGATCATCAGCAGGTTGGTGCCCAGGCTGGCGATCTGGGTCTGCACCGCCTGCGTGGCGCCGCGCCCCAGCGTCACCATGGTGATGACCGCCGAGACGCCGATCACGATGCCCAGCACCGTCAGGAAGGAGCGCAGCAGGTTGCGCTGGATCGAGCGCAGGGCCAGCACCAGGGTGTTCCACAGCATCAGGCCGTCTCCTCCTGGCCAGCCGCCTGGGTGGGCCGGGCATGGCGCTGGTCGCTGGCCACCCGGCCGTCGACGAAGCGCACGATGCGGCGCGCATAGGCGGCCATGTCGGGCTCGTGCGTGACCATCAGCACGGTGATGCCCTGCCGGTTCAAGCCCGCCAGGAAGGCCATGATCTCGTGGCTGCGCTGGCTGTCGAGGTTGCCGGTGGGCTCGTCGGCCAGCAGCACGGCCGGTTCGGTGACGATGGCGCGCGCGATCGCCACGCGCTGCTGCTGGCCGCCCGACAGCTCGGCCGGCGTGTGGTGCGCCCAGTCCCGCAGGCCCACCGCCTGCAACGCGCGCAGCGCGGCGGCGCGGCGGCGCGCGGCCGACTCGCCGCGATACAGCAGCGGCAGTTCGACGTTCTCCAGCGCGCTGGTGCGCGGCAGCAGGTTGAAGCCCTGGAACACGAAGCCGAAATGGCGCCGCCGCAGGCGCGCGCGCTCGTCGCGCGACAGCGCCTCGACGTGCGCGCCCATGAACAGGTACTGGCCGCCGCTGGGCCGGTCCAGGCAGCCCAGCAGGTTCAGCGCCGTCGACTTGCCCGAGCCGCTGGGGCCCATGATGGCCACGAACTCGCCGCGCTCGATGTCCAGGTCGACCCCGCGCAGCGCCTGGAAGGCGGCGGCGCCCTCGCCGTACACCTTGGTGATGCCGCGCAGGCGGATCAACGGCGGCCCGGCGGTCATTGCGCCTTCTGGTCGATGATGACCGCCATGCCTTCGCGCAGCTCGGGGCCGCTGACCTCGGTGCGGCGGCCGTCGCTGATGCCGGTGCGCACGCTAACCGGCACCGGCTGCTGGTCCCGCAGCACCCAGATCCGTCGCTCGGGCTCGCCGGCCGGCGCGCCGCGGCCGGCGCCGGCCTCGCGCGGGCGGCGCGTGGCGCTGGGCGGCGGGCGCGGCATCATGCGCGACACTAGGCCGGCGTCGCCCGATGCGGCGGCCGCGGGCGCCGCGGCGCTGGCCGGCGCATAGCGCAACGCGGTGTTGGGCACCAGCAGCACGCCGCGACGTTCGGTGGCGGTGACGGTGGCGGTGGCGGTCATGCCGGGGCGCAGGCTGAGGTCGGCGTTGTCTACGCTCAGGCTGGCCGTGTAGGTGACCACGTTGTTGGTGGTGGTCGAGCCGTAGGCCACGCGCTCGACGCGGGCCGGGTAGTGGCGTGCCGGGTAGGCGCTGACGGTGAAGCTGGCCGTCTGGCCGGTCTGCACGGCGCCGACATCGGCCTCGTCCACGCTGGCGTCCAGCGTCAGCTGGCGCAGGTCCTCGCCCAGCGTGAACAGCGTGACCGCCTGCAGCGAGGCCGCCACGGCATTGCCCGGGTCGACCGAGCGCGCCAGCACGACGCCGTCGATGGGCGAGCGGATCGAGGCCTTCGACAGGTTGGTCTCGTCGGTGGACAGCGTGGCGCGCGCCTGTGCCACCACGGCGCGCGCGCTGTCGGTGCTGGCGCTGGCGCGCGCCAGGGTGGCGCGGGCGGTGTCCAACTCGGCCGCCGAGGGCACGCGGCCTTCCGACAGCCGCGCCACTTCCTCGAAGCGTGCCAGGTTGGCGCGCGCCTCGCGCACCGTCGCTTCGCTCTGCGCCAGCGCCGCCTGCGCGGCCGCCAGCGCGGCGCGCGAGCGGTTGACGGTGTCCTGAAACTTCGCGCGGTCCAGCTCGACCAGCACCTGGCCGCGCGTGACGCGGTCGTTGACATCCACCCACACGCGGCTGACGGTGCCCGACAGCTCGCTGCCCACGGCCACCGAGCGCGTGGGCTTGAGCGTGCCGTTGGCGGTCACCGTCAGCGTGATGTCGCCGCGCTCCAGCGGCGCCGTCACGTACACCGGCGCGGCGCGCTGGGCCTGCCGGCCCTGCCACCACCAGGCGCCGCCCGCCAGCGCCACCAGCAGCGCCAGGCCGATCCACGGGGCGGGACGGCGCCACCAGCGCGCCGCCCGGGCGTCGCCCAGCAGTTGCTCGATGGGCACGGCGGCCGGCTCGGACGGCGTGGTGGCCTGGGGAGTGGAGGAATCGTTCATCGTCGGCATCACTTGGGGTCGGCGCTGCCTGCCGCCCAGCCGCCGCCGAGCGCCTTGTACAGGCGCACATGGTTGGCCGCCAGGCTGGCGCGCGCGCTGGCCTGGCTGTCCTGGGCCGCCAGCTGGGTGCGCTGCGATTGCAGCACGGCGTTGAAGTCGATCAGGCCAGCCTGGTACTGCTGGCGCGCCAGTGCCTGGGCACGCTCGGCCGCCTGGGCCGCCGCCTGCAGGCTGACGCCGCGGGCCCGATCACCGGCCAGCGCCGCCAGCGCGTCTTCCACCTCCTGCAGCGCGCCCAGCACGCTGGCACGGTAGTGGGCCAGCGCCTGCTCGCTCGCGGCTTGCTGGGCGCGCAGCCGGCCTGCGATGGCACCGCCGTCGAACAGCGGCAGCGACAGCCCGGCCATCAGCGAGCGCACCGCCGCGCCGCCTCCGGTCAGGCCGCCCAGCGTCAACGCCTGTAACCCCAGCGAGCCCGACAGGTTCAGGCTGGGCCAGCGCGCCGCGTCGGCCTGCGCCACGCGCGCGCGGGCGGCCAGTACCTGCGCCTCGGCCTGGCGCACGTCCGGGCGCTGGCGCAGGGTGTCGGCGGGAAAGGCCAGCGCCAGCACGTCGGGCGGCAGGGGCACGGCGCCGCCGGCCAGTTCGGGCAGGGCCGCCGGCGGGCGGCCGCTGAGCACCGCCAGACGGTGGCGCGCCTGCGCCAGGCTGGCGCGCAGCAGCGGCAGCTGGGCGCGGGTCTGTTCGGCGGCGGCGCTGGCCTGCTCGACGTCGAGCGCCGACACCAGGCCGGCCTGGTGGCGCCAGCGCGCGATCCGCAGCGTGTCTTCCTGCGCCTGCAGGTTGTCCTGCGCGATGGCCTGGCGGGCATGCAGCAGGCGGACGTCGATCCAGGCCAGCGCCACCTCGGCCGCCAGCGACACCTGCACGTCGGCCAGGCGCAGCTGTGCGGCGCGGGCATCCAGCGCGGCGGCATCGGCGCCGGCGCGGGTGCCGCCGGACAGGTCGGGCTCCCAGCTGGCGTTCAGCCCGGCGGCAAAGCGGTTGGACGAGCCCTGCGCCGCCGTGCCGCTGCGCTGCGCCGATGCCGTGGCGCCCACGCTGGGCAGCAGCCCCGCCGCTGCCACGTCGGCCAGCGCGCGCGACTGGCGCAGCGCCGCCATCGCGGCCTCCACCGTGGGGCTGGTGCGCAGCGCGTCTTCGACCAGCGCGCTGAGTTCGGCGTCGCCAAAGCGCTGCCACCAGGCGGCCAGCCCGGTGGCGGACGCGGCCTGCTCCGGCGCGGGGGCGCTCCAGCGCGCCGGCAGCTCGATGGCGGCCGTCGGCTCGCCCTCGGCCGTCGGCGGCGCCACGCACGCGGCCAACGCGAGCGGCAAACTCAGCGCGAGCACGAACTTGCAAGCCGCCCTCGGCAAACGCATCCCTCCAGCTTTCATCGGCACCGAGTATCGACGGCACCCATATGGCGCAGATCAAGGATTTGCAAAGATTCCGTAAACGGCCCTCCCCTTGGCCTTGCAAGATCGGGGTGGCATGAGTCTCCACAGTGTGACGTGGCGAAGCGATGAGCACGGTCCTCGACCGCTGTCGCTGCATGGATCGCCGTCATCGGGCTTGCCCCTTTGGGTCTGTGGTACTTGTCGGCACGCAAACTGCACGGATCCTAGACTACCTATTACAACAGGAGCAGGAGGATAAGCATAAGCAGGTCTGTAGCTTCTATATTTCCATTATTATCGAAATATGGAAACAAAAACTGCTGTTGTCGCCTTGGCCGCACTGGCTCAGGAGTCGCGTCTTTCAGTGTTTCGCTTGCTCGTCGAGGCGGGGTCGGCCGGCATGGCTGCCGGCAAGATCGCCGAGTCGCTGGGCATGGCGCCGTCCTCGCTGTCGTTTCACCTGAAGGAGTTGACCCATGCCGGCATGGCTACCGCGCGCCAAGAAGGTCGCTTCATCATCTACGAGGCCAACTTTGCCAAGGCCGCGGAGTTGGTGGCCTTTCTGTCGGAGAACTGCTGCGGCGGTCAATCCTGTGATCTGAGTTGCAACGCTTGCGTCAGTGCCCCCGGGGTAGCCATGCCGGTGGTGGACAAGGCATTCAATGTGCTCATCCTGTGTACCGGCAATTCGGCCCGCAGCATCCTGGCCGAGGCGCTCATCAACCGCCTGGGGCAGGGGCGCTTGCAGGCCTACAGCGCCGGCAGCCAGCCCACGGGCAAGGTCAACCCCTTCGCCATCGACAAGCTGCGCGCCATCGGCTACCCCACGGACGGCCTGCGCAGCAAGAGCTGGGACGAATTTGCCGCGCCCGGTGCGCCGCAGATGGATTGCGTCATCACCGTCTGCGACAACGCGGCGGGTGAGGCGTGCCCGCTGTGGCCGGGCCAGCCCGCCACGGCGCATTGGGGCTTTGCCGACCCAGCCGCCGTTCAGGGCAGCGACGAGGACAAGCGCCGCGCCTTCGATGTGGCGTTCGAGCGCATCAGGGAGCGCGTTCTGCGCTTCGTGCACCTGCCCTTAGGGGCGCTGGACGCCGCAGCCCTGCAGCGCGCCATCCGGGACATGGGGCAGTCCGGTGCGGCGCAGTGAACGACAGGCATTTGAAAGGCCACCCATGACAGACGTTGCAATGAAACCCCTGCCCATCCTGTGGCAGCGCCTGGTCAGCGCCCAGGGCACGACCTGCCCGCGCTGCCACGATACGGGCGAGGCCGTGCGGTGCGGCGCGCCGCCCACCAGTTGCAGCAGGCGCTGGCGCCGCTGGGCATCGCGCCCGATCTGCAGATCCAGGAAATCAGCGCAGCCGCGTTCCTGCAAGACCCCTTGCAGTCCAACCAGGTGCTGATCGCGGGCCAGCCCATCGAGCATTGGCTGGGCGGGCAGGCGGGCCGCAGCCGCTGCTGCAACGAATGCGGCGACAACGACTGCCGCACGCTGGAGGTCGGCGGCCAGCAGTACGAGGCGATTCCCGAGGACTTGCTGGTGCGCGCCGCCCTGGTTGCCGCCAGCCGGATGCTCGATCCGACGTTGTGAACCGTTCCATTTTTCCAAGGAGTGCCACCATGCCATCCATCCAAATCTTCGACCCGGCCCTGTGCTGCAACACCGGCGTGTGCGGCACCGAGGTGGACCAGAACCTCGTCACCTTCGCCGCCGACGTGCAGTGGGCGCAGCAGGGCGGCGCCCAGGTGCAGCGCTACAACCTGGCGCAGCAGCCCATGGCCTTTGCCGACAACGCCATCGTCAAGGGCCTGCTGGAGCGCACCGGCCAGCCCGCCCTGCCGGTGACGCTGGTGGACGGCCAGCTGGCGCTGGCGGGCCGCTACCCCGCGCGCGCCGACCTGGCGCGCTGGGCGGGCCTGGCGATGAGTGATGCCAAAACGGCCGCTGACGCTTGCTGCTCGGGCGGTAGCTGCTGCTGAAACAGGAGCATTCCATGCAATTTCTCACCCAGGCGCCACGCTTTTTGTTCTTTACCGGCAAGGGCGGCGTCGGCAAGACGTCCATCGCCTGCGCCGCTGCCGTGCAGCTGGCGGGCGAAGGTAAACGGGTGCTGCTCGTCAGCACCGACCCGGCCTCCAACGTCGGCCAGGTGTTTGGCGAGAGCATTGGCAACCGCGTCACGGCCATCCCCGCCGTGCCCAACCTGTGGGCGCTGGAGATCGACCCGCAGGCCGCTGCCCAGGCCTACCGCGACCGCATCGTCGGCCCGGTGCGCGGCGTGCTGCCCGACGAGGCCGTGCGCAGCATCGAGGAGCAGCTCTCGGGCGCCTGCACCACCGAGATCGCCGCCTTCGACGAGTTCACCGCCCTGCTGACCGATGCAGCGCTGACTGCCGGCTACGAGCACATCCTGTTCGACACCGCGCCCACGGGCCACACCATCCGCCTGCTGCAACTGCCGGGCGCGTGGAGCGGTTTTCTGGAGGCGGGCCAGGGCGACGCCTCCTGCCTGGGGCCGCTGGCCGGGCTGGAGAAGCAGCGCAGCCAGTACCAGCAGGCCGTGGCCGCCCTGGCCGACGCGCAGCGCACGCGCCTGCTGCTGGTGGCCCGCGCGCAGCGCGCCACGCTGCGCGAGGCGGCGCGCACCCATGAAGAACTGGCCGCCATCGGCCTGTCGCAGCAACACCTGGTGATCAACGGTGTGTTCCCGGCCGACGCGGTGGGGCAGGACGCGCTGGCCGCCGCCATCGTGCGGCGCGAGCAGGCCACGCTGGCCGACATCCCGCTGGCGCTGCAGGCCCTGCCGCGCGACCAGATCGCGCTCAAACCCTTCAACCTGGTGGGGCTCGACGCCCTGCGGCATTTGCTCGCCGATGCCGCCAGCCCCGGCCCGCTGGACGCCACCGCACTGCCCGCCACGCTGGCCGCGCCGGACCTGGCCGCCTTGGTGGACGACATTGCTGCCGACGGCCATGGCCTGGTCATGGTGATGGGCAAGGGCGGCGTGGGCAAGACCACGCTGGCCGCAGCCATTGCCGTGGAGCTGGCGCAGCGCGGCCTGCCCGTGCACCTGAGCACCTCCGACCCCGCCGCGCACCTGGCCGAGACGCTCGAAGGCACGCTGCCCCAGCTCACGCTGAGCCGCATCGACCCCCACGAGGCCACGGCGCGCTACCGCCAGCAGGTCCTGGGCACCAAGGGCGCCACGCTCGACGCCCAGGGCCGCGCCCTGCTGGAAGAGGATTTGCGCTCGCCCTGCACCGAGGAAATCGCTGTCTTCCAGGCCTTCTCGCGCACCATCCGCGAGGCCGGCAAGAAGTTCGTCGTCATGGACACGGCCCCCACCGGCCACACCCTGCTGCTGCTCGACGCCACCGGTGCCTACCACCGCGAAATCGCCCGGCAGATGGCGGGCACCGGCCTGCACTACACGACGCCCATGATGCAGCTGCAAGACCCCCGCCAGACCAAGGTGCTTATCGCCACGCTGGCCGAGACCACGCCCGTGCTGGAGGCCGCCCACCTGCAGGACGACCTGCGCCGCGCGGGCATCGAGCCCTGGGCCTGGGTGGTCAACAACAGCGTGGCCGCCGCACGGCCACAATCGCCGCTGCTGCGCCAGCGCGCCCAGAACGAGCTGCGCGAGATCGACGCCGTGGCCACGCAGCATGCGCGGCGCTACGCCGTGGTGCCGCTGCTGGCCGAGGAGCCCGTGGGCCTGGCGCGCCTGCGACAGCTGGTGCAGTGCAAGCCATCATGAAGCCCGCAGACGACACGCCGATGGGCGTCTTCGAGCGCTACCTGACGGTCTGGGTGGCGCTGTGCATTCTGGCGGGCATCGTCCTGGGCAACCTGGCCCCGGGGCTGTTCGGCGCCCTGGCCGGGCTCGAATATGCCTCGGTCAACCTGGTGGTGGCGGTGCTGATCTGGGCCATGGTCTACCCGATGATGATCGCCATCGACCTGGGCTCGCTCAAGGCCGTGGGCCAGCGCCCCCGGGGCCTGGTCATCACCCTGGCGGTCAACTGGCTCATCAAGCCCTTCACCATGGCGGGCCTGGCGGTGCTGTTCTTCCACTATTTTTTCGCCGGGATCATCGAGCCTGCGAGCGCGCAGCAATACATCGCCGGGCTGATTCTGCTGGGCGCGGCGCCCTGCACGGCGATGGTGTTCGTCTGGTCGCAGATGACCCGGGGCGACCCCAGCTACACCCTGGTGCAGGTCACCATCAACGACCTGGTGATGGTGGTGGCTTTTGCGCCCATCGTCGCCTTCCTGCTGGGCGTGACCGACATCGACGTGCCCTGGGAGACCCTGGTGCTGTCGGGCGTGCTGTACATCGTCTTGCCGCTGATGGCCGGGGTGCTCACCCGCCGACGCCTGATCGCCCGGGGTGGCGCCGGCGCCGTGGCGGTCTTTACCGCCGGCATGAAGCCCCTGTCCATGCTGGGCCTGCTGCTGACCGTGGTGCTGCTGTTCGGCTTTCAGGGGCCGGTGATCCTGAACCAGCCGCTGCTGATCGCCCTGATTGCGCTGCCCATCGTGCTCCAGTCCTATGGCATCTTTGCGCTGGCCTACGTCTGGGCCTGGGCGTGGAAGCTGCCGCACAGCATTGCCGCGCCATGTGCCCTGATCGGCACCTCCAATTTCTTCGAGCTGGCCGTGGCCGTGGCCATAGGCCTGTTCGGCCTGAACTCCGGTGCGGCGCTGGCCACCGTGGTCGGCGTGCTGGTGGAGGTGCCGGTGATGCTGTCGCTGGTGGGCATTGCAAACCGCAGCCGAAAAAAGTTTCCCGCATAGGCACACTCAGGCCCGACAACGCGGGGCAGTCACTGGAACGCCACTTCCTGGAAGCTGCGCAACTTGCGGCTGTGCAGCCGGTGCAGGCCGTTTTCGCGCAGGCGTTCTATGGCGCGGATGCCGATCAGCAGGTGCTGGGCCACGCGCTCACGGTAGAAGTGGTTGGCCATGCCGGGCAGCTTGATCTCGCCGTGCAGCGGTTTGTCGGACACGCACAACAGGGTGCCGTAGGGCACGCGAAAGCGAAAGCCGTTGGCGGCGATGGTGGCGCTTTCCATGTCCAGCGCGATGGCGCGCGACTGCGAGAAGCGCCGCTGCGGACTGCCGGCGCCCAGCAGCTCCCAGTTGCGGTTGTCGGTGGTGGCCACGGTGCCGGTGCGCAGCACGCGCTTGAGCTCGGCCCCCTGCAACTGCGTCACGTCGGCCACCGCCTCCTGCAGGGCGATCTGCACTTCGGCCAGCGCCGGCACTGGGATCCACAACGGCAGGTCTTCGTCGAGCACATGGTCCTCGCGCACGTAGCCGTGGGCCAGCACGTAATCGCCCAGCTGCTGGCTGCCGCGCAGGCCGGCGCAGTGGCCGACCATGATCCAGGCGTGCGGGCGCAGCACGGCGATGTGGTCGGTGATGGTCTTGGCGTTGGCCGGGCCGACGCCAATGTTGACGAAGCTGATGCCGCCGCGGTCGGACCGCGTCAGGTGATAGGCCGGCATCTGCGGCAGGCGCGGCGGGGCGACCCCGCGCGCGTCGCCCGGCTGCGGCGGCAGGCCGGCGCGGCGGGTGAGCACGTTGCCCGGCTGCACGAAGCTGTCGTAGCCGCTGTCGGGGCGCGCCATCTCGCGCTCGCCCAGGGCGATGAACTCGTCGATGTAGAACTGGTAGTTGGTGAACAGCACGAAGTTCTGGAAGTGCTCTGGCGAGGTGCCGGTGTAGTGGCGCAGGCGGTGCAGCGAATAGTCAACGCGCGGCGCGGTGAACAGCGCCAGCGGCTCGGGGGCGCCGGGCGGCACCTGGTGCGTGCCGTTGGCGATGCGGTCGTCCATGGCCGTGAGGTCGGGCAGGTCGAACACCTCGGCCAGGCGCTGGCGCTGCGCCATGCTCAGCGCACCCTCGAAATGCTCGTCCTCGGCCAGCGCGAAAGGCAGCGGGATCGGCTGGTGGCTGGTGCCCACTTCCAGCGTGACGCCGTGGTTGTCGATCAGCAGGCGCAGCTGCTCCAGGTAGTAGTCGGCGTACAGGTCGGGCCGCGTGAGCGTGGTTTCGTAATGGCCGGCGCGCTGCACGAAGCCGTAGGCCAGGCGCGAATCGGGATGCCGCCCGTGCGGCACGCGCAGGCGCACGAAGGGGTAGCAGGCGCGCACGCGCTCGGGCGCGGCGTCGGGCTCGGCCGGGCCGGCGATGTAGGCGGCCAGCGCCGCGCGCAGGTGGGCGCAAGCGGCGTCGTAGATCTGCCGTGCCTGCGCCAGCGCGGCGCTCGGGTCGGTGAAGGCGGCAGGCGGCGTGAACGGGGGATGAGCAAGCATGGCGCATTGTCCACGGCCTGTGTGACAGCGCCGTGTCGGCAGCGGCCGGCGCGGGGGCCCCACGTCGCCCGCCACTTGCGTCAGGCTGCCTGATCGCCTAAACTACTAAGCATACATATTAATTGTCCCAGCCGGCACACGGCGCCCGGCCCCACTTTCCAGGAGACCGTCCATGAACGCCCCCGACACCCTGAACCCGCTCGGCCATGCCGAATCGCTGGGCCGGCTCGAAGACCTGCCACCCGAGTATCTGAAGGCCATCAACGACCTGTCGGTGGCACCGCTGTGGCCGCAGCTGCGCGGGCTGCTGCCGCGCAACCAGCCGGTGCGCCACACGCAGCCCTTCATGTGGCGCTACCAGGACGTGCGCCCCCACCTGCTGCGCGCCGGCGAGCTGACGCCGATCGAGAAGGCCGAGCGCCGCGTGCTGGTGCTGTGCAACCCCGGCCACGGGCTGGACAAGCTGGTGGCCACGCCCTCCATCTACGTCGGCCTGCAGCTCATCCTGCCGGGCGAGGTGGCGCCCAATCACCGCCACACGCCGACGGCGGTGCGCTTCGTCATCGAGGGCGAAGGCGGCTACACCACGGTCAACGGCGAGAAGTGCCCGATGCACAAGGGCGACCTGATCCTGACGCCGGCGCTCAACTGGCACGAGCACGGCCACGAAGGCAGCGGCCCGGTGGTGTGGCTGGACGCGCTGGACTTGCCCTTCATCTACAACCTGGAGGCGTCCTACGCCATCGAAGGCCCCTCTCAGGTGGTGGGCGCGCAGCTGGACGCGTCGCAGAACCAATACCTGCGCGCCGGCCTGCTGCCCTATGCCTCGCTGGGCCAGGCGCTGCGCCCGCAATACCCGCAAATCCGCTTTCCGTGGCGCGACGTGCGCCAGGCGCTGGGCGCGTTGGCCACCGTCACGCCGGCGCACGAGGCGGTGCAGCTGGCCTACGTCAACCCCGAGACCGGCCGTCCCTGCCTGCCGACACTGGGCTTTTCGGCGCAGCAGCTGCGCGCCGGGCAGGATTTTTCGCCGCGCCGGCGCTCGGCCAGCAGCGTGATCCACGTGATCGAGGGGCAGGGCGAGTCGGAAATCGACGGCGTCACCCTGAAGTGGACGGAAGGCGATACGCTGGCGGTGCCGACGCACGCCAAGCTCACGCACCGCGCCACCGGACGGGACGCCTACCTGTTCCACGTGGACGACGCGCCGATGCAGCGCGCGCTCGGTTTTTACGAGGATTTTTGACCTCCAACGCCCGCCAGTCGAGCGCCAGCAGCTACATTTTCAAGAGCACACCACATGACTTCCTACATCTTCCCCCCTGCCCCCCAGGCCGCCGTGCCGGTGCGCGGCAGCACGCAGCAGTACGCCGTCAGCCGCATCTTCTGCGTCGGCCGCAACTACGCCGCCCACGCGCGCGAGATGGGGTTCGACCCCGACCGCGAGCCGCCCTTCTACTTCAACAAGACCCCTGCAGACCTGGTGCTGTCGGGCGCCACCGTGCCCTACCCGCTGGGCAGCCAGAACTACCACTACGAGATGGAGCTGGTGATCGCCATCGGCAAGCCGGCCTTGCGCGTCACGCCCGAGCAGGCGCAGGACTGCGTGTGGGGCTACGCCTGCGGGCTGGACATGACGCGGCGCGACCTGCAGATCAAGTCGCGCGAGATGGGCCGGCCCTGGGACTTCGGCAAGGACTTCGAGCAGTCGGCCGTCATGAGCGAGCTGGTGCCGGCCAGCGCCATCGGCCATCCGAGGGCCGGCGCCATCCAGCTCAGCGTCAACGGCGCGGTCAAGCAGAACGCCGACCTGAAGGAGTTGATCTGGAGCGTGCCCGAGATCGTGGCCAACCTGTCGCACTACTACCACCTGCAGCCGGGCGATCTGATCTACACCGGCACGCCCGAAGGCGTGGGCGCGGTGCAGCCGGGCGACCACATCACCGGCCGCATCGACGGCGTGGGCGAGATCGCGCTCACCATCGGCCAGCCCGAGTGATTCAAGAAAGACAAGGCGTCAGCGCTTGCCTGGCAAGCGCCAGCAGCTACTGATTTGATAGTACACAGGAGATTGCATGGCTGAACCACAGCACCTGCTGGTGGTCGGCGGCGGCATCGGCGGCCTGGCCGCGGCGCTGGCGCTGGCCCGGCTGGGCCTGCGCGTCACGCTGCTGGAGCAGGCCAGCGAGATCGGCGAGATCGGCGCCGGCATCCAGCTCGGCCCCAACGCCTTTGCCGCCCTGGACGCACTGGGCGTGGGCGAGAACGCGCGCGGCCGCGCCGTGTTCACCGACGAGCTGATCATGATGGACGCGGTCGACGCCAGCGTGGTCGGGCGCTTTCCGGTCGGCGAGGCCTTCCGCACCCGCTTTGGCAACCCCTATGCGGTGATCCACCGCGCCGACATCCACACCTCGATCCTGGAGGGGGTGCGCGGCTCTGACCGCATCCAGTTTCACACCTCGACCAAGGTGGTGCGGATCGAGCAGGACGCCAGCAGCGTCACCGCCATCGACCAGCACGGCCAGCGCTTCACCGCCGACGCCCTGGTGGCCGCCGACGGCGTGCGCTCGGTGGCGCGTGACATCTTCTTCGGCGACACGCCGCGCGTGTCGGGCCATGTGGTGTACCGCGCCGTGGTGCCGCTGGCCGACATGCCGCGCGACCTGCGGGTCAACGCCCCGGTGGTCTGGGCCGGCCCCAACTGCCACCTGGTGCACTACCCGCTGCGCGGCGGCAGCGAATACAACCTGGTGGTCACATTCCACAGCCGCCAGCAGGAGCAGTGGAGCGTCACCGACGGCAGCAAGGAGGAAGTGCTGAGCTACTTCCAGGGCATTCACCCACGGCCGCGCCAGTTGCTGGAATGCCCCAAAAGCTGGCGCCGCTGGGCCACCGCCGACCGCCACCCGATCCCGCGCTGGACGGCGGGCCGCGTCACCCTGCTGGGCGACGCCGCGCACGGCATGCTGCAATACCTGGCGCAGGGCGCCTGCATGGCGATCGAGGACGCGGTGACGCTGGCCGAGGCCATGAAGGCCTGCGCGCTGGACATCGACCGCGCCTTTGCACTGTACGAGCAAAGCCGCATCCCGCGCACCGCGCGCGTGGTGCTGTCGGCGCGCGAGATGGGGCGCCTGTACCACGCCGACGGCGTGGAACGCCTGGTGCGCAATCAGCTCTGGGAAGGCCGCACGCCCGAGCGCTTCTACGACGCGCTGCAATGGCTGTACGGCTGGCGCGCCGAGACGGCGCTGGCCAGGCCGCGCCAGGCCGATGCGCTGATCGTGCCGGCCTGACACCGCACGGCGCCAGCGGCGCCGCGGCATCGGGGACAATGCAGCTTCCCGCGGTCCCTGCAACCGCCACCGACCGACGCCACCGCCTTGTCCACACCCCTGTCCGACCGCCTGGCCGTCACCGGCCAATACCTGCTGCCCAAGCAGTTGCTCACCCGGCTGGCCGGCCGCGCCGCCAGCGCCCGCCTGGGCGATCTGACGCACGCCGCCATCCGCCGCTTCGTCGCCCGCTACGGCGTCGACATGAGCGAAGCGGCCGAGCCGCGCATCGACAGCTACGCCAGCTTCAACGACTTCTTCACCCGCGCGCTCAGGCCCGGCGCGCGCCCGCTGGCCGAGGCCGACTACCTGTGCCCGGTGGACGGCGCGATCAGCCAGTTCGGCGCCATCGAGCGCGACCAGATCTTCCAGGCCAAGGGACACGCCTACAGCACCACCGCCCTGCTGGGCGGCGACGCGCGGCTGGCGGCCGCGTTCGAGCACGGCCAGTTCGCCACCCTGTACCTGAGCCCGCGCGACTACCACCGCATCCACATGCCCTGCGCCGGACGGCTGCGCGCCATGGTGCATGTACCGGGCGATCTGTTCTCGGTCAACCCGGTGACGGCGCGCGGCATGCCGGGACTGTTCGCGCGCAACGAGCGCGTGGTGTGCGAGTTCGACACCGCGCGCGGCCCGCTGGCGCTGGTGCTGGTGGGCGCCACCATCGTCGGCAGCATGGCCACCGCCTGGCACGGCGTGGTCAACCCGCCGCGGCCGGGCCAGATCCGCCGCTGGCGCTACGACGATCAGGCCATCGAACTGGAGCGCGGCCAGGAGATGGGGCGCTTTCTGCTCGGCTCCACCGTGGTGCTGCTGTGGCCGCGCGGCACCTTGCGCTTTGCGCCCGACTGGGCGCCGGGCGGCGCCGTCCGCATGGGTCAGGCGCTGGGCAAGGCGCTGGGCTGAGGCCCTGTGAACCCTCAGCCGCCGGCCAGGGCCAGCGTGGCCGGATCGACCTGGTAGTTCTGCGGGCCGCGACTGGCGATCTTGAGCGCGCCCAGGCGATTGCCCAGCGCGGCGCAGCGCTCCAGCGGCCAGCCCTGCTCCAGCCCGTGCAGCAGCGCGCCGCGCCAGGCGTCGCCGCAGCCGGTGGGGTCAACCACCGCCTCGGGCGCCACGGCGGGCACATGGGTCTTGCGGCCGCCCTCCCACAGGTCGCAGCCGGCGCCGCCCAGCGTCACCACCAGGCCGCGCACGCGGCGCGACAGCTCGGCCGGCTCCACGCCCATGCGCTCGCACAGCATGCGGCCTTCGTAGTCGTTGACGGTGACCCAGCTGGCCAGCTCGACGAAATGCGCCAGCTCGTGGCCGTCGAACATCGGCAGGCCCTGGCCAGGGTCGAACACGAAGGGGATGCCGGCGGCATGGAACTGCTCGGCGTGCTGAAGCATGGCGTCGCGCCCGTCGGGGGCGACGATGCCCAGGCCGATGTCGGCGCGCGCGCGCACGGCCGTGCGGTGCGCCTGCATCATGGCGCCGGGGTGGAAGGCGGTGATCTGGTTGTTGTCGCGGTCGGTCATGATCATGGCCTGCGCGGTATAGGTGTCGTCGATCTGGCGCACGAACTCGGTGTCGATGGCCAGCGCGCGCAGCCGCTCCAGGTAGTCGCCGCCGTCGTTGCCCAGCGTGGCCATGGGCAGCGGCTGGCCGCCCAGCTGGCGCATGGCGTAGGCGATGTTGCCGGCGCAGCCGCCAAAATCGCGCCGCAGCGCGGGCACCAGGAAGGACACGTTGAGGATGTGCAGCTGGTCGGGCAGGATCTGCTCGGCAAAGCGCCCCTCGAAGCCCATGATGGTGTCGAACGCCAGCGAGCCGCAGATCAGGGTGGCCATGGGGTAGGGATCTCCGTGGAAGAAAAACAGGGCGCGGGCGCCGCGTGGCGCCCGGCGCGTCAGGGGTAAAAGGCCACCAGCCGGTAGCCGACGATGGACGAGGGGCTGGCGCTGTCGGCGACGCTGAGCCCCTGGCTGGCGCTGAACTCGCCGCGCGCGGCCAGCGCCGGCGGCGCACCCAGCTCGGCGGCGCCGATCACGCGGCGCAGCAGCAGCTGATCGGCGGCGTCGGTCAGGGTCAGCTCCAGCGCTGGCGTGGCCACCGGCAGATCGGCGGTGTTGCGCAGCGTGACGCTGAAGCGGAAGCTGTCGGTGCCGCTGCGGTTGAACGCCGAGCTGTCGATGACGATGGCCTCCAGCTGCCGATAGGGCCGCACCTGGCAAGCCCACGGCTGGCACAGCAGTTCGAGCGTCGGCGTCAGGCCCGGCGCATGCGCCGCCAGCCAGTCGCGCCGGCTCAGCGTCGCCTGCAGGGCCAGGCCCAGTACCAGCAGCGTCAGCAGGGACCACAGGGCGGCGCGCATCGGGCGCGACGACCAGAAGGCACGCCGCCGCGCCGCCGCGACGAAGGATGGCGCCGCCGGCGGCGCCTCGGGCGCCGTCGCGGCGGCCGCCTCGGGGCTCGGCTCGGGTTCGGGCCCGGCCGCCAGCTCAGCCGTGGGCTCTGGCTCTGGCTCCGGCTCCGGCTCCGGCTCCGGCTCCGGCTCCGGCTCCGGCGCCGGCTCTGGCTCTGGCTCTGGCTCTGGCTCTGGCTCTGGCTCCGGGTCTGGCTCCGGGTCTGGCTCCGGGTCCGGCTCTGGC
>Ga0209922_100278_pt1 | contig 99015 bp, 110 predicted proteins | sample ThiBiot_500_biof_FD_183946 | JGI IMG/M metagenome (GOLD analysis project Ga0209922, IMG submission 183946) | Wastewater bioreactor microbial communities from Cape Town, South Africa - Thiocy_expt_500_biof (SPAdes) | ecosystem: Engineered > Bioreactor > Thiocyanate-remediating > Anaerobic-Aerobic... | reverse complement strand
AAAAAAACAAGTAAAATCTAAATTAGATGATAGCTCATCTTTCGTCTATACGTGCATGTATAGAGATAGAACAGAGTGTTGATCACGAGTCTTTTTTTCTCCTGTAATAAGAAACTAAGATGTTCTTTTTTTCTCGAATTTCTTTGCTTGTTCATAATAATTAAATAAGCGAGAATTTAAAATATAAATCAACACCCCGCACTCTCACCCGTCTGTGTGTTTTAGTGGTCGAAATCGAATTGTTTTGGAGATAGTTTCAAACTCGAGCCTAATGTAAGTAAATAAAGAATTAGATTAAATGCATTGATGTTCGAATTAATTAATAATTCATCAATCCATTTTTAGCCTTTGTTTTGTCCAACAATTGATGATAATTTTCTTCGTCAAGCTGAAGCACTCGCCAAACCCGATTCATCATCTCTTTACTATCCATCTCCATTTGCTTGTTCATCAGGTACAGCAACTGTATCATCATCATCGTCGTCTTCAGCGTCATCGACCAATGTCTATCCAGGTTCATCATCAATGGAACCACATTTACTCTCTGATCATGCTCAACATTCACATCATTCTCAAATACCTTCCGATTTACATCCATTCTATCAACATCAATACGCTGCCGTTGCACATCATCATGCTGCAGCTGCTGCCGGTGTTTTGCCAGGCATGGTCGTTGGCATGCATCATCATTCAGTTCATCATCATGGCGTTGTCGGCGGTCTCGTACCGCCACATGAACTCGACATTGATCCACGTGAACTCGAAGTATTTGCCGAACGTTTTAAACAACGTCGAATTAAATTAGGTGTTACGCAAGCTGATGTTGGCCATCAACTATCGAAATTAAAAATGCCCGGCGTTGGTTCGCTGTCACAATCGACCATTTGCCGATTTGAATCGCTTACATTGTCACATAATAATATGGTGGCATTGAAACCTGTTCTTCAAGCTTGGCTCGAATTTGCCGAAGCTGAAATGAGACAGAGAAAGAAAGATGAAATGAATGGATCACTCAGTGGTTCGAGTGGACACGGAAGTTCATCGAGCAGTTTAATTGATAAGAAACGAAAACGAACGTCAATTGCTGCGCAAGAAAAACGTTTTCTTGAATCGTGTTTTATTCAACAGCAACGACCAAGCGGTGAACGTATTGCACAAATAGCCGATAAACTTGATTTAAAGAAGAACGTCGTTCGCGTGTGGTTTTGTAATCAACGACAGAAAAATAAACGATTAAGATTTGCTGCTGGTCAATCGTCATAAGAAACCAAAGACAAGCAAAAACATACATGAACCTCTCATTTTTTTTGTCTTCTTCTTATTCTTTAAAGATGAGTACATCCGTCCGTATCGAGGAATTTCTACATTCGTTCTTCTCTTCTCTTCGTTGTTGTTTTTTTCTTCTTTCGTTGTTGTTGTTGTTATTATTATTATTATTGTCTATGATGTTGTTGTCTTTTTCTTTTTAGTAGTTAATCTTTATTTTCTAGCACAAAGTGTATATTCATTCTTCTATTACAATGAGCAAAGAAACTAAATATGAAAGAAAAGAAAAATGTGTGAAATATTTATTAACTATAATTATCTTGACTTCACTTTCTTCTCATGAAATTCTAATGAAATTAATTGAGTTAACCTCGAATTGAGAAAAACAGTCTAGTCGAGTAGGTCAAACAAGGCGCCTTGTTCTTAGAGATTGCTGAAAAATAAATTAGTACTTTAACAAGATTGTTGATTCAGTTTTTTCTTCTTTCTCATTTACTTTTTCATACATAAACAAATTATCATATAACCACTAGGGTTTATTTTTCTTTTCAAAATAATAATCAACATTTGTACTTTCAATCATTGTAAAATGACAACTTATCTTGTGATTATCTTTGGTGCATTGAGTATTATTTCAATTATTACTATTGTCGGTTTTATTCTCACGCAAACAATGATCAATAGAAACAAGAAAAATAATATCAATACGAATATTTCATCCGAACAATTACAAGTTTTGCCTGTTGATGATTTATCTGATACAGATATTCAATCAAGTATTGCTGTGATTTCCAACGATCTACTAGCGAAAACATCTCATCAGAAAAGTAAAACATCTAATTCTAATGTAACAAATCCAGTAGCTAATAAAATCACATTAGAATATTGAAAGACTTTAGCTTGTTTATTGTTTTTTTTATAAAATATTCGATAGGTGAAATAATAAATCTAACGCAGAACAAAATAATTATCAATCGATTGATTATTACAATTTCTTATTGAGCTTTATCGTAAAAAAAGAAGATCATGCGAGATTAACAAATGAGTAGAGAAGAACAGAAAAAAAGAATGTCCGTAGAAATTATGTTTCGTTAGTTCATGCTTGAGCTTTCAATGCTTTTCGTTGACGCTAAATAAAAACAGAAAATTATATTTTCTAAAATGTATTCTTTCGTACTTCACGTCGCAAAGCTTGATTTGATTCATATAAATTCTTAGCCTTGGCTATTTGAACGTCATGTGGTGTATCCGGTATAGCAAAGCTAATTGCAAATTTCAATGCTAATAAAATATGCTAAAAAACGAAACGATTATTTTTTTTTTTCGACACAATAAATTTTACTTCAGCGACAACAAAAAAGAAAATATATTCAGCATCTGAATAAGATGAAAAATATTGTCGAACTGATGGTAACATTGCAATCAATGCGGTATTTGTCATAATTGAAACTGAACTCAGAATATCAAAAGCATAATGCCAACTACCTGCACAAAGAAAAAGAACAATTTCTTCGCGATCGAAAAGATATCACGTTGATTACCGATATTCCAAGCAGGTTGAGCAAATGGCCGTTGATAAACATAACAGTATTTAAAAGCATCAGCACGAAGTTCAAAGATATTATTCAACAATGCACATATTGTTACCCAAGGAAAAACCTTTTTTTTTTTATAAAAACAAACAATTCTATTCGACCTTTAGCAAAGAAAAAAGAACGAAACAAACTGCTGAAAATAAAGCAACATAACCAAATTGTTCAAAGATTGTTAAATAATCTCCATATGTTCCCTAAGAACAAACGAAATACAACGAAAACATTTCGATTTCAGAAAATGCAAACCTCAAAAGCGACTAATGTCTTTGCTTGTTTAACTGCATCGCTGACTTTGATATCGCCTGAACCACGTTTTGTCAATTGATTTTTCTTCACACGTTTAAAAACGTACGGTCCAATTTGTTCGGTAAATTTCAATAGAATCGCATTGAATATCACATAAGTTGTCAACAACTAAATTCATTTTAGACTTTTGACTTTTCAAAAATTCGAATTTTACTTGTGCAACATTGCCGTAATTTGCATTAAAAAATGCTTCATAAAAAAGTCCAACAAAACAATTCATAAAATAAACAATGAACAATTTCGATGTCAAATTATTTTCATAGCCACTTTGTAAACGATGATTTTCTATTCAGTAAACAATCGAACAGAGAACGAATTGACACGTTATTTTACCGTAATTGGTCATGATAGTTGCTAGTTTTTGATAGACTAAATTCATTGGAATGATCAACAACGAGTAACCAGCTGTTGGCAGCATTCGAACGGATTTTGTATAGGCTAAGAAAGATGATGTTTCTAATGGATAATTTTCTTCGACTGTCTTTTGTATTCGATAATAAGTAAAATAAATCCAAAGAGACAAAGCTAAACAACCGGTAACAATTGGATAGGTGACTAAATATTTTTTCAGCACTCGTTTCCATCTAAAAGATTTCATTTTTCATTTAAAAAAAACCGGCTCAAAGTATTTATCTCACCTTGGATATCGTCGTTCAGGTAGATTAGTAATCGGTGAATGTTGTAAATCTCCGTAGTAAAGCGAACGAGGTCGTTCGAAAATTTTAAGATCTGATGTTCCCCATTGATACGCTAGTTTATTACTGAAACGTTTCCATCGTTCCATCTAAAATTTCGACTTGCAAATCTTGTGATCGAGAGACATGTTCGTTTTTACTCACAAAAACACTCCACCAAATGACGTTAAAACAGCAGAATGATGAGTATTTGAAAAAATCTGAACTCGGCCAAAAACTGATCAATAAACCTTAAGAAAGAGAGAGATTGTCGACAAAGAAAATCTTCGAAATTGACAACAAATCTACCGAGAATCGCTGTTGGTATAAGTGCTTTTGTATAACATTCAATAAACGCAAAATAGAATGCAACATTGTCACCGAAATAATCTCGAATTTTATCTTAAAAAGCAAAAAAAAACACAATTGGCTCGTTCGAATTGATTTTCTTCGTTCTTACTAATATCTTGAGATTTAAATAGAGAATCTTTCGACATAAACCAATCGCGTTCAATTAGTTTTATATCTTCTTTATCATGCAATGGAAAAATATTGACAATGAATTTCAAATCATGAAGAACACCGACTAGAAAATATATTCAAATAGATTTCATTTTCTTTTGACATAATTACGAATTGTATCGTCGGGTGAAATAGTTTTATGTGACACACCGGGGACGTAATGTTCGTATTCCGTTGGACGAACATTTTGAATTTCTTCCCAAATGATACGTTGTTTTTCCGATTTGAGTAGAAATGTTTTCGGATTTTCTTTAAAATTTAGCAAAAATGATGAACATACAATCGAAATCGTTGGGTTTTACCCGAATTATCGAAATGATCGAGATCAGAAATGAGAAATTCTCTCAGAGATTTTTGTTTATACGATTTTTTCAGACGTAATTCTTCAGCTCCAACTAATAGACGATGAAGATTAGCACCGATTAGAATTATATTATTCTAAATTAAACACGGAACTGTCGAATCTCGAATGATTTACTCTCTTACATGACTTTCAGGATCAGTATCATATCGTACAAGTAAATCAGCGCCTTCGTCTTCATCATGACTGGCTGTAAATCGTTTGATTACCCAATCTTTAGTTTCATTAGGTGTTGTCGGAGAGAAATGAATGACAACAAGAGGTTCAAATATCAAATTATCCGATGATGAAGACATTCGACTCAAACTTTTGATATGTATGCGGAATGTTATTTTCTATCGATCGATGACTAATCGTTCGATTTGATTCGTTTCTTCATCTTCCAATATGAAAACAACGAAGTTCGAATGAAAAAAAATTCTCGGATAAAAATCGAAAAGATTTTTTAAAATAAAATTTTCTTCATTTTAAAATTGAAATCAATCTTCTATCGAAATTAAACTTGCAAAAGACTAGGTAATCAATCCATAGTTTACCCAAATAGAAACTAAATTCACCCATAAACAGTTTCCATTTCTTTTCGTCTACTATTGTATCATCAAGTTAAATTTCTTCTGTTTTGTCTCTCTATTGAAAATATATGCATATGATGTTTATTTTAATAAGACAGATTAGTCTGAACGAATATGAACGATTATTTATTATTGACTGATGCATTTCGAATCTATTTCAAAATAGTCCAATGATGAAAATCGACACGTGAAGAGCATTTTGATCATAAGACGAATAAACAACTACTTAACTATTTCTTTTCTTTTTGAGCACAAAAATCAAAGTTAAGTAGCAGTTTATTCGTCTCTTGTGTCTACGGGCTCTAATGATAAACAGATTATGAGATCTGAGGACTTGAAATAGCACAGCAACAACAACAAAAAACGAATCGATTTTTGTTTGTTTTTAGATCGTCATCGGAATAGTTGATAGTTTAAATAATGAAACACAACAACGTTATCCCAAATGCTCACTTTAATAAAAAGTGGCAATTACACGTTCGTACATGGTTCGATCAGCCAGGTCGTAAAGCTCGACGACATCAAAAACGTTTAAATAAAGCTCAACGTGTTGCTCCTCGACCAGCTAAAGGCGCATTACGTCCAGTTGTTCACAGTACAACACGTCGTTACAACATGAAAGTTCGTGCCGGACGTGGTTTCTCGTTAGATGAAATTCGAGCTGCTGGTCTTCATCCAACGTACGCTCGAACAATTGGAATTTCAGTTGATCATCGTCGACGAAACAAATCAACCGAAGCTTTTCAAGTAGCAAAATCGATTTCAAAAATAGAAACAAAAAAAAATTCTTTCGTTTTTCGTAGCTCAACGTTCAACGTTTGAAACAATATCTTGGCAAACTTATTTTGTTTCCATTGAATCCTGGTAAACCGAAGAAAAATGATGCCAAACCCGAAGAAACAAAATTGGCTGTACAACTTAACAAATCAGCATTACCAGTTAAACAACTTGTTCAACGTGAAAAAGCTCGACCTGTTAATGATTCTGATACGAAATTTCAAGCTTTTCAAGCTTTACGTATGGCTCGTGCTGATGCTCGTCTTGTTGGTCAACGTGAAAAGAAAGCTAAACAAGCTGCTGAAGATGAAAAGAAACCCAAAAAAGAAAAATAAACATTGTTTTTCATTTTCTGTTTTTGTATCCGATTGTTTCGGTGAACAAGAATTTAAATAAATCGATTCAACAACATCCTACCGACAATTTACTTGTCGGCATATGAGAAAAAAAAACACACGAAAACTTCATTCAAATAGGAAAATCATTTTATTTTAAGTTAATTTATTATAATGAATTGAAAAATTCAATGAAAACTTGTGGTTGAGAAAATGATGAATTGAGTTTTTCGAATAACGTCGGAATTTTGGCTTTGACATTTGTACCTTCGAATTTATGTTTGTCAATAAATAAATCAGCGACCATGCCTAGACAAAACGAACGAATATGCGTAGTTGTTGGCAATCGAATTGACTTACTACACAATCGATTGAGATGTACAGGTGTTTGTTTGTATTGTTCACGAATTGAATCAGCATTTTGAAGAACTTGTCGATGTTCAGGCGTAAGAACATCGTCCGATGAACCATCCATAACGATTTCTTTCAATGGTTCGATTAGATTGAATTTATCTGTCAACGTTTTGTAATGAGAAATCATGGGAAGCATTTGACTAAGTGTTAACGCTATGGTTTCATTGCTTAATTCGTAGGTTATACTCAGAGTAATTTTCTTTTCTGTTGCTTTTTTACTCATAACATCTTTGAGAATTGAAATTGTCGAAACATTTTCCGATCGAAATATCGCTTCATCTTGTCTAAACAGAACGAATTGTTTCGCAGAATAAATTGATTGACTCAGTTTTTACTTGTATATGCATTCGAGTTGAGTTTGAAGAAAGATATTTGTATATGTCAAACGATTTTCTCGATCGACAGGCGGTCGTTCGGGCACATCAGCTAAACAAAACTGAATCCACGAATGAATTTCAGCATAACTAAATGACCCAGTGATTTTCATTGTATTCATTGGTCTTCAAAAAAAGCAAAGCACAAATTCGACATATTTTTCTATGCAAACCAAAAACGAATTACTTCGTAGGATCAATTGGTGTCGAGCTTCGTTGATGTAACGACAACGGTTTAATCGTATGACGTCGAAGCATCGAACAACGAGGTTGAATCTTCGATGTTATGTATAATTGTAATGTCCCATAATGACCTTCAATCGTTCGAATGTGCATTTCTAAACGTGTTGTATTCACTTGACAACGATAAGTCACAAGTACAGCATTGTTATCCTTGAAAAAAAATTCGCACAAATCTAATTTTCAGCGGAACAAAAGTCTATTGAATCTACTTTGGGATCACATTCACTAAAACTCATGACAGCTGAGTTTTTTTCAACATCGAGAATATCCAAAATGACATCACATTGAAGAAGAACATTGTCAATTGGTATTTCACTTTCGATAGCGAGATTGTATGTTGCATCGTCACGATTTAGTTCGAAACGATCATTGACACGAAATTCACGAATTGTCGATAAGGCATGAGTATTCGTTTTGATTGCTTCTTGATAACGTTCACGTGTTTGCATCAATCGACGTTGGATTTCTTCGACTTCATTTCTTTGAATTGATTTGCAAATTTCAAAAAATGTCATTTCGTTTTGAAAAAAGTTTTCTACCGAAGATCGTCGATTTTATTTTTCAGCTCATCATTTTGAGCCATGACTACTTCGCCGCCCAGATCGTTTTGAATCGGTTGTGTCGTTAAACCAAACACCCAACCTAAACACAACGATCTTTTAATCTCTATCAAAACGAACAATTTACCTTGATATGTCGAACAAAGTAATTCATCGTAATTGGGATTACCAACTATTCCACCTTCGATATTCGTTATACTTTCCGTGCCATTCTAAATGTCGAATTTCTCAATTCATTTTCATCGAAAATCAAATTTGCTTTTTACATAAGTATATTTTAAAACGGGTTCGTCCGTTGTTTCGAAATTGTAAACTTCAACAGTTCCATCTTCACGTGCAACAATCATGTCAGGTATACCATCAGCTAAGATATCGAAGAAATCGATGGCACTTATGCCAGACAAATGTTTCGGATTAGCTATTTCCCATTTCGGTGTTGCCGAGAGACTATTGAACAAAATAAAAAAATGTATTCAATCGAAGTTTTTTGGTTCAAAAGAACCTTCCGATTTCGAGTTGACCAAGTCGACCATCTGATGTACCGTAAACGATTTCGCTCTTTGTTGGACCTCGAAGAGAAAGAAACAAGTGATTTCGATTGAAACACATTCGTCAATAATCACCTCCAGTTTTATTCGAAAGAATCAATGTTGTCGGAATGCCAGGTACTTCAGCTTCGTATAAAACCGAAGATCTCTAAATAAAAAACAAACTATTTATTCAATAACTATTGATTCTTTGTTTACGTGTATTGGTCGTAGTAATCGATCTTGACAAGCAAGAACAGGCATGGCATGAATTGGTAATACGACAATATCATTGATTTTTGCAGAAAATCCTATCGAATCAACTTCATTCGATTCGACATGATGTGTAAATGTTGTATCTGTACATGTATATAAACTCGATCCGATCACACTCCTATTGTTTTTCCCCGAAGATGAAAAAATCGAATGACAAAACATTGAAGAATTCATTCGAATGAACTTACATGCAGCGAATTGGATCGCTGGCATTGATGTCAAATGAGTAGAATTGTTTGCCTTTTTTCGAATAACCATGAATTTCAGTTTCGGCAGCAACAAATATTCGATCGGGAACTTCGCCTAATCGACCACCGAGCTCAACTCGACTGATACGTTTGCCTGGTGAAGTTTTAAATACCGACTAACAAAAAACAATAATAATAAACGAGCTCAATTCATCAATTCAACTTACAACTGAATCTTTTTTTCGAACAGAAAATAATTGAACTGTTCCATTACTTTCACCTAACGCGATCTAAAAAAGCAAAACATCGATCGAATTTGCAAATCTCTGAAAAGCACATACTTTTTGAGAGTCTTTTTTGACACTATCTCGTGGTAATAATCGCATGCATTTTGTTGTGATTGATGAAACTGTCTGTTTTTTTTGTCAAAGAAAATAAAAGTTTAAAATAAAGAAAAAAAACGTTTTTTTTGTTCCAATAGGATACTTTGAGATAATCAACGCGATTTAATTGTAATTCAAGCATTTCCAAGATTAAGATAATCTATTCGATTTATTTTTATTGAATAGATGAAAGAGAAAGGAAAAAAGAGCCATATGTCAAATGATTGTTCAGGTGAGAACCTTCATTTTTCTTGCAGAAATTTCTTCTCAATCTGAACACGTACGTCATCTATCGTTAATTTTCTTATTCAATTTCATGTAAAAACAACAAAAACAACGTCAATTCAATTGTTTACAGACAATTTTTTAGAAAAAAAATTCATTCATTATACATGAACTTTCTTCGATAAGCATTCTGCAATCTTGACCGACATTCCCATGATAATTCTTTCGGCAGAAGGCAAATTTAATTTTAATTGCTGAGTAAATGCCATCTTTCGTTATCGTTCAGCTCGAATATTGTTTGATTGGTTTCATATTCATTCCAATGCCATGACTCGTCCCAACTCAACACACGAGAAAAAAATGCAGACAACTATTCAGTTAAACTGAATCGACCAGAGAGTAATGATGAATGACTGAAAGAGAACAGAATGGTCCTGCTCTATTAGTCATGTGCTCGTTTCTTAGGCTATAAACCTTTTTATTTCTCATTCATCTCGATAAGAAGTTTATGATTCACGCGAAACGATTCGTTTTTATTGAAGTGTGTGTGTGTAATTATTTTTTTATTATTGCAGAAAATTGAAACACAAATGTCATCAGCTAGTACTCCTCAAAATACAGATACGACGGCGCCGACGGCTCCAGCAGCTCCGCAGTATGTTTCAATTAATAAGAAAAACCGCAAGTTTTCTTTACAAAATTTAGACCAAAAGCATACGGTGGTATTGCTAATATTCGACCAGTTAATGAAGAAGACTTGAAAATTTGGGATCTAGTAAATAAAATAAAATGTGTTTTTCGGAACAAAGTAATTCTTCCTATTTTGTAATAGTACAAAACTCATTTGGAAAGTGAAATTCAAGATAAATTCAAAGTTCCCAAGACATTCACTTTGAAACCCGTTCAAGTTGCAACACAAGTCGTTGCTGGAAAAAATTACTTTTTCAAAGTATTCACAAAAAGCAACTTGAAACCGTCAAATTTCGTTTTTCGATTGAAATCATATTTAGGTTCCATTACCAGATGCCAAATATGTAACAGCTCGTGTCTATCATGTTCCATGGCTAAAAGACACTTATGGCAAAGCCGAACAGGTCGCTATTCATGACAAATTACTCGATCAACCGACTGAAGCTGTCGGTCATTTCTAAATTACTTTTCATTTCATTATTTGACTTTGTTTATCCATCCTAATCTTCTCTTAATCATCATTCATTATTCGTATATTCAGCTTAGGTTTTGTAAATAGAACGCACTCAAGAGAATAAGCAACACATTTTCGAAAAAATTTTATTTGATTCTTTATCTTAAACAGAAGTCACGGCTTGTTCCATAAAATTCATTCCAATTAAATTTTGATTATTATCATCTTCATCTTCCACATAAGTTTGAATCGATTTCTTTCTTAATGAAACATTATCTTGTTGAGTTTGTCGTCGTCGTTGTTTTTTGAATTCAGTTGAATTTGACAAATCATTCTGCTGTTGTTGTTGTCGTCGTCGAATTTTAATCAATAAAATAATTAAAATCGTCGTGACACAAATCATTGTTAAACAAAGAATACAAATCGTAATAATTAAAATTAAATGTTGATGAAAAAACGACGATGCCAACGACAATGTCGACGATGAAATCGATGGGAATGAATATTTGGAACGTGTTGGAATTGTTAGATAACAATTTGTTGAAAGTTCGTCTTCGTTGGAAATCGGTTGACAATCCGAATGACCATCGCATAGAAGCGATCGATGAATACAAAACGGTTCAGTGAGCGTTTGATTCGATGATGATTTCTTACAATCGAAATAGATTTCATCGGATAAACATTGATAATTTGTTTGTTTGGATTTAACTTGTACGACTGTCCAATATAAATGAAAACCACGTAGAAGTTCTTTGGTTTGCCGATTTAATGAAATAAACTGAATGGTAAACCAATTGGAATCCGTAAGAAAAAAGAAGATTTTCTCTTGTTGTCCGCAGAATTCATCGACACGTCGTTCACTATATATTCTTAATACTGACGATTGACAACCTTGTGGCGGTTCTTTCGTTTTCGAACCTTCCATTTCTAACATATTCAATTCTAAATTGAATTGATAACCACGTGTTGTCACATACGACCATTCGCAAACGACATTTTCCGGATAACCATTACTTGTGATATTACCCGATGGAGAATTGGTTTCATTCACGAAAATAATCGGATCGAATGGACTCGAACACGACGATGAAAATAGTGGATTTGTTTCATTTAGAAATTGATACCGTCCATCGAAACCAAGACCTGCTTCTAAATCGTTATTCGAACGAAAATGAACGTGAAATTGTCGTGTCGCTCGAGTTGTTAAATAGGGTGGCGGGAAATTTCGATAGCCACAATAAATAAATGGATGCGAATAGATTCGTGTTGAATAAGCAAGTTTATAACTATACGTGAGATTGTCCGATGGGCATTGAACATAATCATTATCGACAATATTAAAATAATCGTACCAAATCAATAAACGTGTGTCATCATTGGATAAATGAAAGTTAAATGTACAATTTGAATTGGAAAAATAGTCGTTTTCTGATGAACGTGGTGGTTCGAATTTACCGAAATTCGAACGTGATTGATAATAGGAAAGATTACAAATCGATGGATTGGCAAGATCATATTCGTCAGCTGAGACTTGATGATAACTTTTAACAAATTTATATCGTCCTTGAAATTTACCACCTTGGATTAACGATGGTAGAACTTGTTTGTCCAAACGATCATTAGGAACAAAGGCAAATTTTAACAGAGCATTTTTCGATATAAAACGTCCTTCGGGTTTAAAATGTCCGCAAAATGATAGATTAGCTTTGAAATCTAGATCTTGTCGATAATAATTACTATACAATGATGATTTTTGTGTGATTGACATTGACGTTGTTGTTGTTGTTATCGTTGTTGATGGTCGTGTACGAGCACGATGATCATAAATTCGACTTGCATTATAAATAACTAATGTTGCCACATGACAATCAATATCAAATTCATCGAATTCAATTTCAACATTTTCCAATGTATATCGATCATCGAGACCTAACAAATAAGTTGTACATAATGTTTGAGGTTTATACAGATTTGGCCAGTTGGGCGATTGAAGTTTGCCATAACCTTGTCCAAACGATTTTATTGTTTGATCACATTCAGTACCTGATAGATATTCATTCGATTTACTCGATGAAACAAAATCTAATGTTGTTAATGTCGAAAGAAATTCGTATTCTGCATGAAAACCTTTACGCCATGAACGTTCAGGTAGATTTTCGATTTGTGCTTGTTCATCGTCAGTTAGCTCAGCATAATGTGTTGTAATAAAATAAAGTAGAAGATTATTTGTTGTCGAATAAACATCTAATGGCAATGTATACGTTCCACAAAGATCGGTTATATGATATTCATCGGTTTCATCGGAGAAGAATGAATTTTCGTTTGAATTTAATTGACGAAAACTCGAGAGGAATCGACGAAGTTCAGGTGGATCGAGAGTTTTATCATAGAGTTTGATTAAATCAACAGCACAATGTTGAGTATTCGGAGTTTTGAAAAGAATTAAATCACGAAAACGAATGTGAATACGTTCACCAGGTTGACCAACAAATGAATAATTACAAAACTGCCAAGGTAAATATGTTCCTGGATATGTCGACGAAAAGAATTCGCCACGTTTCGATACTGATGAATTGAAAAGATAATCGCATGGTTCACGTTGAAGATTAGTTCGATAGGGTTGAGCTGGAATAAAACGAAATGTCCCATTGAAACCACGTTCAGTTTGTGTATCTTCAGTAAAAAATCCTAAAAGAAGTAGATTGGTTGCTGAAACAAGTAGTGGAGGTTTATTTCGGCCACAATAACGATGCAGTAATTGATCATTGAGAATATTATGAACGAGATCGAAATTAGTTACATTAATGAAAACATCGAGATAATCGTGAGTACATTGTGGAGTGACGCCACGAATTTGAAAGAAATCAATTTCAATTTGAACACGATACTCAGATGAAGCGATGAATTGATAGAATAAAATCGTATCTTGAGGATAATAATTCGGAAAATTAGGACTGGAAAAAACGCCACCATTTGGTCCATATTGAGACATATCAAAAGTTAAATATTGTGTTTCAACAGTATCGGATATTATTGGTAAGATATTCTCTTGACCATGAACGTGCCATTTGAACAATATTAAAACGATAAAAACGAATATCGATGATGAATCCATGACGATAATTACGAATAAAACAAAGTACGACGACATATTCGTCGTCTACATCGAATGGAAACCATTCATTTGGTCATGCTGAAATTGATAGTCATTTGTGTCAATTCTTTTTATGAGACACGCACACAGAATTCCTGAGATCTACAACGCGTTATATTAAGTCGAACGAAACAAGGAAGGAAAACGACAACAGAAGATTATTTGGAATGACAATACACTGATAGGAGAGAGAGAGAGAGAGTAGAACTATCGTAATATTAGATGAGAAAATATGCTATTGCTAGAAAATCGAGCGAGACCACATCTCATTTGGTTTGCGATTGTGATAGTTGTGTTTGTCTTTTCTTTCCTTTCTATTCTTATTTTCCTAGATTACTTCGTGTATGTCTCAATGTATTTGTATGTATGCGCCTATTCAACTATGAAAGATAGAGACAGCTTGTGTGATTTATCCCATTCTACTACATACAAAACATAGAATAATAGAAACGAACGAACGAACAAACGAGAGAAAGAGAGCGAAAGAAGTAGAAGCAGATCGAATCAAGTCTTCTTTAGCCTTGTCGTCATTCAATGTTATACACTTTTTTGATTATATAAAAGCAGGTTCGAACATGAAAAAAAAAGAGCGAGACCCCGGAAGTGTAAGTAAACGATTCGAATAGAAAACAATTATGTAACTGAACAACTACAGAAAAAGAAAATCTCTCTCGATAATATTCCTTTGTTAAGATGTGAGATGCAGCAGCAGATGTGCACCTTTGTTTCGATGCTCTTAGCCACTGTTCATTCTCTTACATTGAACAAATATGTTAATATAATATACGTGTATTGGAAGATAATTCTTAACATCAAAAGTAGTACTCATCGAGATTAATAGATGGAATTCAGATGCTTAAATAGTTAAGATAAATCACACTCGAAAACAGACATGTCAACATTATCCTGTAGATAGAACATTATTTAAATGAAGTTAATAGAATTTTCAAACGCAGTAGGAAGTCAAACGGATGAGGATGATGAAGCCAGAAAAAGTCAAACATCTTAATCAATCTGTTGAGAAAAGAAAATGAGAAAGCACATCATCGACTTACGCTTGAAGTAACATAATATTCAATTATGAAAAACTACGTTGGTTATTGACAATAGTTCGACTATTGTCCGTGTAAACTAATGAGAGCGAGAGAGAAAAAAGGCCGAGGACTCTTTACTTGCTTGTTCGACATGTTGATGATGCTAATCACTACATGCACAAGCAAAAGAAAACTTTTGCGTGTTCATTGCGCAAGCCCAATGGGTCCGTCATCATTATTCTTTCTCACGAGCATATACAACTATACAAAGTAGAAAGAAATAGTGACCGACGCTTCTCACTTTTTCTGTCCCATGTCAATCTCGATTTGCTCATACAATCGTTCAATAAAATGAATATATATATATACACATATGAACACCGTCTATAATATTGCATTTAGGTCAACGTCACTTGATACGTTGTCATCACTTCTATGTTGAACAACAAGAGAGAAATGAATAAAAAGAAAAGAAAAGAAAGAAGAATAGAACAAGACAAGTCAACATATAATAACTAATGATCCACTTGACGTTTCTTTTTTTTCTCCTTATTTGAAATATTACATCGAGATGTGATCAATTTAAGTATCATCTCATTTGAACTTACGAGAGAGAGAAAAAAAATTTATCGACAAGTTGATTGACATTTTTAAATCGACTTCTTCCGTCAAAGAAAACATCAATGGCATAACGCGAGAGAAAGAGTGCTGAAACCATATACCTTTTTTTTTCGATTATTCACATTGAATTATGTGATTCTTTGCCAATTACATAATTCACGACAAATCGGTTGATTTTTCGCTAAATGATCAGAATGCAGGGAGTTGTTGATTTGATTTCATTCTATTGTTTCATTACGAACATTTACATAAATGACAAACAAGAGTATCTTTTTTCTTCCGTCGAAATTCAATTCTTTCTTTTTGTGTTGTTTCTCCACTTCATTTCATTTCAAATCAACGATTACATCTTACAAAACTGAAATAGATCCTTCAGAAAGACGAAGGAAAACAAAAAATTCAAGAGACATATTGAGTCAGTTATGTATTTACTTAATCTTACGCTCGACGATTGTATGTTGTACTCGATGTCAATCAAAACTTGCCTTGCATCTGTTGTTTCTCTTTATCTCTCATCTTTCGATTTTCGTAGACATATCCATCAAAAAAAAAAGAAACAATCATCTATTCTCGATAGATAAATGAATGTATGCAAAAGATGTTATGCAGTAATCAACTTTAATATCGAGCATAGTTCACGCTCGTCATAACAAAACAAAAAACACACACAAAAACAAGAAGAAGAAAGAAAAAAAAACGAACAATCCATCCATCACAATGACGAAATCACCGTGTTGCTGTTGTTATTTGATATTGGAGAATTTGTTTGTACTAATGTTGAGGTTGATGCTGCTGCAAGTATAATTTCAATGGCACCTTTGGTTTTCATTAATTCGGATTGAAATTGTAGCTCATCATGAATCGTTTTTTGTAATTTTTCCATCGCTTTATTGGTTTTATCCGATGATGGCAAGGAAAAATCATACAAATATGATATTAGATGTGCAACTTCGATTAATACGGGCATATACGTTGTTTGAGCAATATGTTTTTGTAAATAACGAAGAATTTTCAAAAGAGATAAATCATCTCGACCGGCTAATGCTTGTTTCAGCATTCGACGACGTGATAATTCTTTGAAAAGAGCTAAAACAATTTCTGGTTGTCGACGTTTCAATGCTGATGTAAATGCAGCATCTAATGCAGCCGATGCACGAAATTTTCGAAGATAATTATCGTACGGTGCTAAACGAGGACGACGATTAGCTGTAGCTATCGGATCTGTTGTTATTGGTGTAACAATACCTTGATTATACACAAAAACGAAAGAAATTATTAAGATAAATCTCTAAAAATCGATTTTACCAGATGGAAAAAATCGTCGTCTTGATTTGGTTTTTCTTGAGCCAGACGATGCTGTTGATTTGGTATCATTTGTTGATTCATCATCGATTGGTACGAGTGAATTCGATGTTGATATCTGTTCGTTATTTGCATCGTTTTTAATTGATTCATAATTGTTGGTCATCAATAATGTTGACGATGAACTTGACATTTGTTGTTTTCCATCACGTCGTTTCACCGACCACAAACCACCGGGCATACCAACGCATAATGCTCGATCATTAGGTCCAATCATGCCTAACGATAGAACAGCATCAGGATAACTAATCGTATGAACAACACGAAATGTTGTTGCATCATAGATTTTCACATGACGATCGAGACCACCTGATAGAATATAATTCTGTTCACTTGTAAAACCTGTGCATAATATCGCTTTATGATGATTTGATAATGATGCTAATAGACGACCGCCGCCTAATAAATCCCAAACTTTTAAATAAAGACCACCAGCAAGAGTTTCATTTGCATACATTAATACCTAATCAATCGAGGAAAAAAAACAACAATTCATTTTCTTCTTTTTTTTTTTGTTTGTAGAATTCTTACTGATTCAATTTGATCACCATGATCGAAATTCATAAGAATATTATCACTATTCGATATACGTCGATCGATTAACTTCATTGTTCGATCATAACTTCCACTTAATAATAAATGTGGATTGGTTGTCGAGCCTGGTGTCAATGCTCGAACATAATCCGTATGAACATGATCGAATCTTGATAATTGTTTTTCGGTTGCTAAATCGAATACTCGTACAGTTCGATCATCACTACCAGTGAATATATATGTTTTATCACGTGAAAAATGTGTACAATGTACAGGTGATCCTTGATGTTCTTTGAAATGACGTAGTTGTGTACGTGTTTCGAAATCGAACACACGTACAATACCGTCTTTTGAACCGGCACAAACCAAACGACCATCGGAACGAAATGTACCACAATAAGCTGTATCTTTAAATGAATAGAATGATCGAACAAGTGATAATGTATCAGGCGAATAGATTTGAACACGAGTTGAATCTGTAATTGATATCCATTGTTGACGAGTTGGAGCAATGTCAATAGTGGTTACAGGTCCGTATTCACGAAGTGTCGTCGGATGAGAATTTGCTAGTGGTCTCCAATAGATTTCATCGTCAGTCAAAGCTTGTCCATCATCGATTGGACGTTCAATATGTAATCGTTTGAAATCTGTCATTATCAAATATTTTATTTTAACAAAACGAATCAATCGATCAGTTACTACTGTATTAAGTAATTCAACTAGATGATGATGAAGAAGAAAATCGTATCGTCGTCGTTGTGTCGTTCGAAATAAACCAATCTCATTGGACAGAATTTTTAACCGATCGACAGTGCTTCGTTTACAGTGACATCTTATCCGATCAATACCATTCTCTCTCGTTTTCCTATATAATCGATAATATTATTTATTGATCATTAAATGATCATTACTCTGTTCGTTACGCGTATCATGAAATAAATAAGGTAATCGTTATTAAACTAACCATTAAATGCAGAGTTAGTTATTTAAATGCCGATTAAGGAAAAAGCGATAGCTGAGATTATCCTATTATCTCAATATGAGTTGATATTTCAAACTGAATTTGATCTTCGAATATAACATATTCATATGTCGATCGTTGATTTGCAAATTTATTATGAAGAAAACGAAAATATTTCGTTTCTTTTTCGTCCTATTTTTTTTATAAAGATGAGAACATATATATAATGAGAGATTAAGAAGATCTTTTTTCATGAGAACAGATCTATATAATTTGAATAAGAATAAAGTATAATAATTTCAAAGAATATAATATTTCTTGATCTTGGTTGAGTGCATATCGCCCAAGGGTTCATCTCAAATATCATATAAATATTTACATTTGACTGTATTTTATAAACGTAAGTTTCTTCATACGAACAAACTATTCATTAAAACAAGTGAATAGGACAAGTATTGATGTGATAGATATATGACTTGAGTTGAATTTACTAATATTCGATATGAGTGACATCTCATTAGTTGAATTTTATTCGTCAAAATCCAAGGAGAACACGCAGAAAATATAAGAGACATATAATGCTCTACTTACTCAACATCGTGATAAGGAAAAGCACCTCCTTAAGTCAATCTTTCCTTCCGTTTCAATTTTAATTTCTTATTTTAATAATGATCATTTTATGAAAATATTTATTTATTTGTAAATAATTACTTTTCATTATGATGATCCGCTTTATCTATTTAATAGAATAATTCAGATAAGTATAGTTCACGCTTAATTTTATTAAACAGTATCTGTGATTATTCAAAAGTATTTTCTTCGATTTGCGTCAGACGAGATCCTTTTGTTGTCAGTATTAGCAAAATATCTATGTATCCCAAAGGATTTGCATGTCTACGCAGTTTGTTTTCATTTGTTCTTTTGTTTACATGTCGATATTATGGAAGTTATTTTTTCCTTTGTTTTTATAACTCATATATACACACGCAGACGCACACACACGTATATAAATGTTGAGTCACATTATCGACGGGGTTTATTCGCTCCACTTCTTTTCCTTGTTTACTTACATTAGCGTACGTGATAACATAAAAGTCATATTTTTGAAAACTATTGCAGATGGCAGTTCGTGATGAGTCAGGTGGAGTTAGCGCTCTGGTTCGTCATACGGCTGGAATGGCTGAATTGGCTATTCATGCAGGCCATCCTGATCGAAAGCATAATGAATATTTACCGTATCCCGATAATAATTTTACTGAACTTGTTGATGAACGTTTTCAGCGAGGTTTGTTATTTGGAGAGAGAGAAAACAAAATCAAAATTGTATTCATCATTTTGTTTTTAGCTGGAAAATTTACTGTTGAGCATATTTACACTCGTAGTGGAAAAACATTTATCCCTAATGTACCTGTTCGTGTCAAGTCGATCGTTGCGGAACGAATTTATACGGGTTTTTCTGAATTTTTGAATCCTTATCTGTATGTTTTTGATATTCATAACTTTAGTTCAATCTTTATTTATCTAATGTTTGTAGTTATTGTGTAACAACAAAACATGGTCCATTTGAATGGACAGTTTATAAACGTTATCGAAATTTTAGTGATTTACATAAATCTTTGGTTCAATTTGTTGAAGCAGAAACAAAACGAACAATTAGCGAAATTGATAAGTATGTATGAGAACTGTTTTGCATTTTAACTTACAGATTTAATTCATAAAAATAAATCAAATAAAGTGATCATAGTTTACACTTTTCTCATGCACATTGTCGAACAATACCGAGAAATGAACCGATTAAATTTCTTTTCCATCGACCGTAAGTTTGATGAATATACTTTTGTTCGTTCGTCTGTCTCGTTTCTATTATGTTCTCAAAAGTGATAAAATATAAAAATATTTGTTTTCGAAATCCTTTTTTCAATTTAGAACTACGGAAGAAGACAATGAAAATCCGTGTTTTCCTACTCGAAACGATCGTTTAGCATTTATCAACGATGCTCTCGTTCGAGAACGTTGCGTAAGTGCTTAAGAATTCATTTTCATTTTTATTCTTCTCTTTGCTTTGTAGCAAATTCTTGCTGAATATTTAAATAAAGTTCTCAAACATCCAAAATTTCGATCTCATCCCGCCGTGGTAATTCTTAAAACGATATTTGATCTTGTAAATTTATACATAAGTTTAGCGTGAATTTTTCGGTGTGAGTTACGTATCATTCGTTTACGGTCTATCAGTTAGTCGAAAAGAAGGTTATCTATCCAAACGATCGCACGATGATTATCGAGGTCAACATACATTCTTTCGTCTACCTTTTTTCTGTGATTTATGTAAATTTCATCATGGACGAAAGTATATTGAATTTTGTTTGAAAATCTTTTGTTTGAGTTTTTCGTCATGTCGTCAATTTAGATGGTTTGTTATAAAAGATAGTTATATCGTGTATATTCGACCGGATACGAATGAAGTTCGATTTCCGTTATTAGTCGATCGAGGTTTTGATATTTCGACAGGCATTCGAAAGGTTGGCACTTATCATGGAATTAAAATCAAAAATTTACAACGAACTTTATTTGTTAAATGTCGAACAACACGTGATTGTGATGAATGGACAAATCATTTGAATAATCTTATCGAGCAATCCAGAGGATTTGTTAGTGCAACAGCAAGTCGTTTCAATTCCTATGCACCTGTCAGAGAAAAACAATTAGCCTATTGGTGAGAGTGTTGTTGTTGTTGTTTTCTTGGGAATATATCGATGAATGTTTTCTTTTCTAAAGGTTTGTTAATGGTAAATCGTATATGGAAGCTGTAGCAAAAGCACTTTTAACAGCTAAAGAAGAAGTATTTATAACTGATTGGTGGTTATCGCCGGAGATTATGATGATTAGACCGTCGGATGATGAAAGTTATCGATTGGATTTAATCTTAGGAAGAATAGCTGTAAATGAAAGTTGATTGTTTGTTTTTCTTTGCTAATTCATCAATTTTCAGGATCAAGGTATTCGTGTTTATGTGATGGTTTATAAAGAAATGACTATGGCCGTAAGTCTAAATAGTTTATATACAAAACAAGCTCTCGTATCCAAAAGTCAAAAAGGATTTATCAAAGTAAGTTTCTTCGTATTTAAAACGATTGATTTGAAACGAATGATAAAATAAAACAAAGGTCCTTCGTCATCCAAATCATTATCCGAAAGGCGGAGTTTTGCTCTGGTCTCATCATGAAAAAATGGTCGTCATCGATCAAAGAATAGCTTTCGTTGGCGGCATTGATTTGTGTTACGGGCGTTGGGATGATGATTTTATGCGGTAGACAGATTTTATTGAATTGAAAAATGAATCATCGAGAAAAGTTTTTTTCTTTTAGTCTTGTCGATTTGGGCGAAGAAAATGATCGTGAATTGAAAATGCCGTCACAAATTGCAGCCGAAGATGCAGTTCAAGACGCTAAAACAGTTGAAACAGCAGAAAAAGTAACTGTACAAATGGTTGAACAAGCTGGTGAAACGCCTGCAGTGGTAAGAAGATTCCTCGTTTGCAACAATTCGAGTCACTTGTTGGTTTTCAGGGTAGTGATCACATGAAAACAGCAATGAATGCACCGAATAAAGCAAGTGAAGATATTGTATTTGCCGGTCAAAATCATGCCGCTGGAACAGGACATCATTTGAAAACTGTTGCACAAAAATGTACGTTTTTCTTCTTCGAAATCTATTGGAAATAATTGGTTTGTTTGATTTTCTAGGGATTGAATCAAAGCTATCAGGTAAAATAAACATTTATTTTAGTTTCTTAGCGAGAAAACTTCATCATTAACAAACAACGAATCTCGTCTAACAGAAACCTCTCTGTAAAATCCTATTACTTGATTAGGAGTCGACGAAACTGGAAGTGATACTGAACTTAATAATGGTAATAGAATCTCGACAAAAAAAAACGACATTATCCACATTTTTTACTAAATAGCGTATAACCCAAAATAACGTTTAAAAAGGTGCTTCAAACAGTATTATCGTAATATTAATCTCCTCTTTTTTTTCTGCTCAAATCGACACTTAATTGCTATATTGCTTATATAATTACAAGGCTTTTTCTTCGATAGCACGGGGCAATCATGATTTTGTTAAAGAATTCTTAGTTGTTCTGAACAAATGAACTAAATTGTTTTCTTTGTTTTTTTCCTAAAATGAATATTAAAGGTGAAGCAGGAGCGTCGAATGATAAAGCATTTCAACAGGATGATGAGGTCGTTCGACGGCCAGAACGTTATGCAAATCGATGGATAAAACTTGCACAAGTAATCAATCCAACTCGATTTCTAGGAAATCGAAAATCTTAATTCGAATTTAGAAAATGAGAAAAGTAAATGATGACGATGATTCCGAAGATGAAGAAAATCGAGACAAACTACCAATACCAAACGTACCGTTACCAGTCATGGATACAAAACATCGATATTTCATCGGCAAAGATTATTCAAATGCATACGAACGAGATTTCGAAACACTCGAACGATACAGCGAAGGTAAACGAAAGTAAATTCTCTTCGTTTTCGAAAATTCTTGTGATTAGATTATATCGATCGAAAAACAGTTCCACGAATGCCGTGGCATGATGAAGCACTTGTTGTTTTCGGAGAAACTGCTCGAGATGTAGCGAGACATTTTATCCAACGATGGAATATGCATAAAGTGACAATCAAAGAAAACGTTTCAATTCGAAAATATTCGCTTGTTTAGTGTGAAAAATATCTGAACAATGATACGTATCCATTTCTATTGCCGAAATCCTACGATGATGATAACTTAATTGTTAAAGATTGGAGAGAATTTCTCGAGTCTCGACCGTATAAAGTTAATGCACAAGTAATTTTAGTATTTCGAAAAGACAAATCTCGATCGATTTTTTTGTCTTAGTGTGTTCGTTCGGTTGGCCCGTGGTCGTTGGGAACACGAACGATTGAATCATCGATACAAAATGCTTATATACAAATGATTGATGCAGCTCAACATTTCATTTACATTGAAGTAAATCGAAAGGAAACATTGAACTTTTTTTTCATTAAAATCTGTTTCTCAGAATCAATTTTTCATAACAATCGCTCAAGATTCGCAAGTTCGAAATCATCTAGCTGATACACTCTTTCGCCGAGTTGAACGTGCACATAGGTAAACGAAAAATCTCATCACGAGATAATTCTGTACGATCATTGAATTTTAGACTCGGAGAAAAATTTCGAGTTTATATCGTTCTTCCATTATTACCTGGTTTTGATAATATAAACGCTGTACAAGCTGTGCTCTATTTTATCATGTGTTCGATAACTAAAGGCGATGGATCGTTATTTAAACGTCTTGAAAAAGCCGGTAAATTGTGTTCTTATCTTTTTTTTTATTTCTACATTATGATTTCAGGTGTTCCACCTAATGATTATATAAGTTTCTTTGGTATGCGGGGTCATGATATTCTCATGGGTCGTTTAGTATGTCGAGAAATGTTTGACTAAGAAAATGAATTCAAATGATTGTTTATTTTAAGGTAACTGAAATTATCTACGTTCATTCGAAATTAATGATTATCGATGATCGTATGGCAATATGTGGTAGTGCAAATATAAACGATCGTTCGCTACTTGGACAACGTGATAGTGAATTTTGTATTGTAATCAATGATCGAGAAGAAGAAGACGCGTTGTTCGATAATAAACCTGTTCGAATTGGCAAATTTTGTTCAAGTTGGAGAAAGAAACTTTTTCAGTAGGTTTTCCATTCGAAGATGAAGTCAAAGGAGATCGATAATCGATTGTTTTTCGATAGAATGATGTTGGGTATTCAACATGAAAATCCGCTCAATATCGATATCAGTGATCCGGTATCCGATCAATTCTATACTTATTTTCGAGATGTTGCAAGAAAAAATGCACTTATCTACGAAGAAGTATTCGCAACATTACCAAGTGATAATGTGAGAAAATTCGAAGATGTTGCTTCGTATTCCGATGTACCAAAAATGAAAGACATCGATCCAATACAAGTTGTTCATTTTTTTTCTTTATCTTTTGATTGATAAATAATTTTGTGTTTTTCAAGGCTCGTGAGAAATTAAAAGGTATTCAGGGTGTTATTGTCGAATATCCTCTATATTTCCTTAACGATGAAAACTATCTGCCTAGTTTTCGAACACGTGAAGGTTAGATTTGCATCTTTTTTTCTAAATTTATGAGAATATATTTTCTTTTTTAAGGTATTGTACCTAATATGACATGGACGTAATGCATTTATTCAAAAAAAAGCAGCAGCAGCAGCAGCAATCTTTTGTTTTTTGTTCGTTTTACATAATCTTATCTATTGAATTTGTTTTTTTCACTATATGTTTATTCTAATATCTCTGTTTAAATGCTCAAGTATTTAGTTTTTATCTATTGTCTGTTTGATAAGTATTTGCAAAAAAAAAACACACGTTGACACAATTTTTAACAATAATAAAAATAAAACATTAGTCATCATTGACTGATTGGAAAATCACAATTCGATATGAAAAGATAAGAGTAGAGAGATTATTTGTGTGAAAATGACAGATGACTAAAGTCTGTTCAAACATATTTGAAATTCAATTTAGTAATGTTGATCTTTCGTTTAATTATTCTCGTTTGCTTTTCCTGTTAAGAAGACGAAGACATAAACTCGATTATGAATAAATCAAGGCGGAATTGTGTACAAATATTCGAATTGACTTTCGATGCACTTGCTCTTTGAATTTTTTAAAGTTCAAGTGTCTGTTGTAAAACTAAAGTAAAAGAACAGATTGGTCAGACGACCTTTAAGATAGAAAAACATTGTTGTTAATAATAGTCGTGTGTCAATAATTGATTTCAGTTCACCTGTTATCATTTTTATGTACGAACAAGTGAGAAGAGAGAAGACATAAGATGAGAAAATAATTGATAGATAGAAAGCATATGTTCAAGAGAACAAGAAGAAACAAAACTGACCCCCATATTTCTTTCTCTCTTCTCAATGTGAATAGTAAAATAGGAAATGTGAGTCCAACATAAATCTTCATATTTCTCTTTCTCTTTATTTAGTGCCTTGTTATCTTATTAGTTCGATTCATGCACGCGTGGCAATTCCCATAAATCACATCTTCATATTTCAATGTCTATGTGACTCAATATACGTCTATACACACTTGCTAGCTCTTGTCTATCACTCGTCGAACGTCTCCATCATTTTTATAGTTTCCAATCATCGGTTGACCATCTGGCTAGGGACTCATCATCATTGTGGATGTATATATTTGTTTATCTAACGAAAGTTTCCTATCATTCATTATTGATTGATTAGAAAGTGAGAAATACTTGTTTCTCTCGTTGCTTGCTTGCTTCTTCTTCTTTTTTTCAAATCAGTTCGACATTTATCTGTCAATGGTAACCATATGATTCATTTGTAATCTATGATCGAAATTTAAACGTTCCCATATACGTGATTGTTAGTATAAACAACGAACGAATACCACTGAATGAAGATTAGAACACCCAGACTAAATCTGAACATTATCATTTTTGTACACATACGTTGAACTTAATCCTTTTTCTTTTCTCATTGTTCTTTATCTCTTTTGTAAAGTATCTTCACTATAGATCTTCTTTATCATTGTCAAATTACTATGGTCGGTTGTTCGGTAAGCCCTCTTTTTTCGATCATTTATGTAAATATCACATCCGGCTAACGGATAAAACATATTGTCATCAGTGTCATTGATTAGGTGATGATCAAAGAGAGAAAAAGAAATAGGCGAATATAGATGAGAGTCGTAAATTGATTCGAGTGTACTTGTTGTTTGTTCTTGCAAGTTGATTATTGACGATAGCCGAAGGCGAAATACAGAAAAGAGAGAACTGAATTAACTGTCCTGGCACGACTGATGTCTGTGTTTCTGTGTATTCGTTAGGTGTTATATGAGACATATGGCTTTTTAGAAAATTACTAGTTCAACCAGAAGAGAAATAATCACTTGTCAACGATTCGAATGTATGTGTCGATATTGACATGAAGGTTGTCTAGTGTAATGTAGAGTAAGTGCGAAAGGTTATATGACTTGTTGATGTTTTCTTTCGTCGGACGATCAGATCAATCATATCGAGAAAGAAAGATGTTTGATACGATGTGCATAGCAGGTGGTACAGTTTTTTTTTATTCATACATATGATAAGAAAATCAAAGTTAATGACATTTAACAAATAAGATATAAATCACCATGAAATTGTTATCGATCGAATGAACTAATTTAACCTAATAATAAATCAATATGTTTTTCTATACTGAAAGCTAAATCTATATTCGTACTGTTCATTTTCATCTTTAAAATAATACAGTAGACAATCCGATTAGTGACATTCACTGACTTACTCTGTAGTCTACCGATCGTCCGTGCATATATTATTCAGCTCGAAGCGTGTGTGAATCATGAAAAATAATTGACTTTTTGCCCTATGACTGTTGCTTTTTTAAACTAAGAATATCTAGTGAACAAGTATCCATTGGGAGAATGGACATTTATAATCGTTGTTTAACACGCGATATACATGGAACTTTTAACAAAATGAGGTCGTACTCGCACTGGACTAACTCAACAGAACACATGCTGGAATTTACTCGATGAGAGACAAAGAAAAAGATAATAGGAAAAGTTTTTTTTCTTCTTCTCCGCGTTTTTTTTTCAATCGTATAAAAAGAAGAGCTCCTCGATTGGTGCTTGTCACTCATTGGATGTAAGACATATAAAACTATTCTTTTCTCTCTCTTTCTCTCTCTGTCTCTGACGTTTTTTTTCTTCTGTTTCGTCATCAACACAACATTCTTGACTAGTGGTAAATCAGAGAGAAAAAGAAAGAAGAGAAAAGAAAAAAAAAACTGCGTGAATACTAGAGACGAGAATCGTAGGAAAAAAAAGCTGCAGTATTACTAATAGAAAAGTTGAAACGAGAGATTGTAGAACTACGAAAAAATAAGCTGTTTTGTTTTGCTATGTCGGGTGTAACCAATATTAGTAATACGAATTTTACTGATATATCTAGTAAAGCAACTGAACGTCTTCTACAAACGAATCCTTTGATTACCAATCAAACAAAAAGTGTAAGTAAATCAAAAAGAAATCGTTCATCGTGCTGATTGACTTGTTTTGAGTGATGATATTGATAAAAAAAAGAGCGTTGAGACAAAAAGAGAAAGAATTAATTTCTTTTTTATCGATGAGTAATTGTACATCCATGTATGTGTACATTAATCAATAGAAAAAGACGTCTTAGGAATGAATCAATCATTAAAATTAGTTCTGTTTCTTTTCTTTCAGTATTCGAACATAATCAGCCATTGAAGTAGTGAATCATGATATGTTATTTTCGTCTCAAGTATAGATTCTTTTCATACCATACCTGTATTAAAATGAGTCGAGAAACTAGCTGATTGAATCACAAGCACATGTGATTTTTTATTCATGTTCATTCTCTCTGTGTGTCTCCTTGCGGGCAAGAGAAACTAGTATGTTTGTTTTTCTACCTCAGTGCTCAACGGATGCCGCCATTACATTCATCATGCATGATGATTTGAATAACATACCGATTGTAAATCATTTCTGCTTAATTTGTTTTTTTTTCTACGTTGAAAATCGTACGATCGATTGAAACGATGTCCGACTTAGTGTTCATTGTTTGACGGATCATTTCCTCAATAATTTTATCTTTATTTTAGCCAATGACTCTTCAACGACAAGAAATAAAGGAACGTTTGGATGCTGCACCACATAGTAAAGCAATTGTCGATTTAGATGAAATTATTGAGAAATGGGTAAGTTGAAAGATATCATGCTGTTTATATACATATACTAAGCGAATCAAAGAACACAGCAGGTCGATCTAATGTTCATAATAACATATTAGATCGAGACTGAACATAATCGAATAAGATGCCAATTATATCATATATGACTAGACAGTAAGATTTTTTTTCATGAATGTTTCTTTTTACAAAAAGAAAATCGAGAGAGAATTCATTGTATCCGTTGACTTTTATTTTTGAACTAACCGGAAATGTGTTCTTAACAGGTTCGAATTCGAATAAGGAAATGAGAGTATGTCAAAGAAGTCATTGTCCTAATAGTTTAATTAAAAATCAATGAATGCTAAGTAGTAGTTTTTTTTTCTATTCTCATGAGAAAATGTTTTTTTAGGTATGGAAAATGTGGGAAGTGACAAAACGTAGTCGAGAAGATTCGAAACATCGTCGTGAAGAACTCGACGTGAAAATCAATTGGAAACGTGTGAATTTCTGGCAATCCGAAGCTGTTTTCACTCGTCCAGCTCAATTACGTATGCCTAAATCTCAAATGTTATTTCGAACACATTTTTCAAATAATACCGAAAGTGAACAAGAATATTCTCTACGTGCTGAACGTACAACAGTAACAACATTAAATTTTACATTTATGCGTGGTTTTTCAAAAGAAAAAGAAGGTTGTGTTACGTTTAAATTACCCCATGAAGTTCTTGAAGTTGGCGGTGGACTTCGACATGAACAACGTGTTGATTATGGAAAAGATTCAACATTTGAAACATTGATGACTTGGTCAGCTGACTCAGCTATTCGTGTTGCACCACATTCAAAAGCTCATGCCGAGTAAATTCCTTTGTTTTTTTTTGTAAACTTGTTTGTATTTAACTGTTGTACTTTTGTAGACTTTGTATTACTGAAGAAGAATATTCAGCTGATTTTTCAGTTGAAGTACGTTTTAGTGGTCGAATCTCAGCTATGATTAGCACACGAAATAATACGGGATATTATAAATATATGGAAGGCGATTTAGCAACGATATTTGCTGAAGCATTACGTACAAATACAATAGGAGCGAGTTCTGGTCAATTCGAAGTTCACGAACAAACTCAAACCGTTCGTACAGTTCTAACGGGTAAATGTGCATTTCGATATGGTATCGAACAACATGTCAATGTTGAACAAGAGAAATTAACAAGTACATTTTCACCGACATCGTCGGCTAAACCAAATGAACCGCCACCAAGATATCGACCGTTATTTGTCTCAACTAATACTCATTAATTTTAGACTCTTTTCTTTGTCTCATTCTCTCTCTCTTCTTTTTTGTTGTAGTCATTGTGTTTTTTGTTCTTTGTAAATTAAAAATGTCCGGTTTATCTTTTTAACACAGAGAAAAGAAAATACACAACAGACTTTATTCGATATAATCTTGATTTTATTTTGATTCGGTACATCAGGGTTACACTTCGTACGTAAATAGACAACGTAGTTGTGAAAAACTCGATCAAGAGAGAAAAAAAACAAATTACGTCGATTCGAGGCGAAAGAAAAAGTGAAATTTTAAAATAAAATATGTCCTCAAAGAATGAGAGTCTTAACAGGTGTAATCAGTTCTTAGCTGAAATTTAATCTTGAAGTAATTGCCGAAGTCATTGATCGACATTTTGTACCGAACTAATAAACAATCGCGAGATTTTTGTTTGTTTTATCGAATTCAAAGATTTTCATTTGCAATTCACAAACTATAATTATCAAATTTTTTGTGCTCAAATATGTGTTGTTTTATTTCGAATGCCGAACTGAGCCCACTGGCATATGAAACCTGATGGTATGTCTTTGTAGATCGTCATTCTTCTTCAATCGGTAGATATCCACATTCTTTTCATAACAAAAGACTGATTCGTTTGTCTCACTACGCATTGTAAAACAAGTTGAGGGTCCTAACTTTCGTATACAGCTTATCTACAGACATTCTTCAAGCATCGAGAATCTCATGATGAAGACAAAAAAGATAAACGTAATTTTCAGCAAAGAAAAGACGACTGATATTGATTGACTTACGTTGAATGTTGAGAATGAAAAACAAGAGAACAGAAGAAAAGTGAAAATATTTTTCTTATAGTACATTGTGCCTCTTCGTTACTTGACCTGTTTTGCAGAAAAATAAACGAGCGTTATACTTAACGAAAATAAAAAAAAGAACGTTATTCAGTCACTGGATGCTTTTGTATACACGAAAAAATATTGTGCTTCTCAAATATTTTCTCCGTTCCCTCACACACCTCTCGTGACGTGCTGTCTCTCTCTTTCGACGTATAAATACTCGTCGATTAGTTAGTAACAATCATTCAAAAACTAAAGACAATACTTGCAAAACAAATTATCAGTCTCGGTTTCTTCATTCTATATCCAATGATGTCTCGAAAATCAGTAAGCTAATATAATATCATCATTGAAATTAATAAATCTTTTTTTGTCTTTTTTTAGTCAAATTTTGCTTGCTTCTTCGATGTCGATGGTGTTATAACTAAAGGACCTAATGTAATTGCTGCTGCTAAAATAGCCATTCAAGAATTAATTCGACACAATGTTCCATTTGTATTCGTTACCAATACATGTATGCTTGAATCTGAAAAAGCTCAACAATTATCAGACATGCTCGGCGTACCTGTAAGTCATTCGATGATTTCTTATTTTCTACTTTCAAATTTGATTTAGGTTCTTACTCAACAAGCTGTTCTTGCTCATACTCCAATGAGATGTTTAACCGAATATCATAATAAACATGTTCTCGTTTGTGGTCAAGGTCCTGTCGAAGAAATCGCTCGAATGTAAGATTGATTCATGTGGGATTTCTTTCTTTCGATTTTGTAATTTGTGTATGTGTAGGGTCGGTTTCAAAGATGTAACAACGATAGAAAAATTGTGTTCGACATTTCCTGAATTAGATATGGTTGATCATACACATCGAGCTAAATTAGTAAGCTTTTGTATTTATTTTTGAAAGAAAAAGTAATTACATTTTTCGCTTGGTTTTCTAATAGAGTGAATTGATTAAAACACAAGGTCTTGTTCATGGAACAGATTTTCGTCCAATTGAAGGTAGATTTCTTTTTTTTTTATCTTTGATCTCATTTAAATTTATTCTGTGCAGCTGTCGTTCTTCTTGGCGAGCCAGTTCATTGGGAAACGTCTTTACAGATAATAACAGACATTCTTTTAACTCATGGTAATCCGAATATCACGCCTAATTCATCGAATATCGGTACTCATATACCAATCATTGCATGTAACAAAGATCTTGTGTTCAAAGCAGTTGCAGATCTACCTCGTTTTGGTCATGGAGCATTTTTAACATGTCTCGAAGCTTTATATAAAGTACATATTTACATTTTATTTTTGTTTTAAATAATGAAATTTTGTTAATAGAAACTTAGTGGCAATGAGTTAGTTTATACAGCACTGGTGGGTAAACCGTATGAAATCTCATTTCAATATGCAGAAATGATTGCAAATAAATTAGCTCGTGCTAATGGTCAATCGAGAATCGAACGAATGTATTTCGTTGGGTATGAATTTTTGAAATTTCTTTCATGAAAACAACGCATGTTAACATTGAATTTCTAGCGATAATCCTGAAGTTGATATTGTCGGTGCGAATGTTTACAATGCACTATTGCAAAAAAATCAATCATCAACTGATAGTTATACGAATTGTGGACTTTTGACACATCCACGTTTGTTAAGTGCGAAAACATGTGAATCAATATTAGTTTGTACAGGTGTCTACGATCCGAATGTACATAAAATCAATACGAAACAACCGTGGATTGTGCCAACAACAATTCAACTTGATGCAGCCAGTGCTGTTCAATATGTTTTAACAAAAGAGAAAGTTATATAAACAACAAACAAAAAGCCAAAGATATTTTTTTCTTTCATTGTTTATGTGAATATTTTGTTAAAGAAATATGTATGGCTTATGTCATACCGGTGTTTTTTTTGTATATGTATAAACAAAAAAATCTTTTACATGAATCAGAAAATTTATTAAATAAAAATGTTCATCAATCGTGTGTTTATATGAACATTGACAATTGTACTAAGAGCATAATAGCAAACATGTATTAGATGAGTGTCTATGGATATAGATCATTGAGTACAGCGATGCGTCATAAGCTATACCTATTTAATTACAAAAAAAACGTTTTATTGCACTTGAATATCATGAAAATAAATTTTTTAATTTTTATGTTTTTAGGCACTTGTAAAATTCAAATCAATTCGACCGTCTTTCTTTTTCAGAGAAACGTCAATCATTATCTGTTTTGGTGCTATTTTTATTTCATTACATTTAATCAATACAAACAAAATAAAAATAACATCGTCATTAGCACGTATTTGATGACGGTATAATGATTGCATTAATTGAAAGATAATTGTCATTTATTCGATATTGCGCAGTTGGTAAATTTTTTCAAAATATACGTGCACACACCTAATCTATGTCAAATTTTTTTTTGTTGCTGAAAATAAAGATGCAATTCGATAAGAGCCAAGACACATCCTTAAACTGTTCAAAAATCACTAAAAATAAGTAGAATAAATAAACAGTATTCGATAAAATATCTCAGATAGTAAACTTTTGCAATTGAATAATATTGAACCGGTAAAATATCACCTCATTATCAAATAAAACCAAGGAAAAATTCCATTTCTCCTTAGTTTTAACATGAAATCTAATTAAAGTCTTGTAATTAGTTCTTGTTGATCATTTTTCTTCGATGAATATGTCTGACGATTACTCGATCTTAGCTGTCTCAATTCTAATAAAGTTTCCATTAGAACTGCTTCTAATGATTGACATAGAAGTTCACTATCTGGATCATCTGCATTGATTGTTTCGAAATAATCTTCATCGATATCAAGTAAACTATTCGATTCGAAATCGTCATTAAAATTTGTTCGTGACGATGCTGTAAATACACCTGAATCCGAATGATTATCGATTGATCGATGATTTAACGATGGATTTCGATCACTAAACGATTGTTTTTGTTGAAGAAAACGATTTCGTGCACGACGAAGTACTTTCAACAAATATCGATCTGCATTAATTGATGCCGAAGAAAATCTTATTTAAAAATGAAAAAACAAATAAATAAACTAAATACGAACTCAATGAAATCGAAATAATATTTTACTCGAGATTTGTATTATTACTATTGACATTCATTGTTGTTTCTAGCCAAGCATCAACTGAATTCTTATCATTTTGTTGTTGTAAGGACGATGTTTTAATTTGTCCACGAATATCGACGAGATTCGAAAGGTTTCGAAGGATTTTCGTTCGTCTTTTCGTTGGTTTACTTTCATCGGCTGTTAAATGATCTTGCAAATGCCATTGAATAAATTCATCTTTCGATATTCGTCCATCTTTATTCGTATCCATTGTATTAAATGCTTGTTCATAAGATAAATTATCATTGATACCTGTTTTATATTGTCCAAGAAATTGAGCTGCTAATTTCTTTCGTGTATTAAATTCCTGTCGTGTTATGAAACCTTGTTGATTGGTATCGAAAAATTTATATAAAGTTTCGATTGTACGCAAGCGATTAGCGCCTGTTAATGCCGAGAGAGCGTAGATATATTCATTGAAATCTAACTGACCATCATGATTTTGATCGTAGATATCGAACATCATAGCAAAAAATTTTTTACTCTGTCGATAATGTTGTCGAGTTAGGAGAGTTTGAAATAATGGATTCGATCGTGATGATTTTTGTAATGTTTGAAGAGATGATTTTTGAAGGAATGTAAGAAATTTTCGTTTCGAACAATAACCATTTGGACAATCACGATAGAATGTTTTTCGAGCAAAATTAAGATCGCTTTCGGAAAAGCCTGCTGCGTCAGTGTCATCAAATGACGCCATTTTTCTTGTCTATTTAGAATAATCAACGATTTGATAATAATATATTGCAATGCTTACATATATAGATGTACACGAGTATATACACCGTAAACGATGATAGGACAAAATGATTGATATTTTCATTTGATTTACATTATGTGATACCAAAACAAGTCAAGCGAGAAGCAAATAAACGTGTACCATATTAACGTTTACGTTTTTTTTTCTTCTTTTCTATATTTCGTTTTTATCGATATTTGATTTCCTTTGTATCGAAAGATAAGATAACGAATAACAGTTTTGCTTGTTTGTTCTTATTGGTAAATCTGTTGACATTCTATAAGTAACATGTCTATAGTCACTAGTGATTCGTATGTTCACTTAAAAAAGGCCAAGCACAAACAGATGCTCGACAATGTACATATGTTCACCGATCATTTTTTTTTGTTTCGTCTTATTTCGAAAAAGAGGATTATACATAGTCGGTGTCACGCTCATCATCGTCATCAATTGCATCGATGTGTCGATCATTTGAAGAAAACCAACAACAAACGAGAAAATAAGTGAGCACTTTGGCATATGAATGACCCTGACAATATTCGAAAGCGAAAGACTGCTGATTAAAGCTACGTGTGTATTGAGTGTACAATGGTTTAGTTTGAACTATTATAATGTAGAAGAACGAACGTGAAAGTAAACTTGAGATTAAATGAGTTAATCAAAAGAAAAATTCGATTTTGTCTTTTGTTAAGAGAGAGAGAAAGAGAGTGCGAAAAGAAGAGAAGGGAAATATTTCGCACGAAATTGATATGTTGGTTTCAATACATCGTAAGCAAATATTGCCTCGTGCGAGTATTTATTGTGTATATGTATGAACCAATTATTCATACAAATGTAGACGTGACTCGGACCACATATTCGATCTTCTCTTATTCTTTTCTTTCATTCATTTCTTTTTCTTTTTCTTTTTTTCATCAACATTTTTTTCTTAATGACCTATGTTGCTCTTTTATTTCTATCATTCACTTGAAAATTCAAGTTGTCTACAAAAAATCGAAGAGAACCATCTTAACAAACACTTATTCTACGTAGAACTGGAAGTGAGCGTAATTGTACCATTTTATGATTATTGTTAAAACAAAAATGGGTGGACATGTTTTATTTTCATCGATATCATCTTCATCGTTCGATACTTATCTTGTTTATTGTATCATCGGTCTATTAATATTAATGGCACTTATTGGCTTGTGTATACTCTTAACAACATCATGTTGTTGTTGTTATTGTTGTTTAACATCGCTTTCAAGTTGTTATCCTAGTCGACGACATTTAACTTATAAATTAAATGAGAACAAAAGTTCGAACAATTCTGATCAACCTAAAAGATTAACTTTTATTCGACGACAATCAAGTTCTTTGACTGATTTCAATCAATTGTATGATTCATGTCCTCATTTAATTAATAGCAAAGTAGTGACAAATAAATCAACAAATATGGAAACTAGTTGTACAACGATCGATACAGTTGTTACTCCGGCATCACCTTGTAGTTCCTTTCGTTCCGTAGCTCAATCAGGAACATTAAACAAAGAAAATAAACGTAGGAGTAGAAGTTTTTAAATTCAAATTATTGATTAAAACTTGTTCTTTTCTAGTTTCAATTGTACAAAATGATTTGATCAATCCATCACTCTCACCACTTTCAATTCCAGAGATTATAACCATTGATAAAACGACGACGACTCCTGTTACAACTAATAAAAGTACAGGAGTTCGTCCATTTTCTTACATAAAAAATATCAATGATCGTACGCAAATCTTACGTCGTTTTGCCCAACATGACCAATCAAAACTACCGAAAAGTACTGCTGTTCCCATTCAAATCTCGAGAATTTCCTCGCCTCACAACGATATGAAGTGTCAAACATATCTAAATTCAGCGAATATCTACGAAACAGTACCGACAACATTGATTACTAATCAAACATCAACAAAAGATGTTCCTGTGCCTATTTATGAATCGGAATGGACACATAATCTCAGACAATTGATGATGGCAACATCGGCTAAGGATAATCGATCTGTTTCTGTTATTGAACTTCCTCCAGCTCCGCCTGATCTTCTTCCGACAACAAATCCATCGATTGATTATTTTCAACAACATAATCCTTACGATAAATTCTTAGCCAGTCGAACACCAACATCCGATTCAATGAGACGTGCAAATATGCTCAAACAAATTAACAATGACGCAGCATTTCTCTACTGAAGCAATTATTATTATTTTCATGTTTTTCAAAAATAGATAGATTTAGATTTCTTTTTTTTCCATTTTGTATATTGATTGTCAACACGAAACGAATGAATGAATGAATGAATGAGATATAAACAACGAACAAAATATTTATGAAAATGTTGTTGAATCTTTTGAAATCAACTTTTCAGTTCTAGTTATTGATCGAACATTTCGATCGAGAAAAGGATTTTCAAGAATAAATTGTGGAGAAGTTCGAAGATCAAACGATCTTCTTGAATCTGTCTGCGTATTCATCTGCTGATGTTCATCAAATATTGTCTCCGAATTGATTTCTCTATTCAAATCGTCTAGAGTTACTTGACTATCTTTTCGACGATTTATTTCGTCTAATTGTTGATGTTTTTTCTTATGATAATATTTCGAACAAATAATTAAAATTAAAATACATATTCCAATAACAACAAATACGCCGATAAGTGCAATCCAAAGTGAACTTCTTTCAATATTTAAATAGATAATCAATCGATCTTCATAGATTCTACCGAGTAGCTTATTTGTTACTAAACATTGATAATATCCATGATGATCAGAATAGGATGCATGTTCAATGATTAATGTGTCATTGAGATTATATGTTTGAGAAATACGAATACCGATTGGTAGGACACCAAATGATGTTTTCGAATTATCTTTACTAAAAGACCAATGAATAACTAATAGAAGAAAAGACACTATCGATGTATGAAGATATTCAGACATACAAAGATTTGTTCCATATGCTAAACAATTCATAGTGACAATCTGTTTGGTACCTGCATCGATAGTTAAAAGATCATTTCGAGGTATTTCAGCAACAGAAAATACATCGAGATACGAGATTTTCTGTTGACCATGATGATAGATTGAACGACATTCAACTTTTGAATCTAACTGTGAATAATTAAAATGAGTTGGAAGATTCAAAATAAGACTTCCATTTTTATCTATATTATCTTTACTATTCTTTAATAATGGATTATCTGTATGTGAATATAAGATCATAGCAAGAATATTCATTGAGAGAATAGGACCTTGATCATTAGTAAAACATATTATCTGCGATGATATTGATGTGTTAAATGGATATGGTATTGCAATAAGAAGAGGATTATTCATCAGAGAATAATTCAATTGGAGAAAAATAATTAGAAGTACATGGAGCATAGAGAAAGATTTCTTTTGAGATGATGATGATGATGATTCATTTAAATTATCTCGCGCCTCAAGCACGACAATTGATTGATCTCCGAATGTTTCTGCATAATTGACATAGATTTCTGAATGAATAACTTATTAGAATTCAGTCATTATTTCTATCAATCAAATTTCTATTTCTTTTTTTTTCGTAATCACACTAGAGAATGGTGAAGTGACCATAGATTATGAACATCTCGTTTTTCTTTTTCTTTTCTTCATCATCTCCATCTGTCATCGAGAATTATTTTGTTTAATTAGAATATAATTCTCAAATGAAAATAAATAAATGAACGAAAAATTGAACTATTACTTATGCAAATTAATCAACACTACTCTTCTATTTGTTTAATTATGCCGACCGCCTTTTCTTCTTCTTGTTCTTCTTCCCTAGTGATTAAATAAGAATAATACATAAATTTCAAATCGAATAGAAAGCATTGTGAAAGATAATACAATTAAAAACGATCGTATTTGTTCTTTATAATCGCTATTTCATTCGATCATCCTAATCCTATCGTCTCTTACAAAAATCAGGCAGTCGATATATGAGATATATTTGAAAAAAAAGGTCAATCAAATAATCTTGTTTGACTCAATACTTTTACTCTAAATAAAAACGACTGCGTAGATATATGTTTACTTATAGGTTATATAGTAAAAAGCCGTACAGATGTTGAACATAAGAATAGAGGCAATACAATACTCAGAAATAGACACATACATTGATATAAAGACAAAAGACAACAACGAAAAATATTTCGAAAAGCAAAAAAAAAAGAAAAGGTTCGGTTGGTTCTTTTTTCCTTCTAAGACATGATAACAGGTGGATCATCGACGAGCACCGAATAAGTATATAAGGAATCTTTATCATTTTCTTCGACTTTATTGATATGATTGAATTCCGATGGTTTGGATATGGCTGATTTCTTTATTTTTCGTTTACGTAAAATGAATACAGGTCGACGTCGTTTTGCATTGAATATATCGAATAGATCGGCATTACGTGGATCACATGATAGTTTAACAAAATATTGATGAAATTCATCTGTTGCACTTGTATCATCGAATTTCAATGCCAATATAGTACCTGTTTCAAGTGATTTCAATGTTATATGACGTGCTTTAGGCAATCGAACATCTGATGCACCATTGACAATTGTATCCCAAAGAGTAAAACTTGAACCAAGCTCAGATATGATTAAACGAATTGAACGAGTTCTACAAAATGTAAATTCATTTGTTTGTAGGAAAAAAAAGAACGTTTTGCATTTGTAAATTACCGTTTTGGATTCATTCCTGTATTGAAAAGCCATATTGGTACACCTGTATAGAGTTTTTTCCAATCTCTTAAATTAGCCATAGCATCGAAATCGGATGAATAAAGTGTTGCAATACTACGTGCAACATAGACGAGAGTGCTGATACTTTGATAGAATGAGGCGATTTTTAAAACATCTTTTTCGTTTAAACGAATCGATGGTCCCAATTGAATTGGCGGTTGTTGACTACGAATTGAATCAAATGGTCTAACGATTCAAACGAAAAGAAATATTTGTCTTTGGATTTTTCTTCGTAAATTGAATATGAATTTTACCTATTTATCGTTGGTATTGAACCGAATGGGCGAGATTGTATTAATGTTTGTTGTAATTGTTGAGGATGACGAAAACTAGACGAACGTACAACTTGTTCGGAGTCACTAGCATATTGTTGGGCATCGAGAAATGCTTGAGGTATAGGTGCGCGATAACGTTTACCAGTTGTATTCATTGGTACGGATCGATATCGCCAAGAGCCAGGTACATCAACAATATCGGCATGAACAAAATCAAGCGAGGCAATACTTGATTCGTCTGCTTCTCCGGTTTTCGTTGCCGATACCATTTGAGGTGCCGTTGCAGAACGTACACCACTTGTCTCAGTATTTGCTAATGGTGCTTGTTGTTGTTGTTGTTGTGGTGGTGGTTGTTCTTCGTATATTTGTTGAGAGAAATGATAGTTTTGTAATGTAGGTGAGCCATACAGATGATGAGGCGAGACTGCACAGACACAAAAAAAGAAAAGAACAAGATGTGATATATTGCAAACACTATGATTAGGTCATCAGGAAAGAAGAATGTTTATGTGACGAATTATTTGATGAGAAAGAGAAAAGAAGAACAGAACAGAACCGAACACATCTATTGACTGTGTAAGTATATATAGTTTATGATTGACGGACAAGAAACCTTGTCTATGATGCAATATGGTACGAAGATAATCTGATAGAAAAGAGCATAGAATCAATAGGAGGAGATCTGCTATGCATACTATCAAAGTCAAAATATATGTTTCCGTTGAATATCAATAAACAAAGGACAAAAGAGCGTTTGTTCTTCTTTTTTTTTCTGTCTTTTTACATATTCGTACCTTGTGCTAAAGCAATATTTGGCATTGATCGAATGCTAGCTGACGCTTGTTGATAATTATTCATAGTAATAAAATCATCTTGTATAATCGATGTTTCCGGTGGACCTTCTTGAAAAAAGTGTGGTGATTGTGTTGCATAGGCAACATTCACAAAATGCACATATGGCGATGGATTAGGTGTTGTCATTATGCCAATCTGTTGCTGTACTTGTGGATTATCGGTCGTTGTTTGACCATTGACAGGTGATGATTGTTCAGCGACAGTTGTTGACTTTTCTTTAGTTTTTGTGTCCGATTTTTTCGACATTGGTTTCGATGATGATTTCGTTACTGTTGTTGTTGTTGTCGTTGATGGTGGTACAGGTGAATTCGATGCTGAAAGTTGAGCTGATAGATGTTGTTCAGCTTCTTTAGGTACAATTAAAAATGTTGGTTTAAGAACGTCAACCGGTCGTTGACTGTATTGTTGATGATGAGGTGATATTGGCTGAAAATTTGTATTCACTGTTGTAAGTGGTTGTCGTCCGTTAAAATATAGATTTGCTTGAGCTGGTGAAATTGTTCCGTGAATAAATGTCGGATAATCAGTGTAATAGAATTGACTAGGAAAACCCGGTGCAACACCTTGTCTTAATGTTGCATAGGCTGGATATGGCACAGTACTCGAACGTGGAAAACGAAGATTGACTGTTGCTTGTTGCTGCTGTTGTTGTTGCTCATTAGTAGATGAATATTCGACATTCTCATTGATCGATTGTAGACCTGTTTTCGATTGTTGACTTTGTGAAGGTGGAGCTGAATGATGTTGCTGATGTGTGGTACTAGAAGAAGCAGAAGGAGAATTAGACTTCGTTGGTTTGGTTTCTTTGATAATAAGTTTTTTCTTCTTTTTCGATGATTGCTCTTTCGTATTAAGAATCTCTCCTTGTTTAGTCGAAGTTTTCTTCATTATTGACGACATGGCACACGTGCAAGATAGATTACATTAATAGATGTATAGTGTAATGAATATATAGAAGAGAAAAGATTGGGTCTCTCGCTTTTTTTTTTCTATTTTTTTTATATTCTCTATCGATTCGAATACACGCGCATCGACTATGTCCTTTGCGTTCTTTGATTTTTTTTTATTTTACAGACCTATTTTATGTGTTTGTGTTTGTGTGAGTATTTCTGTGGTAAACGCGAAAAGAAGAAAAGGAATGATGAAAAAAATATAGATATATTCAAATTGTATTCTTCCTTCTAGTCGCTGTTTTTCTCTCTTCTTCTTCTTCTTCGCTTTTTATGAATAAATAAAACATCGAATTAAGAGATGTGAAGAAAAACAGATAAACGTGTCGAACTCAGATTTCATATGTCGAAGAACAAAAAGAGAATTACATGGAAGTAATGCATCTAGTCGACTCGAAATGACCTTTCACAAGGTGCTAATCTGTTAGTCGACTGATCATTGAGAGAGAGAAAGAGTGAATTATTGAAAACAATAATGACATTAGTGCATTAGCATGATTATTCAGCAAGAGATCATTGTTCGATGTTCGCATCGTCATCGATTACCTGCTTGTTTGCATTTTCTCTAGACGTTTATTGATGTATATCAATCATATGACTGATGATAATACTCGAGTTTTTGCGGCATATTTTTTATTATTATTACTGACGATAATAGGACAAAGAAAATGATGCGTCACAAAAATGGCAAAAGAAGCTGTACGTTATCTATCATCATTCCTTATAAATCATTAGAAAAACAACAACAACAACCATGAGAAAAAAGAAGAAGAAGAACGACGACACACGGGGAGAGAGAGACTGTATCATCATGGTGATGAGAGCAATGTACATTTATTTATTTTGTATTTGTTCGAAGAGAAAGAAAAACATGATTGATGTATTAGTAACATAGTTATGGTTATTTTGAAAATATTCGACGTTTTTTTTTTATGAATATAAAATCAATTTAACTTTCATTAATAATCATCGAAACATAAATGCTACGGTAGACAAATAGACTAAGTTTGTTTATTAGAACAATACTATAGTGTGTCCTTTCTCTCATGCCCATCATTTTTTTGTCTCTAATGGAATGCCAAGGTTTCACGTATACATATATAAGGTTGTCGACTTCTGAATAATGATGATCAAGGTTTGATGAGTGATAGATAGATAGATAAATATATATGTGTATGTATATATCAATCTAGTCTGCATTGAAGGCCGCAAAATTTTTTTTTTATATGAAAATAAAATCTCGTAGGAATTGGTCTACTGTCAAATTTGATTAGATTAGATACACATATGATTTTCCGATGACATCATTATAATGATATATCATCGAATTTGAATTCAACGAAGTCCTATAAATGATTTTTTGTTTCTCCTATTTTGCATTTCTCTTTCTTCTCTTTCATCCATTATCATACATCTGCTGTCAAATACCATCACGACAATATGCTAACGCATTTTTTATGATCCATTTTTTTCAAATAGATTCGAGCAATACGGAATATCGATATTAATTGACGTCACAAAATTTCACAATGAAGAGAAGAAAATTCATGATAAAATAATAGCAGGAAATACTGTCATTTTTTTTTCTTACTTACGCAATATGAATAGAAAATGAAAGTTAACCAGCAGCAGACAAAAAAAAAGAAGAAGAAGAAAAAGAAGTCGAACGTCTGTGCACTTTTCTCATTTCACAGACGTTAAGTGCACAAGTATTAATACAAAAGAAATAATAAGTTTTTTCTTTTTGTTTTCTACACGCATTTGAACCTATGAGTAAATATATGTTAATTATTTGTTTCGCAAGTTTTTCAAATAAACACATATGAAAAACTAATCATAATAAGAAAAAATCTTCGATGATTACCTGTCAATAAATCTTGTCAACATGATGAAAAAAATGGCTGATTTTGAGCAGAAAATGTTTCCTTTTGCTGCTCGAACACGAGAATGCTGTTAATTATGAACAACAAGAAAAATGAATTGATGAGAATTTGATAGAAAATAGACGAGAATCAATTGAGATTATACAGACAAACGATCAGCTATGCGTGTAATGCTGATGTAATCTAGATGTGCTACATTCCAAATGGACAAAGCTTCTGTAAGTTTGCTCTGCTTATTAAACTCGAATCACGATTGCATGTCAGTCATACCATTGTAAAGAAATGTGTAGTACGGTTACCAGAAATGCTTATATTTATTTTTCTTATGTCATTTTCCACGAAAATTTTCTCAACATCGTCTAGAATTTTTCTTCTCCGGGCTAAATTCATCTTCTACTTGTGTATTAACAACAGATGCTTAACAAAACGAACAAAATGTCTATGAGAAATATGGGATGTATATGTATACAGACATCATAGACAAATCGTGTCTTGATTCTTATTTTTGTTTGTTTCTATTCTTCTATTAGTGTATACACAAGAGAAAATACCTGTATTGACTTTTTTCTCTAGAGTCTCCGAGCAATATCATTTCATCTTTTCATCTTTGCATGTTACGTAGATAGGTTAGGTTTATAAGAATGTGTATATACGTGATTACAACATCATTGAAACACAAGATTTATCGAATGTCACAAGACTCGCAACAACTGTTTCCGGTCATCCATCAACGAACGAGAACAAGACGAGAGAGGGAGAAGAAAAAAAAACGAGAAATAAAAAAGACATTCTTTCTCTTTTTTTCTAAGTGTTATATGTAAGAATAGTAATGATGGCTATTTTTCTTAACACATTTACCTTTTCTAAGATTAAATGAACAAAGCAGACGTCCTCTATATCCGTTCCATGCATATGTAAACGACGTTCATTACAATGTATGACAGATAGAGAAGAATACTTTTCTCTTTCTTTTTCTAATGCGACGTATGACATTTAGTCTGTATTCCCATGACAAAGAGAATATAGAACTAGTAACTATCCAACTAATTCACTCTCGCTTCACAAAACATCAGCAGTCATCAATGGCGACTTTAACTGTGTACATTATTAGCTTGTACTTATTCTTCTTCTTTCTGTTTGTCTGTGCACTGACCCGCACATACATGCGCCAGGAAATCAGGCATTATGATTATGCATGAAAGAAACAGTAATAAAACGTTGAAGATTAAAACAAAAGCGAGAACTTACATTCGATCACCTATTTGGTCGCAAATGTGAATTGTATTTCGATGAAAAAGACTTCGACGGGAACGATGTTGTTTAGTTGGTGCAGGTGCTAAACTTGGTTGTGATGATGTTGTTGTTGCAGCAGGAGCAGTAGGAGCAGCGGGAGGTGCTGGTGGTGGTTGAACTTGCATTTTTGCTTCTTTTTTATCTGGTTTTACTTCGATTGACGACGAATGTGACATTTGCAGAAGAGGTTCTTTTGTTGTTTCGGCTTCAGTAATCGACTTTGTAGTGTTTACGGGAGTAGATACATCGGCGTCGTCGTCGACTTCGGGCACAACAAACATCTATTTTTAAAAAAAGCCGTTGTGTTATTCAAAATGATACGATCGTATTCACACCGCTAACTACTAATATATTTTTTGCGCTATCTCTTCTCTCTCTCTCTCTCTCTCTCTTTCATTCTCTTTTTTTAACTTAAAAAAGCACCTCTCTAACACACCTAGTTTCAACTATAGTACTACTATTAGTAGTGATGATGATGATGATTATGATGAGTAGTACGTGGTTAAAAGGAGAAGGCAACTAGGGCCACCATCCGGAAATATGTTCTCTCTTTCCTTTTTTTTTCTTCTTCTCCTTCTTCTTCTTCTTTTTTTTATTCCCTTTTGATAATTCCAACAAGATAGAGAAAGAGAAAGAACGAAGACGAAGAAAAGGAAACGAAGAAGAAGAGAAAGACGTACAACTTCATGTCTCTTATAAAGTCGCGCACGCGCGCTCTGATCAAATGAGTCTAATTTGCGGTGGTTGCCAGTTGTGACGATACTTAAATACGGCGACGTACACAACAAGAAAGAGAGAGAGAGAGACAAACAGAAAACTAAAGGAGGAGAAGATGAAGCGGGAATACTTAAGGCTATGCATAGAAAGAAAATCTAATGAATTCTTTTCTTTTGAAATAAGATGACTGAAAGCAGTGGCCAATTTAGTTAGCAAACAAATTCATGACGGTGCTTGTAGTCAAATAAGCAAAACAAGGAAATCGTAATCAAACTGTATAGATGTTGAGTAGCATTCAAACAGCAATTGCTCGAGCTAGTTATTCAGATACAAATCAAATCAATACGAGAGAACAAATTCGACAGGAAATGAAAAAGAAAAATTCAATCAACCGAATGATTAGCTTTGTATTTAAACATATTTCATCAAATAACTTTAATTCACACGAGCGAGAACAAGACAACATAAACAATCATCTGTCATAATAAGCTAAATAGTCACGAGCTTTTATTCAATTTACTTTTGACCATAAAGAAAAACCGTCGAAAATAGAAAAACCAAAAATGAAGAAGATAAATAGGAGCCGAAAATAATTATCGGCAAAGTTATATAATTCCAAAGCGAGGGCGTATGATTACATCGAGTCGAATACATTGGTAAATGAACTGTCATCGGATCACAGACGGTAAATTCATCTTCTACTTTAACATCTTCAACACACAAACAATCGTATGGTCCTTCTTCAGTTTTTCGTGGTAGTTTCGAGCTTGAATCGAGACAAACGGCTAATAAAGGACAAAGACCACTTGCACAAGTATCACATATAGGCGCGTCTTTGTCGCTTGAATATGAACTCGATGCTACTACAAATGTTGGAATACTTTCTTTTTGTTCAATCGTTTTTAATAAATCATATGCACATTGTTTGTATGACCACGGAGAATCGTAAAGAAAATAGGACAATTGATTTGACAATGGTATAAGATAGTGAAATGAAAAAAAAGCCATAGGATGTATATCGAGACAATCAGCACAAAATGGTGAATGATAATATCGCATTTGAATTGTATCTTTAGTGATAATACAACGAAATTTTGGACTAAAATCTTTGTTCGACAAGAGAACTTACATCCTTGAATTATTAGTAAATGTTTTAAAGACTTAAACTGACGTAATTCCATACTTTGCCATAGATCAACGCCTAGTTATTCAAATTTAGATTTTTTTCTTTCAATAGAATTGAATGTAAAACATACCACTGATGAGTAAAGTTTCTATACTTGATTGAAATATTGCTAAAGTTGGTACATCCAAAATATGCAATGCAGTTAGTTTTTTATCTGTATTAACTTTCGGTTGATAACCGCATATAGCTAGTTCTTTTAAAGAACTTCCAAATTGACCGAGAAAACATAAGTCAAGTACACGCGTTCGAACTTTTTCGAGAAGAAATTCTTGAACAAATAAAACCAGTACTTGGACGTTATCAAGTGGATAAGAATTAAGATCAATTGTTGCAGATGCATTCAGAGTACTTAATTTGCAAATTAACAGAGATTCTTCTGATTCATACGAGCATTTTGTTTTTTCATAAGAAGCTTCATCAGTATCCTTATAAAATTCAGACTTATCTAATAATTCTTTACATGGACCTGTTGAAAATGCTGAACCTTGAACAATTGATTCAGTTGGATATGAACGTAAAAGATATGGTGTATCATCACAAATGCACAATGATATTACCGTGAAGAAGAAGAAGAAGAAGAATAAGAGAATATTTATGTAGAACATTTCTCAATGAAAAATAAATGCGCCAAATTATTATTATTGTCTTATCAAGCGCACAAAAATCTTCAGTAAATAAAATTCGAATTTTGTTTCATTTCCATATTCGTTTTATCAAATATGTTGGATATAATTATATATATATATATATGTATCGAGAGAAAGAGAGGGAGAGAAACAGAAGTGTATGAAAAAACAAACAAAACGAAAGGAATTTTAGAAACCAAATGCTGTACATTGACATCGAATATGAAAAAGAAGAAAAGCAATGTATAGAGATAGAGAGAGAGAATAAACAAGAAAAGAGATGAGTGGGATTTATTCAATCGATCAAACAAATGAAAATGACTTGACTAAAGATTTAATTAGTTGGATGTTCATTCCTATTGGAGTTTGTTTCATCAGGTATTATTGATATGTTCGAATTTGTGTGATCTATTTTACGTAGTGCTTCAGTTGGCAACGAACGATAGGACAATGTACGATCAGGACTATGGGATGATCGATGTTCATGACTACTACCACCTCGATAACCACCACCACCACGCGAATAATATCGAGATGGTCCACCACTATCATTCGAATGACTAATAGTAATATTATTACTTGAATTACCACCACGTCCTCCTCGATTGAAATTATTTCGATTACGATATCCACCACCGTTGTTATCATTATTATCCGACCGGTCCATTGTATTCGCATTATTGTAATGACCTCGAATGGCAGGAATTCCAGCACCTCTGCCACGATTAGGATTTCTCAATCCCATATTCGGATTGCCTCGATCATTGAAACTATTTCGTCCACCTCGATATCCTGCATAGTTTCCATTGTTATTATTATTATTATTATTATTATCTTGCGTTGGAATATTATCATCTCGATCTTCAAACCGACTTTGTCGTCTTGGAAATGTCGATTGTTTTTTATGTTCATCATTATTCGTTGGTATTGGCAAAAGAGCAGATGGTGCTTGTCCTGGCAGAACATTATTTGCAAATGGATGTATTGCTTGTTGTTGTTGTTGTTGCTGATGATGATGTGGTAGAAGATGAGGAGGAGGAGCAAAATGCGAAACAGATGATGTTGAAAGACGAAGTAATTGTTCATCTGTCGACGACATATGATGACGTTGTGCTTCGTCGAAATGTTTCGGTACATTCGACGGTGAAACTTGTCGACGACCGTCATCATGAAGTTGAATTAAAGCAGGACCTATGAAAACATATATTGTAGAGAGATTTATGGGGCAAAAAAGAAGAAACTAGATAAGTGCAGATTAATTGACTACAAATTTACCCTCGACAGTATGAGCAAAAGTAGCAGTCATAAGTTGATGATGTGCTGGTACAGCAGTTGCATTTGTTAGCAGATGCAAACCGCCGCCTAGAGAGTGACATTTAGATTACAGAAATATTTTCACACAATCCGATTTTCGTGTTTGTTTTTACAAAACAAAACTCTCTGAATCTCAATCTCATCGATAGTTTACCTGGTGCAAGTGTTTGACCATTTAGATCTTGATGTTGTAATTGTATTGCAGATGCTGGCGGTGGTTGACCAGCAGCTGTAACAACATGACCATACGGCATTTGATGAACGATCTGACTATTGGGAAAGACTCGACCTATGTCTAAAATATTGACAAAATTCGAATTCAAGACGAGATTCAATATCTACCGCCGATACGTTGAACGACTTGTACAGGTTGTCCATGTGGTTGTTGTTGAACTTGAATGATTTGTGCACCGGGTGGCATCATTTGAACAGGTACGCCGAGACGTAGAGGAGATTCATGATGTTGCGGTGCCATGAGGATTGTCGGAGCTTGTGGCAAACGATTTGGTGCTGTCGGCTGAAATTCTGGACGGATGAATTGTGTTTGCGGAGGAATGAACGGTTGAGTTGTTTGTTGTACCGGCTGTTGAATAAGTTGAGGAACTTCAGTTTGTACAGATGGTTTATTTGCTGAATAATTTTTTTTTTGATTAAAAAGAAATTCATTTTGAAAAAAAGAAACATACTCTTTAAAATTGATGGCAATGATTCATCATCAATGACTCCGCCTTCAGCGAGCGCTGATAAATTCGAGATATTTTTAATATCTGAATAAGGTATATAAGTACATCCGTGATCAGCATCCCAATATTCTTTAAAACGATCTTTAACACCTTTGTTCGTCGCCCAGCCGATCTTAAAAACAAATCAATTTTATTTATAGAAAAAAAAACAAGAAAACAAATCATTACCTTGATTGTGTTTCCGTGTAAACGAAAATCTTTCATTTTTTCTAAGCATCTCGCTGCATCTGATCGTTCTTTGAAACAAATAAATGCACAACCACGAGGCGGAATATGCTAAAAATCGAAAGAAAACTCAAATTCAATTTCTCGATCGATTTGAAATCTTACGTTGATATCGTTGATTTCTCCGTGTGTTTCTAAATGTTCTCGTAGATCGATTTCAGTGATCATCTTCGGCAAATGTCCGAGCCAAACTGTTCGCGAACTCACTGAAAAATATCAATATAAACAAAATGTGATTTGTTCGATGTTTTTCATGGGATTTATTTACCAACAAGATGATCTTCTTTGAGTGGTGGTAAACCTTTTCGACGACGCTCGCGTTTTTCTGTTTCTTTCAAACGCGATGCCGCTGAATCTCGTCGATTCATCGAACTAGAAGAGAAGAAAATGGTGAAATCGATGGAAATCTTGTTGTTTTACTTCGATGACGAGCGCGTTCGTTTCGAATGATGTGACGACGGTGAAGGCGAACGCGATCGACGTCGATTGTATTGACGATGACGATGATCATCGAGACTGTCTGCGTCCATGTCTTCAGGTCGACAATCGACGTCAGTTGGTGGCATCTGAAATCAACGAACGTTAGTTTGAAATCAATCGAGATTTTGTTAGTCGAACTTGATGTGTCATTTGAGGATGAGGATGATTGTAATTGATTTGCTGCATTGAGAGTGAAGATGGTAATGGTTGTTGAAAGAAAATGGGCGGCGGATGTGCGGGATCGAATGACATTGGAATCGACATGTTATTCGCGTCGGTCATAGGAAAAGAAACAGTATTTGGATTTATTAACATTGTTGAAGGTGTTTGAAAGAATTGAACTGGTTGTTGAGGAAGATTTACTGATGGCATTGTCAATTGTGGTTGTTGTTGTTGTTGTGGCGGTAGTGAGGGTAGTGAAGGTGGTGGTGCTGGTTGTGAAATTGTTGTTGTTTTTTCTCGTGGTTCATCATCGTCATTATCTGAACCATAATCAAAATCGTCGAGAACATTCTACGAATAAACATAAAAAATTTCCTTATTCCAAAGAATAACAAAGCTAATTTACTGCGACATTGGAATTCATTGTTTCAGATGTATTGATAAAAGACGTTGTGGTTGATGATGGCTCATCGATTGTACTATTTGTTGTGCTCGTTTTCTTTTGTGATCCGAGTAATTGATTTGTTATCTGTTGAATTTCAGTTAGAATCGATGTCGTTTCTGGATCATCGCTGCCCGATGCTCGGAGTAATGTCTCTTGCAATTCTCGAAAACGATTGAAATCTGTACCGCCTAGTGATTTCTACGAAAACCAAAATCAAACATTCAACAAAAACAACAACAATCTTTCTTACCTCGTTGTTGAGTTTTTCAGTTGGTACTACTGAAAATCGAAATACAAATTTTATTTATTTAAGAAAAAAAACAACAGTCGATACTCACATTTTTCTAAAAATTCATCGGTTTTAAGCATTGATTGATGTGCTTCAAAGAGTTCTTTGATTAAATTCGGTGGAAAAATCGCATTTTTCTCCCATAAATTCAAAACTCGAGAGATTTTATTCTACGAAAAAAAAAAACTAATAAATTCCTCTCGAACAACAACGAAATTTTTTACTTTATCATCCGATGGACATTTTTCTACATGATGTAACGTATTGAGAATGTTCTTGGCAAATCTCAATCCATAAACATCTTTTTCAATTCCATGTTGATGCCGAGATTGTCGTACAATCGAATCAATCACGTACAAACCCGGAATTTTATATTCTGGTTTACACTAAATACAAATCAGTTGTCGAATATTTCGATTCATTTTGTTTGATTTTACTTTCGAAATAAATTTTTCCACATTCATGACAATGTGTTTGTAGTATTTAATTGCTTTCAATGCTGATTTTGTGATTGACATCATTTTAGCTTTGGATATCGGCGGTCGAGATTCTGTCATTGTTTGCAGCTAGAACAAAAATTCAATTTGAAAATTGGGTTTTATTTTCGAAATTTTTTTTCATCGAACTTCTCGAACAAAATCTTTGATTAATTGTTCTTGATTGTCACTCATTATTATTCGATGAAGATTGTTAGGAAAATCATATAATTCAATAGGATATCAACTAGTTTTTTTATCGATCTAAAGTGAATTGAAAAGAACAAGAATAGATTCAATCGAATGTTTGAGTTTTTAATAAGGACACAGATCAATCTGAAATGAATTCAACAAAAACAAAGAAAGAAGGCTTTAGTTTGAGTTCGATCGATTATCTGACTGCTGTTGTTGGTTCACCGTTCGATTGATATTGTCTACGAGAAAAACGTGTTTCGTTATTGATCTGTGTCCGATCGATTTTGATTTTATTTTCAAATTTCATAAGTAAATCGCCTGCTTACTCATCATGTTTGTCGAATGAATCATCTTGAATTAGGATATTGGAGTTTGTAGTTTGAAGAATTCATTTGGTCAGTAGAATTTTTGTCATTCAACGTGTTGAACGGATGTATTTCTCTGTCGCTAAGATCAGCAGATGGATTAACAATGCTCGTAGCGCTATCAAATCGAACGTCGAAGAATAGAAAATATATTCGCTGACCTCTTTTACGTTTAAATTCGAAAATTTTCTCTTCTTTTGAAGGAAAATTTCAAAAAATCGATTTTATTTTGTTTGTTCATTCATTATCACAGATGTCGCTCGGAATGTTCCCCCAAAATCCATTAAATGAAGCAAAAAAACACAAATTAGTTAGAATTACGAAATCTGAGTAAATAAAAGTCAATCGAATTTTCAATTTTTTTTCTCAACAATTTTCTTTGCTCGCGCTGATTCGATTGCGAATCTATCCATTCTCATCTTTCCATGATGATTGTAAGATTTTATTTTTCGATAATATATTTTTCTTTTTCTCTAGATGGCTGAATACGATTTAACAGCAAAATTAGCACGATATTTCGATCGTCATTTAGTTTTTCCTTTATTGGAATTTTTAACCGATCGAAATGTAAATTCAATTCCATCGAAACTCGATTTTCAACGGAACTTATTTTTTGCATTTAGATCTTCGATGAAAAGGAAATTCTTCAAGCTAAATATGATCTCCTTCAACATACGACTATGGTCGATTTTCAAGTTGATATTTACAACAAACTCCATGCCGATGGAGCTGAACCGAAAGGTGATTTGATTATTATGATTCGAGATTTTTAATTCAATTTTTGTGTGTGCTTAGAATTAATCGACAAACGTGAATCGATCGTCGCTCGATTTAATGAACTTTCGGAATTAGTTCAGCCGCTACTCGATGCAGTTGTTACTGAAGATGCAGCTCGACTTATCGAACATCAACGGTATTCGAAAAACCAAGCTGATTTTTGTTTTTCTAATGATTTTCTTCTTCAGAAACAATGATTCGACGCTTGCATTAGAATTTCTTCAACGACAATTCAATGTAAAAACTTCCTTTTTGAGGTAAAGAGAATCATTTTCTTTCGATTAGATCGAACGAAGTACTGTCGATGGTTTGTACACATTCGCTCGATATGTTTACGATTGTGGAGATTACTCTCGAGCAGCAACTAACTTAGGCCTCTACCGAGCACTCGTATGTTTCTATTTTCATTTGATTTCACCAAAAATTCCTTCTTTCTCAAGGTTCCTCGTACGGACAAAAACATGATGTCCTGTCTTTGGGGTAAATTAGCTTCGGAAATCCTCATGCAACGTTGGGACGACGCCTACGATGATTTAAATCATCTCAAAGACGCCATCGAAAACAGCGATACTCGTTCGACATTAGAATTATTACATCAACGAACCTGGTTCATTCATTGGTCATTGTTTGTCTACTTCAATCATCCCAAAGGTCGTGATGATCTCGTTCAATTATTTCTAACATCATCATCAAATCAAACAAATATCTATTTGAATACTTTACAAACAACGGCACCACATTTACTACGTTATCTAACCGCAGCGGTTATCATCAATCCGCGAAAGAAAAACGAACGAACATTAAAAGAATTGGTGAAAATCATTCAACAAGAAGCTTATGCATATCGAGATCCAATAACTGAGTTCATCGAATGTCTCTACGTTCATTTCGATTTCGATAGCGCACAGAAGAAACTACGTGATTGTACGACTGTTCTGCAAAATGATTTCTTTCTCGTTGGTTGTGCCGATGAATTCATGGAAAACGCTCGGTTACTTATCTTCGAAACATTCTGTCGTATTCATCATTGTATTAAGATCGAGTAAGACAAAAGAATTATCATCGTTGTTTTGTATTTCGCGGTTTTGTTTTTTCGAAGTATGTTGGCTGAGAAATTGAACATGTCACCTGATGAGGCCGAACGTTGGATTGTTAATTTGATTCGAAATGCGAGTTTAGACGCGAAAATTGATTCTCAACACGGAACAGTTGTTATGGGCTCGCAAATTCTTTCGCCGTATCAAACGATTATCGAAAGAACAAAGAATCTTTTCAATCGAACGCAAAGTTTAGCTAATACCACCGAACGAAAGAAAGATACCAATGTAAGAAGTGAAATATCAAAAAGAAATTTTGGTTTAAGTTCGATTTATTTTTAGGCTAATTGGAATAATTATCAAACACAACAGTCAACAAACAGTGGAATTACTACAGTCAATGAATAACTGAGAGAGTTTTTATTATTATTTTGTTGTTCTTGTTGTTGTTGATTATTTAACATCATTAAAATAAAACAGAGACAAAAAAAACGCTTAATCAAAAGATTTCTAGAAATATTTTTCATTAATTTGAGAGAAGTTTTCTTCACTTTAGATAAACTAATTCGATTCAATTGTTAAACAATAAACGCAAGTATAGATTTTTCGTTTTTTCTTCTTTTTCTGTTGACATTTATTCCCGAAATTTTCTTGCTAATTCTCTCGATGAATCGATTATGCCCGAGAACGTACACAGAAATCCGAATATCATAATCGCAACATTTCCTGCGATGGTCGTCCACGAAAGTGAATAACTTTTCAAATACAAATAAAAATAACACGGGCCAACCAACGAAAGAAACACGCCCGTAATACTTCCGATCAGACCCATGAGTTGTGCAAAATGCGGAATGCATAGAGCGAGAATAAGCGTACTGATGAGAATTAATATTCGTGCGACGATTGTTTTCCAAGTTGTATTTTCATTGGAAAGTGAAAATTTCGGAAGAATTAATTCGCATGCAGCGAAATACGGCAATGGATACGAAAGAAGTGCTTTGATAGCTAAGGTTAAATTAATGACTAAGCGTAGTTCTTGTGTAGGAAGATTATTTGTTATGACTTCGGATGTATTTTCTTGCCAAGTGAGAAAACCGATCAAAGCAAAACCGGTTTTGAAAATTGCAGCAACGATATGCGAGAGAACAAGCATGCCATTGAATTGCGATGGATGATGCATATTGTTTTCCAATGTTGGCAAGAAGATTTGCGATGTATAACTGAAAACAATGATGCCTAACGAAGTTGGAAACGAACGAAAATTGATTCGTAATTGAATTTTTGACCAATCCCAAAGATAAGCTTTGGTTAGACAATAGACAACGATGATCATATTGATTATTAGATGAACAACAGCATTACCAGCACTGAAACGTGAAACTAAACGAAGACTTCGAATAAATGAATAGGGCAGTGTGAATAGAAACGATAAACATATCCAATAACGAACAGGAATACCGAATTGAGGAAAACTTCCAGCGAATAATTCACCACAGAGTACTAAATATAAAATACCTAGACGAAAAACAAAAAACAAAACATTTTGTCAATGTAAAACTATCTTTTACATGTCATTAGTAATTCGATATTTTGCGCAATAAATAATATTCGTCCGCCAAAACGTTTGCCCCAAACATATTCAGCTATCTCAACATAAGAATATCGAACTTTTGTTAATAAACCTGTTGATGGACTTGGCTCGTAGAGACATGAGATAAGTATTTGTCCTGTATACGTACATATCCATGCAACACCCATCATAGCTAATAACGACCAATAACCGCCATGATAGACAGAATAAGGCAAACTAACTAAAAACATTCCCTGAAAATAGAAAAACGAGTTTATGAAAGAATTCTTTTTGTTTGAATTCGAACTTGAATAGCATTGGTAACATTCCATCCGGCTTCTAATGCTGTTAGACCAGTTTGTCTATCGGATTGTTTGGATTTTTCTTCGGGATAACGAACAAATAATTGATCAGTTTCATTGTCAAATCGTTCGTAAGTTGTAAACGGTGTAAAACGTAGTTTAAATTTCGAACGTTCTTGTCTCATCATTTCTTTTTCTTCTGCCTACAGAAAACTGTTTTGAAATATCTATCGAATTCTTCGTTTTATATACGTATCTAGTTTTTTTTTTATTTGCTCTGAGATTTTATTTACTTATATTTTAGTAGAAATCCTCTCGATGATTTCTTTCAAGTTCTTTGTCAATAAATATCAATTGTCATTTTTGTTTCTGCTTTCTAATCATGATAATTCCATTTCTTCAATTAAATCAATAAATAAGATATTTTTTTGTTTTCTAGATGTCAAACCTTGAATAAAACAAAACAAAAACGATCTGATGACGAGTGATACAGTGCATGATTATACTGAAAATGAATCGGAACATAAATTCCATTTGGTAGTACCCAGTGATGATGACGATGAACAACCGAAAACACCATCGTCAACGAGTTCATATGATGAATACATGGGCAAACCTCAATCAACTTATGAAGATGAAAAAGTCGAGAAATTATATGCCAATTGGTTGAGTTTAGATGAAGAATTACGTGCGTTTGAAAATAAACATAAGACTTACGTTAGTAAATTAGATGAAGTTGAATCATTGAAAACACAATATAGAACAGATTTCAATAAATACAATAAAAAAGTTGCTCAATTACAAAAAGATGTTAACAGATTAAAAACTATCTATAGTAAAAAAGGTAATTAAGACAAAATCGAATCATTGTTCTTGATTTTTATTCTTTCATCTAAATTTCTAGATAAAGAAACAATTAAACCTCTAATCAATAGAAAACGAACAAATTCTCAATCATCATCCAATCTTTCAGTTCACTCAAGTCTTCCACCTCGATTCAAATGTGAATTTCATTCGTTACCATCAACAAATTCCTCACCATCATTGGATAAATTAAATACAGCATTATCTGTAACGGATCGTCTAGCTGAAATATCCGAACATTTAAATACAAGTTCTCTAAATCTTTCACGAATATCTGAAACATTACCACGAAAAGATCCGTATTTAAAAGTGATTCTCGGCGGTGTCGATGTGTCGATTTTAAATAAAATCGATCGATGGAAATACAAAGAAGAATATGAAAAATTCAAATTTATCATTACTGGTATTTCATTGATATCATCGGTTACTATTTGGTCATTGGCATCGGGCTATCGAGCGTTCGATGCAATGTTTCATTTCTTACTTGTTTGGTATTATTGTACGTTGACAATACGTGAATCGATTCTGACTGTCAATGGATCGCATATCAATGGTAGGAGAAGAACATTTTGTTTTCTTTGTCGAATTGAATTTGATTGATTGCTTTGAATTAGCTTGGTGGAGAGCTCATCATTTTATCTCAACAGTAGCTACTGGTATTCTGCTCACATGGCCAGAATCTCATTCCTATCATGCGTTTCGAACTCAATTTTTTATTTTTTCATTTTATCTTAGTTTTGTTCAAGTAAAAAGCCAAAAACAAAAACATTTTCTTTTTCATTCATAATCAATCGCTTATTTCAGGGTTTACAATTCTATTATCAACGTGGTTGTCTCTACCGGTTACGAGCCCTCGGTGAAACTCATGATATGGATATAACCATCGAAGGATTCCATCGTTGGATGTTTCGTAAACCAAATCATCTCGAAATATATTCTTTTCCATGAAAATTTTCTTTTTATTAAGGTGGTTTATCATTCATTGTTCCATTTCTCATTGTTGGTTATTTATTTCAATTATATAATGCGTATACGTTGTGGAAAATAGCTCACAGACCTGAAACACATGAGTGGCAAGTCTATGTATTAGCGATAATCTTTTTCGTTCTTTTTTTGGGTAATTGTTTTACGACGATGAATGTTTTACGAGAGAAATTTCGTGAAAAACCTCGTCCATTTCTTACGGAAAAATATCAAAGTTTGAAAACGATTCTTTCGAAAAATTACCATCGAAGAACATTATCATGGAATAGTTTACGAAATCGAGACCGACACTCAAAGAAAGCTCAAGATCTCATCGGTGTTTCCAAATTGCAATAATCACCAGTATTATTTGTGTTTTTCTATTTGTGTGTTTTTTTTTTTTTGAAAAGAAGAAAGTGAAAAACAGATCAATTCTGTTAATTAATTAAAAATCAATGAAATGAATAAGAAAAGAGTTCAATTGAGACAATGGTTTCATCTGATACCAATATCGAAGTGGCGTACTAATAAAATGCATCAATTTATGGTTTAATGTTGCGTAACATGAAGAGATCAATTGATTGGCAATGATATTTCCTTCGAATGTCAATGGAGTTGAGATTGTTTGATTAAAAAGACGAATTTCTTCGATATTTGTTACTTGAACAGGATGAAGTTTTGATGATAAAATCCAATCGCCGATTGAGATTTGATTCGCAAATTTGTATTCGAATGAAGCTCGATCATTGGAATTTGTTTGAGTGAGAATAGAATGCATTGGAGTTAGACGAAGTGGTTCGTTGTTATTTGTTGTGTAAATATCCAAGAAACGAACTGATGAATGTTGATGATGAAATACAGTTAAGATTCGACTTTTAACGAGTTTTCCGATCGATGAATAAACTAGAACTTCATCGACATTGGTTAGACTTTTTAATGGTCGAACGGAACCATCAGCAAGTGTTATTTTTGTTTCATCAAAGAAACAGCCGAGAACTAGATGATTAAACATACTCATCGAGATTAGGTGATTTCAATGAAATTCTCAACGTACTAAAAGGTTTTTCAGTTGTTGCTTCTGTCGTTGTTGTAGTTGTTGTTGGAGGTTCAGTCGTGGCTTCGGTTGTTGTTGTTATTTCTTCGGGATAAATGAAATATTTCAATGACATGTAAACGAAAAGATTGAAGAGAATAAATCCAGCAACAACGGTGATAAGCATTTTGACGTATCGCGGTGTGACCTGTCTCCAGATCGATCGAAATTCTCGATCAACTCGTCGATTCATTTCTATCTGAAAATTCAAATCAGGTCACATTAACTTCGAAATTTCAATGGAAACTTTCCTTTACTGGCTGAGCTGAGACTCAAATCGCCGAATGATTTCTTTTGCTTTTTCTTATTCTTTTCTTTTTTGTTCACGCAAAAGACATGAAGTTAGCAATTCTGTTGTTAAGTAACGGACAAATGTAAATAGAACGAGACGAAAGAGAAGAAAAAAGAAATAAGTTGGCCTCTTTCTGGAAGCATTTAAATATAAAAAAAAAAGAATGTTAAATCAACTGCACGGTTGTAACACTAGAGTAAAGGAAATACAACCAATAATGGAATGGAAGCAGCTAAATAAATCCTTGAGAACATTTCCAATCAGTCTCAAATATAGAATTTGCAATATACGTATTAGCATGTATTTTCAAATTAAAAAATAATTTGCAATAATCTATCGTATAAAAATCAATCGAAAAAAAATACTGAAACAGTTTATTCTTTATATGTTGACGGTAAAATTCGAATTCGATCACCAGCTGAACAGCAAAGACCGAGTAAAATTTGCCATGGAAATGGGCATTTATCTAAATCGATATTGAGTTCATATGAACTATGTGTTCGTTCGTTGATTAAACGAATTAATTGTCGATCACAATCGATAAATAATTCTAGTTTATCACTGATTTCCATATCACTTTTATAACCCATTGTATTTGTATTTTGATAAACACCATTCAAACAAATTCCATCTTGTCCAGCTAATCCATAAGCTGATGGTGTTATGATTGATACTGGATCGAATGTTGAATATTTTGAAACAATACCAAAAAAAGCCCATTTATCTGGATCGAGTTCTTCGATTTTAAAACGTAAACGATGTTGTCCAGATGAATATTCATTTTTGCCTCGTACAGACGAATGATCACTCCATTGTCCATGAACAATCAATTGACCATCGTCTTCAATTCGAGCATTTCCAGTTACTCGTTCGAATAGATCATCGGGCTCAACAATAATAATCATAGGTTTCGATATAAACGCAATTTCATCATCATCTTTTCGAATTTTAATTGTATCTGGTAGAAGAATATCGTTTCGTAATTTGTCAAATGTTTCTCTTGATTCTTGAAGAAAGATTTCTAAAACTTTGTCATCAACTTTCGCTTGTTCTAATTGCATTGTCAAATCTTCAAAAGATTTCTGTATGCACAAAATATGATCCGAGAGAACATTTAAGATTTGTGTTCGTGCTTCGTTGGCTGCTTGTTGAATTTTTTGAATTGACTGTCGTTCCCATTTATTAATCTGCTCAATCAATGGATGTTGATCTGGTTGTTTAAGATACTGTTCGATCAATTGTTGCAATTGATTATGCTCGTTTAAATAATCATCGATTTGTTTGATTGGTGTTTGTTGATGTTCATTGATATGATCTTCGCAAAAATCGTTTCGACACTGATGACAAGTAAAAAACGCCTCTTTTTTATTACATGTTACGCATAATGAACGACTGTTACTAGTCGACGATGCCATGTGAAGAAATTTGTTTTATTAAATGAAATCAAAATGAAATATCAATAAAAATACTGTTCGTTGACGTCAATTGTCAAGTATTTCAAAAATAAATTGATTTTTTCTAATGGTTTCTTCGTTTCGTATATAAATAAAAAAGTAACGAAAAACAAAAAAAAACGAAACGAACCACTGTAACATGAAATTCTATTCTTAATTATTAAAATAGAATATTTGGTATCGTAAGAGCGACTTTACTTCGAGCTTTTTCCAATGATATATTAGCAGCTGTGGCAAACATTCGTGTCGCAAATGATTGACAATTCATTTTACCACCAAGTGCAAATACAGTTTGATATTCTCGACCTTCAAATGATTTAGCATAGATTCTAAATTCATCGGAATCAAAAAATGGTACTTGTTTTTGCATAAGAAACCACGAATATGTCTTACAATCAGATTCATAATATGAAGCCTTCTCACCTTTTGAACTGATACGAATTTTAATATCATCATCTTTGTCGACACCTAATTGATAAATAACTCCATTAATTTGAACACAATAGTGATATCCATCGACTCCTGGGCCAATATTCAAACCAAATGGTTGATTACCAATTGGACGTTTGCCAATCCAAATACCCTGATCAAGATCAATTGTTGCACTTGATATACCATTGACGAGATTTCTTGGCATTCGTAATGGATTTAAATCTGCAACATCTAATGTCACTGAATGCATTGCCTCAGCTTTGTCACCTTTTATTGCATAAACAGCTCCTCGTACAACGCCATACGCTTGACCAACACCAGGAACAGCTTTAATTATATTGAATGCTTTTCTTTCCGCCATCACTCACTGTAGATATCAAATGACAACATATACGGTAGTTTCTCAATACAAAAAAGATTTTATCATATTTTGTGACTCATCAGATATTCTTATCTACCATCTAGTCAATTTGTAAACATTTATTTATTTCTATAAAACATCTCGAATACTGTGGCATTCATCGATGATTACTGTTCGAACAGTAGAGTAACCAACTTTGTATTTACGTTCATATCGAATATATGTTCAAACAGAAATAAAAGAAACGATCGATTTGTTGGTTGTTTTCTCTTTTTTTTATATTGAACTTAGTATCTAATCCGTTAAATTGTATTTGTCATTCAATCCCCTTTCAAACAATATTGATTTGTTTGATAGATCGAGATGGATATCTCATTTTTTTTCTCTCTCCTTCGTTCTCTTATCGAAACAAGTCAATGAACTGTTAAGAAATCTTTCTTTTTACGATCGGATCACATGAATAATTAAACCAAATACGATTTTATGATTGATTGAAAACTAATGAACAATTAATGTATTTTTCATATTGACAATAGTTAATTTAATAATCGAATAGAGACAAGACAAAAAACAGATATCTATAATTATATCTTATTCTTGTGTTTTGACTACGACAAGACAACAAAAAAAGAAAAAGAAAATTCATTGACGAGTAAGGTCACGTAAAATTTTGTTTTCATTAATAATAAATCCATTAATGATCGATTCGTTATTTACTTGATCAAATGTCGTATTTATCGAAAAAATGAAACCGTTCGTTCTCATAAATCTGTCAAGTGCAAAACTAATTTATTTACCATAAAAAAAATATTTTAAACTTGACACTCTTTTTTTCACTATTTTTATAGGACATTTAGAAAAAAGTGAGAGCAAGAGAAAAGGCAATGCGCAGTTGTGTTTGTTTTACTCGATAGTTTGTTTATTAATGATTTGTAAAATGCCCATCGGTTGTCAAAAAAACGAGAAACAGAAAGAAAACGGTAAAAGAACACCTGTTTCTCACTTTCGCTTTGATGAAAGCATGTGTTACTGTTTGTATGTAAGCAACGAAAGGATCTCCTTCTCTTTCATCCAGTGGTTAATATTTCTATTGTTGTTGTTGTTGCTGCTGCTTCAATTCTCATCGTACGAAAGAGAACATGAAAAAAAAATTCTTTTTTTCATCGAACTGTTATAATGAATTCTGTGTGAGTGTAGATTTTGTCTTTCTTCTCTTTTTTCGTGTTATAATTACAATGTACATGACTTGAAAATAGTCTTAGAAATTGAATAGTATTAGTTCATAGGAGGGTGAGAAGTGAATGAATATTATTTCGTTTTGTTTTATTGTCTGATGATTGAAACCAACATCATCATTATAAAATCACGTGCAAACGGTCATCTCAAAGTGAAATATGAAAGAAAATAAGATGACCGTTGAACGACATACGAATACGTGAGTAAGGAAAAGAAGGATCATTTATTTCGCTTCTCGGACATGACCATTCGAGAAGACGAAGAAGAAGAAGAAGAGGTGAACTTTTTTTCTCTCTCTTTTTCCTGTTCAACCGATTATCAACATTGAACACATACCTTTCTCTTTTCTCTCTATATTGTTCGATCGTCAACTAGAATACAAAGTGAACTGAACATAAATACAACGCATTTGATCCTTTTGTTTTAGAATCTTCTCTTATCTCTTACTTATTTTCACATTGTTATTAACCTTGACAGAGAAGTGAATTCATAATCATTTACAACTGTATTCAACAACAAAGTCGATCTCGATTTTATTTTATCAATAATTCACATTCCAATGCCTTTGGTAAGTATAAACGAACAAAAACACTCGATTGTTTTTCGCATAATCGATATTTAATCTTTTTGTGTCTTTGCGAAATCCATTGAATTGACTAGTTGTTGTTGTTGTTGTATTTGCCTTCATTATATATGCACACGTATAAACAAACGTGATATTTACTTGTCCTCGTGCTTGTGTATCGAAGCTTTCGTTTTACACGTTTCTATTCTTATTTGTATTCATAGATCGACATTAACAATAACAACAACAACAATAATAATAATAACAATACCAGTCGAATAAGTCTTCATGATGATGAGACATTTGAATGTATTCAAGTTACACTAACAAGAGTAAGTTAGTTTAGATGATTGATTCGATTTCATGTACTTAATCCTTTCTTTCTAACGTATCCATACTGAACAAAGAATGAAATTGTATTTGACGTAATCAAAATCTAAGTGACAATTGAACGAATAACACCCTGAAGGTGGCACCCTTTCATTTGAAATTGTGATTGATGATATATCAAACAAAAGAAAAAAGAGAAATTATTCAATCATTTACTTCTTCGTTTTTTTTTCTTCAGTCACCTTTACACGGGTTTGGTATATCGATTAGCGGAGGAAATAATGAAAATAAATTCAATGATATCAAACGAAATCATTTTCAAGATGAAAATCAATCATTAATTGTCTGTGAAGTTATTAAAAATGGTCCAGCTGTTGGCAAACTTTTGTATGTATAGTAAAACTCAATCGAAAATAGAAGTTCATTATCATGTGTTGTTTTTCTCCTTTAAATCAGACCAAATGATCAAATTATAAGTGTCAATGGTCATCCTGTTGTACGTCATATGGAATATTCAGCATTAAAATTAATCCGAGAATCGACTGATTTCGTTAATTTAGTATGAAAATTTGATTATGAGCGTAAATGTTCAAATTGAAAATCTGTTTGAATAGGTCGTTCGAAGACGTAAACATCCTGTGATTGTTTCCGATAGTGAACCGCCGATAAAATATGTTCTCAATAAGACACGTAAAGATGAGAAGTTCGGTGTTGTTCTTGGTTGTCGATATTTTGTTCGAAAACTTCATTATTTAAATACGGATCTCAATTGTAATTTACAAGAAGGAGATGAAATCATAAAGGTAAATTCAATTCAACATAGAACGTTAGATCTTTTTCTTTTTATTTCTTTGAAAAGATAAACGAAACGCCTGTTGAACGGTTAACATTACAAGAAGCACAGAAATTAATTGATAAAACAAAAGAAAAACTCGTCCTTTTCGTTGTACCCAAACAACAATCCAATCATCGTATATGACAAAATCAACAAAATAATTCATATATTCTTCAATGTTTTGCTTTTTTTAGCCATTGAAAACGGAATTCATAATTCCGATGCAAAACCATCGCTTCCTGTTTGTGTACAAAATCGATCAGCTTCGACACGAAAAGATCTCGAAGCGAATTACAATCAACATGTTTTCGATCGGCCAACAAACCAACGACATACAACGTAAACACGTCGTTTTTTTTCTCGAATATCAACATATTGTGTCTGTGTTTTTTCTCCAGTGTAACTGGAACGAGATATGTCTCGTTTTTTACTGATACAACCAGCATGGGAATAAGATTGGCAGGTGGAAATAAACATGGATTGTTTATATGCGAAGTTCAACCGAATAGTGTTGCACAGAAAGCTGGATTACTGGTTGCAGACAAAATCTTTAGTGTAAATAATATCGATTTTATGAGTTTAACACGTGAAGAAGCTGTTATTTGTTTAATGAACATGAAAACGACGCAAGTCAACATGATTGTAGCTAATTTACGTCATGGTTTGTTTTCTTTATTGATCTTTTACGAAAAGAAAAAAAAAATTTTTTTTTCTAGATTACGAACAATTATTATCCGATGTCGGAGGTGATTCGTTCTATATTCGTGCTCATTTAACTTATAATACTGCGAATGACGATGAAATCTCGATTCGTGTGAACGATATCTTTCATGTAACGGACACACTTTACAATGGACAGATCGGCTATTGGGTTGCAACGAAATTGAATATTCAACCAACGCAAACCAAAGTGACTGGTGCGATACCGAATAAAGCACGGTGAGAATTTCCTGTCGGTTTGAATTGAATTTGAGTGCTTTTTTTCTTCAGTGCTGAACAATTGGCAAGTATTGCTCCGAGTCTTGATCAAATACTTAAAGCTAAACAACCGTCGTTAAAACGAAAATTACGTTCGAAATTCGGAGAAAAACGCTCGCGTTCAGTAACATCAATCAATCATCTCAAAGAAGATTCACTTTTCGGTAAATATTTTGAGACAAAATTCTTCTTGTTTTCTTCTTCAATCTAAAAATATCAACTTCATTTTTATAGCGAAAGTTGTTTGTTGGAAGCGTAAGTCCGCTGTTTTATCTTGCTTACTGACATTGTCTGGCTTTTCATGTCCTTTTTTTGCTTAACACCCGAACTTATTCTTAAACTAGAACGTCTAATTTCTGTTTGTTTTTCGTAGCTTTAACAAATTCGAAATTTCCGGCATATGAACGTGTTGTTTTGAAAGGAGGTAAATCGAACTACTCGAAATAGAAGAGGCACAACTAACGAGTCTTTCGTGATTTTTCAGTTAACATCGTTCGTCCTGTGGTTCTTTTCGGTCCATTGGCTGACATTGGTCGAGACCGATTACTTAAAGAATTTCCCGATCTATTCGAATTACCACGTAAGATTTAGCTCAATCAATAAAATCGATAATTCGATTTGTTTGTTTGTTTTTTTTTCGCAGGCATCGAAACACATTCGCCAACAAAATCGCGCGCAAATGTTATTAAACTACAAAGCATCAAAAACGTTATTCAACGTGTAAGTTTACAAAGAAAAACAAAACTGAAATTCTTGTTTTTTTTTATTATAGAATCGTCACTGTTTACTCGACATAACACCAGCAGCTGTCGAACAATTAAATTACGCTCAATGTTGTCCAATCGTGATCTATTTCAAAGCAACAGATCGTCGACAAGTGAAACAAATCCGTAGTGAATACGGCAAACTCTATCAAAAATCATCTCGTCGTCTCTTTGAATCGTCCGAACGTTTAGAATATCTTTACTCGTATTTGTTTACATCGATCATTCGACTTGATTCGACAGCGAATTGGTACAAAACATTGAAATCTCAAATCGAAACTCAACAAGATCAACCGATTTGGATGAGCGACGATCGGCCAGCTGACAAAGATCTGCCGAATTCCGATGATTATTTCATTTCGACAAGGCAAAGTTGTTCAGATGAAAATTCTCATCGAGATCAATCGAGTCCTGAATCGGATTTAATTCAAGAAAAACAAAATAATTATCTCCAACGAGTTGCATCGGATCCTGTTATGTATCCGAGAAATCAAATTTTACAACAAGACGACGAAGAAGAAGAAGATGATGATGATGATGACGATGATGATAGTAAAAATATTTCAATTAATTAGAATTCCTATCGACTGTTGAGTTTATTTAGATAGTGGATTTATTCAACATTCGACAATGTCTTTACCAAATCGTAGCCATTCGATAGCAGAAATGACGACATTTAATGGTAATAGACATCATCAGCAGCAACAACCGGGTTTAATGCATTCCAATTCGGCAAATAATAATCCTCTTCTCAATCAACGATCGTTTTCGTACATAAAAACAATTAATGAAAATCAATTTCAATCAACAACGAACGAAGAACCTCAATTTCGTGTTGATAAATACGACACTGTAAGAACTCAAACCTCTTTTTCTCCTTAATTTTAGTGTTTTTGTTTTTTTAAATCATAGAATCGAATTAGTTCGACATTAACTCGTCCTCATTCATCAACAACCAACGGTCACCCAGTTTATCGTACAAATTCGATATCTCAAATCGAACCCGAAGATATCTATCGTGTTCAACGATTATATCACTACGATGACGAAGACAAGTATAAAAATGAGCACCATTTTTCGAGCACAAAAAGCACAGCTAAATACATAGCACCGAATTTCAATCAAATGCCAACACATGACAAAAAGTATTTTTCACTTGCCCAATGCTCAAGCTTCGATGCACTGAGATATGATTGTTGTTGTTTTTCTTTCAGCGGTCTGTCATCGAATTCAATGAATGAGAAAGGTAATCGACGGCCTCTGATCGCGCCTAAACTTCGAGTTATGAACACAAATGACCGATTGAGTTCGAGCGAGAGTGGTGGTTCACTTCAGCATAATTTGAAAAAACAGTTTAATGACAAATCTACAACGACAAATACCTCTCGAAACGGTTTTTCTACATGGAATCGGTAAATTCAAACATCAACTCTCTCGAGATAAACTTTGTTTTTCTTTTCCTTAGACCTTCATCATCAAGTTCAACAACTCGACCAACAATTTTGCCAACATATTCCAATGGATTTGAAACTCAAATCAATGCCGCTGACCCGTCGTCACGCATTATGCGTTGTACATCGATGGATACTGTTCGTCGTCAAGAACAAATCTCACTCAACAATTCCAATGAACCGATAAGAACAGATTCATTATTGAAACAGAAAATGTGTTCAAGTAAAAAACATACTCACATTCCAACAACTAACGGATTTGTCATGGATAATCCGCGATCACAATCGTTCTCAATGACAACGATCGATGCAAATCAACAGATATCAAATAATCGACATCATTATCAAAATGGAGATTTCAATTTACAAAAGCCAAGAGTTTATACCAATGATGATCGAAGTTTTTTCACTACAGGACAACAACAGCCGATGAATATGCTTTCATCATCATCAAATTCTTCGACATTAAGTGTCAAAGATAAAATTAATAAAGATAATTTAGAAAATAGGTATAGATCTCTCTCTCTTTCTCTTGTTTTTTTTTCTTTAAAAATGCGAATTCACACACAGCATGTGCAGCTTTGCTTGACGCTTTTCTCTCGTTAATTAATAATACGAATATTTGACTAAATGCTTTTCTATTAAGATCATATTCAACACAAGACAATTGTAATGTCATTGGAGGTGCTCGTGGTATTATGGATTATTATGGAGGCAAATTATCTTGTCCAATAACAGGCGTATCGATATCCGTACCAATTGGTGCGATACCTGAAGGTATTCAACAAGAAATATACTTTCAAGTCTGTCAAGATGGTTCAAACATTCCAACATTCAATGCTAAACAAGGTGAACGTCTATTGAGTCCAATAGTTATGTGTGGTCCTCATGGTGTTCAATTTTTGAAACCAATTGAATTGATATTACCTCATCATGCAGGTGCTGATGCCGAACAATTAGCTCTGATGCTTCATGGTGCTAATCAAAGTATGAATTTATTTTGTTTTTATAAAAAAGAACGCAATGTTATTTGTTTAAGATGGTGGTTCAGCTAACAATCATCAAGATAAATCGACGGTACTCAATGGAATTAATCACATAACCAATTCTAATGTTTCTATTCTTGTTGATCATTTCTAGTTGAATTTGTTTTTTTTTCTCTCTATGCTTCTTCCATTTTTTTTGTCTTCTTTTCGGATTGCAATTATTTGATATGCTTGTTTTTATCTGTATATATACAATTATATATTATATTAAAAAGTAATGAGTTTCTTTTTTGTGATCAAATCAATCAATGTTAAACGATTACAAAAATCAACTCAGTATGTTTGTCATTCACTCAAACATGTTCTCTTTTCATTCGCTTTTACTAAAACATAAAAGAGGAAAAAAGATTGTCCTTTCATTCGACGCTCTATGTGATAGAGTCAATTTTTTCTTTTTCTCTCCCTCTCTCTCTCTTCTCTTTTCAGTTTTTTTTTCACTCCGGAATGAAAAGTGTCTAGCAACATAAATAAACAGAGAACATCATAAACACGAACAATAAGAGAACATAGAAAAAAAAAGAAGAAGAAAATTCATCTCTCACACTTGATCATCATCAACAACAACATGCGTTACCCGTGTATCGGTTTTCCATCATGTTTAAAAACGTTTGACAATGGTTACGTTCTGCGAAGTCACCATTCATCATGTGAACATGCTCAACGAGAAATAAACAAGAAAATCAGCCGAGAAGAACATACTCGATCTATTCAATATGATTATGAAATTAGTGGCATGAAATGTAATCGAATCTATCCGATATTTACAGGTTTAGATCATACACAAAAATTACTCTTTCGTGATCGATATCAACTTGGCGGTACACCTTCAGTACCCTATCGACGACTTCGTCAACCACCTAATCCGATTCTTATTACGCCTCAAAACAAATCAACAGCCATGGATTTCAGCGGCTATTATACATAAATGAGCATTTCATTTGTATTTTAATCATTCAATATTGTTCGCGTGCGTGTGTGTGAGTGAATGCATAGAGATTCTTTCTAAATAATAAAAAGAAAAGAAATGAACATACATGATGAGTTGGGTAATACAAAGGAGAATTTCATAGGTTTCTTTCTAATAGTATCTATCAATCGAATCATTACAACTAATTTTTTTCTTCACATACGTAATTCTACTAAATAAATATAAAATAAAGCATTTTTTTGGTATTTACATTTTCTTTTCAATATAATTATATGTTAATCATTTGAAGAAAAAAAACGTCAAAATAAAGTTGATAATTAGTTTTTCTTTTCACTTGAATGAATGAGAAAATTGTCATCAGGGAAACTTCAATGAATATAAAATTTGTACAACATTCGGCGACATCTTTGTTTCTAACTCAATCATTCTACTCGAACATATCCAATCGTAAGTTGACCTAACTACCTGACATTATCCTTGATGTTATACGATTAAAATCAATAATACAAAGTAAAAAAAAGATGGCAAGTCCCTCTCCTAACAGTGTTGACACATCAAATAAAAGCCAAGTTCCCGGTTCGATTCATCAGCATGATCCATTTCTTCAGTAAACATTCTCGATTTTGTTTTGTTTTCTCTCTTTCAAATTTGTTTTCTTCTAATCAAGATACGATTGTAAAAGTCCAACATCAATCGATGGATCGTTTCTAACAAATAATTCCAATGAATTCGATCATTCTCAACAATTAATTTCACGTATGAATAATCTTCGTAAAGCCGAACATCTCTGCGATGTTACACTCAAAGTTGAACAAACATTATTTCCTGCTCATCGTCTTGTCCTAGCTGCTGTTAGCGATTATTTTGCTGCCATGTTCACAGGAGAGGTACGAACATGTGTGTTTAGTTTTCAAAATAAAAAAAACAAACAAATCTTTTTGGCTTTCAGATGGTTGAACGTAATATGAACGTTATCGAATTGAAAGGTTTTAGTGCATCCGTTATGGAAATACTTTTAAATTCGATCTATGGCGAATCAGTAACAGTCACGATTGATAATGTTCAAGATATTCTACCAGCTGCTTCATTGCTGCAATTGAATGGCACTGGTTAGTTCGTTTAGTTTTTTTGTTTTTAATTTCGAATGAAAGTCTGTTTTTCTTTTAAAAAGATATTCAACGACAATGTGCTCTTTTTCTCGCCAATAATCTTGAACCAGCAAATTGTTTAGGCATTTATTGTTTTGCTGATTTACATAATTGTTCACAATTAAAACAAGCTGGTTAGTTGATTATTTATTTAATTATTAATCTTAACAAGAAAGAAAAACGAAATTTTGATTCGATTTTTAGCTTTGTCTTTTATTTGGACGCATTTTGCAGCTGTGGTTCACAGTGAAGAATTCTTAACATTGAAAGCAAATGAAGTCGAAGATCTCATACAATCCGATGAAATCGAAGTCAATTTCCTAGGAATTTTCGTTTTTTTTTATTTCTAATCGAGTACGAATTTAGGTCGCCAATGAAGAAATTATTTATAATTGTGTCTTAGCTTGGATAAAACATGATCAAACATTTCGACAACAATACTTATTGACACTTCTTCAACATGTTCGTTTGCCATTTCTTAGTGTTCGTTTTCTCACTGATATTTGTGATAATGAAGTAACGAGAGAGACATTTGAATATTTGCATCATTGATCGAAATTGTGATTTTGTTAGCCTTTGATACGAACATCACATAAATGTCGAGATTTACTCGATGAAGCGAAACGATATCATCTAAGACCTGATTGTCGAAAAATAATGACAGGAACAAGATTTACTAGTCGACGTGGTTAGTTTTCGATTTCATTTCTCAAGAATCAATTTTTTCGTTTTGATTTTTAGGTAAAGACGAACATTTAATTGTAAGTTATTGAATTTGATTTGATTTGACAAGACTTTTCTATTTTTAAAAACAAACGAAGGTCGCTGGTGGTTTCGGTGCTCATCAACGACCTGTTGATATTGTCGAACGATGGAATCCTCGAACAAACGAATGGACTGCTTTACAAGTAAAAAAATCACGAAATGATTATATTTGGATTGTTTTTTTTTCTTTCTTCAAGCCTTTAACCAAACGACGTCGGTATGCAGCAGCAGCAGCCATTGGTAAACGTTTGTATGTTGTCGGAGGATACGATGGTCGACAACGAATGAATTCTGTTGAATGTCTCGATTTATCACAGGAAAATGCCACTTGGCAGCCTGTCGCGTCGTTAACTTATCGACGAGCTTTACCTGGCGTTTGTGTACATCAAAGTAAATCATTTTTCGTTACAACAACAGAAGAAAAAAAACTATTTGGATATTTGAAATAGATTTAATTTATGTCTGTGGTGGATTCGATGGTTCAACTCGTTTAGCATCCACTGAATGCTACGATGAAAAAACTGATGTTTGGACTATTGGTGAAGATATGCATGTCGGACGAGAAGGAGCTGGTCTTGTTGCAATCGGAGATCATCTCTACTGTATTGGTGGATACGATGGTCTCAATCTGTTACAAACTGTAGAAAAATATGGTAAAACGAAAAAAAGCGAAGAAAACATTTAATTTTATTATAATTAATTGAATTTTAGACATAAATTTAGGCCGTTGGTCTCAAATGGCTCCGATGTTAACGCCACGTTCAGGTACAATCCTCTCATTTGATTTTCTTTTTCTTCTCGTTCTGTAATTCAATTTGTGACAATTATGATTTCATTCGATTAAAGGTGCCGGTTGTGCAACAATCGATAAATATATTTTTGCTTGTGGTGGTTTCGATGGAACAGTTCATTTATCGAGTGTTGAACGATACGATAGTCAAACAAATCAATGGACAAATATGACAAGTATGTCTGTTCGACGATGTTATTGTGGTTCGGCATTTATTCGCGGTCGAATAGCTGTTATTGGCGGTTATGATGGAACATCTCTACTCGATACAGTCGAAGTTTATGATAGTGATAAAGATGAATGGACAATTGAAAGTCAAATGTTAACACCTAGATGTGATTCAGGTTTTGCTTGTGTCGCATATCGACAATAGAATATTTATTTATACATATGTATGCATCTATAAATATTATATTGATAATCTGTTTTTTTCTCTCTCTCTCTCTCTTTCTCTCTCTCGCTTTTCTTTATTACCTATTTTCTCTTTTTCTTTTGCACTGTGATGTCTAGTGTGATACGATAACTCACTCTGTACTTTATCGACTTTCTCTTTTTTTTTGTATTCATTCTCAGATACATATACACATATTTATACATACGTTCAAACAAAATTCAATACTTGGATATAATAAAAAAAAAAAGATTCAACAAAATATTTCTTCGAGTTCGTCTTTTTTTTCCCGTCTGATATCAAATTTCAAAAATCTATTTCGACATTGAATATAAAACAAAGTCTATTTAATAGTCATCGTACTGAACAATCATATTCTTTTGTTAATCTTATCATTGAAACGAGATTTTCAAGGCAAAAGAAAGCATATGTTAATATTATTCAATAAAGTAACAAATACTTTCATAGATACGTATGTACGTAGATAGTTCAAAAATGTTTTTTCTTAATGAAATGTTCGCGTAATCGAAGTCAACATCGGCGAATCTCAATTTCCGGGTGATAGATAAGAATAATATGAAGCGTTAAGTTGAGATGAGTTCCGAGAAAATAAAAGTTTCTGTTGATTATTCTTCGAATGTAATATGATGACTGACGTAATACACTAAGATATAGTTATATATGTACATGAGCATGAAAGAAAACGGGAAAGAATAAATTGACAACGACAGCGAAGAGGCCACTTCGCAATTGTTAGAATAAATTAATTTGATGCTTTTTCTCCCTTTCTTCTGTTTTCTCTATCAAAATGAGACTGTAGAAGAAAAAGGCAAAGATAGAGAAGAAAAAGCGGCGTCTTATTACGCCATTTCCTTACTGTTATGAATCGATCATATATACACACACACACACAACACACTTAATATGAGAGGACAATATAAAGAGAGAAAAAGGAGGAACTAATTTGCGTGACATTTTTTCCTCTCTCATACATCTCACATCTCCAATTCGATTTTCTAGATCTGTCATCATCGTTATTATTATTATTGAACGATGATAAAATATATAGACGGGAAACGGCATTTTTTTTATATACATTTCTCTTCAAAGGTGTTCACAATGAGAAAGAAACCACTTTAAAAACAGGCGACAAAAGGATTATGTCATTCTTATTTCAAAGAAGAAAAAAAGAAATGAATTAATAAAGAACAAAAAAAACGAGAAAAAAAAGAAAGATGGATTGATTACTCGTCTACTTGAATGATCAATTCGAAATCGTGAAATAGAACGAAGGAAGCATTGTTTTTTCTGCATTGATTTACACATATACACACATATTTCCGGCTACTTGAATTTTAAACTAGCCTTCACCATCACGTCCGTCGTCATTGTCATTTAGAGAAAAATCTGTCCATATGGCGATCGGCAACAAGCACTTGAAAAAGCAATGCATTCCATCGTACATATACAATTACCTGAAGATTGAACGCGAACTGCACTTCCTGTTCAATCGAGAGAAAATGCATGCGGTCGGTTTGTCTCTTTAGTTTCCTTTTTCTTTTTTGTTGAGTGATCAAAAATTAACGAGACTACATGCGAATCAACGTGTCAAACGTCAAAATGAAATTTTATGATATATCAATAGCCGTTCGTTTTCAATTAGTAGAACGATACGAGTCCTCTGATCCTATTTATTTGAATTTGATTCCAATCCATTGAAATGTACAATATTGGACATTAACTAGTACAATCATTTTACCGGACATAGGACAATTGTGTGTATATACATATAATGATCGGCAACGATGGAATCAGTTTTTTGTTCTTGGTTTCTTTTTCCTCATATTGTCCAAATGTACAGTTCTCCTATATGCTAATGTCGAGTTCAAAAAATAAATAGACCGGACAACGATGGATGTAAAAAGAGAACGATAGAGAGAGAAACGAATACGAGAGAGAGCGAGAGAACAAGAAAGAGGAGAAGGAGAGAAGGAGAAATCATGCAGTGAAGGGAGGGAGGCAAGCAGGACGAACAACGCACACTCACTATCCTCATCGTCTCACATATTGGAAAAATCGCGAGCCATACGAGCACATATATACGTTGTGCAGTAGCTAATTTTCTTTTTCTTTTTTTTTCATTTCAACGTTTGATCTTATCAAACTGCCCACATACGTTTCTATATCCAACGATCTCTTTCGCTAGATTAATCAACAAACATATTCAATGATGAATCCGTTTATTATTACGATTTATTTTCTCCTATTAATTTGTTCAATGACAACATCATCAGCTACTGATCTAGCTAATAATAATAATAATCGATATAATTCCCTCATATCCGCACAATGCAAAGCTCGTTGTTTATACGAATATCGAAATCATCATCAACAGCAACAACGATCCGTACCAAACATGTTTAATCGTGAAAAATCGAAACGTCTACTGGTAAGATCAAAAAAAGAGCCTTGATCGAGTACTTTTCTTCTTATGTCTTATCTATAATTGACACTCAAGATTAGTCTTTGACCACCTAGTGAGTCTTTCACCTGTGCTCCTTTGCATGCTGAGCAAAGAATGTGTGTTGTACGTCCGAGAATAAGACGAATGGACTTTTCCAGCAAGGTTAAGAAAACAATCGAGCACGATGTTGATTTGTTTGTTTGATTAAACTTCTCCCGAGGTACTCATTTTTCCGAGTCATAACGAAAGAAAAAACGACGGAAAATAAATGCATAAATCGAAATTCAAAGAGAACAACTTTTGATAGTTCTAATGAAGACATTAGAATTCATTTGTTTCTCCTCTTTAGTCAAATATAGGAACATTATAAACACCTTTCTTTTCATCTTGATTTTTTTTGAGAAATGTTCAATTAAGCCTCAAGGTGTGTACATTCACTTTATTTTCGTTGATTAAGCTATTGAACAAACAAAATTTGTTCAACGAATATTTTTCTATACATTTATCATTTTGATTTGCTTCAATTTTAACTGAAAAAACATTGTAAACGAAGGTGTTAGTCGTATACAAACAAATGCATACAGGTGCTTCCGATTCTCATTTAGTTTAAACTTTCTCTCTTTCGATAGAAATGTATTTTTGTTATCTTTACAGATGAGGTGTCTCGTCTAACACAAATCATTTGTTCATTCAATCTGATGACAAGACACTAAATAAATATATAAAAGACGAGATCGAAAATTGAGACTGATAACAAAACGTTTCTAATGATGTTGATTTTAACTTAATTAAATGAGTAAATTAGTACTATTTGACTGTTTCCTTCGTTTCGAAAAAAAAAGAAAAAGAAATGAACGACAATCAAATGTATTTTTGTTTCAAACTGTACGATCTGTCTGTTCAATTTTATTTTCTCATATGTACATTTTTGACATACATTATAATTATGTGACTAATCATTTGACAAAAGAAATCGATAAGAAATCAACGATCGATTGAATGTCTTCAATAATTATGATTATATTTTTAGACGACAAATGCATTGACTCTACCATGGCGATCCATTTGGGAACGTTGTCCACGCCTTATCACATGTAGCTCGGTAAGTTAATTGTCCGAATGAATAGAACGAAGCAGTGAATGAGAAAAAAACGAGAAGACGAAACAAAAAGAAAAGTATGATTATCTCATGTGATAGCTAGTTGTCATGAGCATCTAATGAGAATTTAGAGAGTCTAATCTCTGGCTAATTCAATTATGAAGGAAAAGAATTCTTAATGACCGACAAACTACTACAGACTACTCGGAAATCGGATAATTCTTTTCTCTTCTTCTTTTTTTTGTTGTTGTGATCAATATGCAAACGAATGTATTCGTTGTTTCTTTATGTACATTCTAGTGTCTACTCCCATGTGACTTAGATCCGCCACTCCTCTTATCCAGTCAAGAAAGTTGTCAAGCAATCTGTTCTACAGTAAGTCATCACCATGTATCTTTTTTTCTTCATATGTGAGCGATTGAAATCTTGACCTCGTATCTGTTAAGCTCATTATCGATAGTAAAAAACAACAAGAACTGAGAGAAAGACGATACGTTCATTGTGATGAGAGAACGATGTCGACAACTGTGTGTATATTTATGATAGAGCAAAAAAACAGATATGGAAAATGAATATGAAACAAATAAATAGACCAGAAAGACGCGTATCCATATCGATCGAACCAAATGAACGATTATTGACAAGGATCAATTTTCTCATGTTCTTTTTTTGCTATTTTTAGTTTCGAACTGATGAATGTCATCGGAGTTGTATTTTTATTCAAAAGCTCTATCAACAACAAGCCAATTGTTTGACAGGTAAGAAAAGAAAGAAATTCGAGTAGTTCGACAAGAAAAAAAAGTAAATGTCATTCGAAAAATTAGCCCGAAGACATCTCGAATAATCCAATGGACATTCTCACCCCGCTCTTTCTCTCTCTCGTTCTAGACGATTGTCAATCATCATCATGTTCGCCATTGAATGACTGTTTCGGTAAGTTGATCGATTCATTTACAGGTGTGTGTGTGTGTGTCTCGGATGCCATCACACAAGTAAAATGAGACCTAATGATTGACAGATTGAAGAAAAAGACGCTACTTGATAATTAGCCTTGAAACTGCACGCGATCAGATGATAAATGTGAGAAAAAATAACAGACATTTGTTTTTGTTTGCAGAAGATATTCCACAACCGAAAGATGTCATAGCAATTGAACGAAAAAGTCGACGGACTGTTCGATTGAAATGGAATGCTGATCAAATGATTAATATTGAGCCGATTTTTTACGTTGTCGAAGCACAATGGACAACGCCGAGAACGGAAACGAATCAAGAAGAAATCGTTTCGAAATGGGGTTTTGTCAAAGAAGAAGTTTCGCATACGAAAGCAATTATTCGAAATATTCAAAGAGATAATCGATGGTATCGATTTCGTGTTGCTGCAGTTACACGACACGGCTATTCGCCATTTTCAACTACAACTCAACCATTTCGTTTATCTTCAAATTCGAGTAATTTTAATAAAAACATCTTTTTCACTCGAACGTTTTTTTTTGTTTTTGTCATAGAAAATGATTCCCGAAGATTTTTATCTAAAATTCCAATGCCGAAGAATTTTCTCGTCAAAGATTATCAAATCAATTCCAATCTAATCAATATCACTCTATCCTGGCAGTCAGTCGATATGCCCATCAATGGATATCAAGTATAATCTAAACAATCATCCTATGTTTCTCTCTCATGTTCATCAATTCCGTTCGATTTATTTAGATATCATGGCAAATACAAAATGATCCATCTTCAACAGTCAATACAATCGATGTATCATCGTTTATACATCCATTAGAATTGACCATTCCGTATTTATCAATTCATTCATCATATTTATTTCAAGTAGATCGACTCTTTTCTTTTTGACGAAAATAAATAAACAACAAAAAATCGATTGTTCATTAGATTCGTTCATTAATAATCTCCGAAGATACGATCATTCAAACAAGTCAACCAACAACAATTCAATTCAACTACGAAGACGAATTATTTTCAATAAAAAACTTTCAAATTTCAAAATCATTCTTCACGAATGGGCAAATTAAAACCAATATTTCATGGAATAAAATCATTGACTATCGTTTTCAACAATTTGATATTCATTGGATGGAAACGCAATGTTATTCCGATGTGCCAACATGTTGCTATCGACGAGACGCAATTACCACGGATAATTTCTATCAACTCAATGATCTACGTTTTAATTGTACATATATATTGAATATCAAACCGATTCTATCGAAAATTCGAACGAAAAAATCATTTCAATATTATTTTAATGTTTCATCATGTCAAACAATTGAAACGATCGGAACAAATCGACCACCATGTCAAAATCAACGAATCTATTCGCAACCATTGAATCTTATTGCAACAAGAAATCAAACAGGAATACAATTTTATTGGCAAAATATTCTTCGAAATCGTAAGACAAGAAAAACGAATTTGTTCTGTTCTTTTGAAAACGATTGATATCTCTGTTTTGTTCAATTAGTTAATGATACGGCTGGTACTGTCTATCAATTGTATATTGAACAGCTGTCCAATCATAGTCCAATACTTTCCGTTGATCTTTTGCCTGTATGCATTCAAATATCTTAATGATGTAATTGATTTCCTTCTTTTTTCTAGACAATAACAAATTATTTTCTCCCAATATTCAAACAACAACAACAAGATGAAACTTCAATTGATGATCGATATTTAAATGTAACATTGATTTTATATCGAGAGAATCAAATTGAACAACAACAAACGATTATTATTGAACAATATCCAACGATGAATCGACAGATTCATGTCAATATGATTTCATCTTTAGCTAAACAAATCGATTTCAATTCGTTGATTTTATTGATAAGTTTGATTTTCATGAATTTATTGCGATGAGAATCGATGTTCTCATGGTGTGTCATTGAACCGGTTCGAGACTCTTTAGTGACGATTTTCATTTGACTAACAAATCTCTGCAGTTTTTATTCTCACATTTTGTATAATTCTGTTTTTTCTTTGTTCTTTATAGAAGAAAAAAAGAAGCATAAGAGTGTATTTATTATTTTTGTTTTCTTTTCTATGATATCTCTCTCTGCCACATAATTCGTTTCAATTGAATAAAACAAACAAAACGAAAAGAAAACTTATTTTTGTTGATTTGAACAATGTTGACAAATGTATTTGCCGTCTTTGTTTTTGAAAAAATGCGATGTACCGATTTCATTTTTACAGTTTTGACAAGTAAAACATGATCGATGATATTGTTTACCTTCGAAACCAACTAAAATTCGAGTTTAGTTTACGGATGAAACTGAATATCATCTTATCCTACTGGCTTCTCCACTGATGATTTTGTTTTTACATTCAGCACATTCTTGTGCATTTTTAATGTGACAATTTTCGCAGAGAAATTTCGGTTCCGATTGACGATCATCCGATTTCGATTGATGATAAAACGATTTACTCGCAATCGATGTATTACATTGAGAACAAACGAAACAATTCGGATGATAATAATCTCCTTTATCTGAAAATAAGTTACGAAAATGTTTTTCCTAAGCAAACAAACAGAAGATTTTACATTCGCTGACTAAAGATCCAGGTACGAATTCTTTATGACATTTTCGACATTTTTGACTGAGAATATCACGTGATGCTGCGCTAATACCCGTATCTAATTTATCAAAACACGATTTACAATACCATTTATCATTCAATGGATAAACTGATTCATCTTTCATTGGCTAAAGATAAACAAAAAACTGAAAACAAATTCGAATTTAATCTTCGTTTGTTGTGAAACTTTTCGACATTGAACTCCATCTTTATCAACACCCCAACAAGTGAAACAAGATTCATGAAATTTTTTATCTTCCCAAACAATCGATGTTGCTTCGATTATATTATGACATCGAGCACTAAAATCAAAATGATTGATTTGTTTTGTTTTTCTCTCTCGCTCTGAAATTACCATTTCGGTGCAATTTTCTTATAGCAAGTTTCACAGAAACGTACTGGTTCGTCGGCATTTGTCTTTGACGTTGTCGTGGTGGTGGTGGTTGTATTTTCATTTGTTTTGACATTTTTTGATTTATAAAAAAATCCTCCAGCTAATGTTTTTCCACAGTCCGAACAATTGAAACAATGCGGATGATAAACTTTATTTTCATCGGCTGTCATCACATTGAGAATTTTTTCTCCACATTTCGAACATATAGTTGATATATTATCATTTGATGTTACTTGTTGAACAGTTGTCGATGATTTTTGTGTTTCAATCATAATTAGAAATCAATAAAAATGAAAATAACTTTTAGAATGTTTTTGTAAAAATAGAATCGAAGAACATACAGTGAACAACAAAAGCAAATTGGCGCTTTTGATATCTACTTTTCTGTTTTATTTCATTTCTAAAGATACAGACAGACAAATAAATAAATAAACTAATAAAACATTCAAGTTTATAAAGATTTTGTTTTTGATTGATCTCGAACTGCATTTTTGACGATGCTAAGTGATGGTCGAAATGCTTCGAGATGAATTAAACTTGCCGGATGATGACATTCAGCTAAATGTTCTTCGACTCTATTCATAAATCGTACTGAACCAATTAGATAAACGTGTATATCATGTGTAAGAATCTTTTTAAGCAAGCCTCGTAAAACTGATTTGCCAAGTGTGAGTAAATGATATTGATTTTTCGGAAGAATAGCACGCATTTCATCAGCAAATGCTGCATAACCTCGACTTGGTACACAATGAATTAATGTTGCTTTATTCGATTGACCTCGTTGATCTAAATCACGAATCATTGCTGAAAAAACTGTGATCCCATTGCCACCAGCTATGAGTAAATGATGTTTAGCATCATTGACTAAACAAAATGTTCCAGCTGGTAATGTCGCTAAAATTTGATCACCAACTCGATAGTTATTAACGACCTCATTAGAAACTAAGCCTTTTGGTTCTTTGTCGATTTCTTGTTTAATTGCAATACGATAGGTTCGACCATTCCATGGTTCAATTAAACTGTAATGTCGATTATGAAAATAGGCTCCTTTTTTAATACGAATTGTTAAATATTGTCCTGTTTGATATTTTTGAATTGGTTCTCCATCTTGTCGTTCGAATGTAAATGAAATAATTGGACCATTGGCAACTTGTTCTTTTCGAATTATTCGAAGTGGAACAAAACCTTTATTTCGTTCATCATCACCAAGTTCATCATAGAGTTCTTTTTCGATTTTAATAAAAATCGATGCAATTATATCATAAGCAGCTCCCCAAGCTTTGATTATACTTGTATCGCCTGTTGCACCGAGAAATTCATCGATAGCGAATAATAAATTTTTACCAACAATAGGATAATGTTCAGGTTTAATTGTTAATGCACGATGTTTATGAGCTATCGAGAGAATTTGAGGCATGAGTAGTTCTAAGTGATCGATATTCTCTGCAGCAAAATAGATCGTATTTGCTAACGCTAATGGTTGCGTACCGTTTCGTTGATTCGTATGATTGAATAAATTCAAAAAATCAGGATTTTCTCGAAGCATATGTTTGTAAAATATCGATGTGATTTCTTTACCATTTTCTTTTAAGATTGGAGCCGTTGCTTTTATAATTGATTTTTGTTCTTCAGTTAAACGCATTTTCTTTTTATTACGCTAAAAGAAAAATGTAGATATTATTAATAGAGTAGAAGATTATATTTGACATAGAATATTTAACAGATTTGTTTCTCGAAGAAAAATTTTTCTTTTTTTTAAAGTATATTTTTCGACTTTTGTCGCTAAAGAAGATAATTATAAGACACGATAGTTATTCCTGTGAGGAAAGTTCATGTCCCTACAAAAAAAAGTAGTTCGTAATCATGCGAACAAGCTGCTGTGCTCTGCTTTTAACATTCCGAGTACGATCTACATACGTGCGTAAATAAAATGAACTAAAGAGAAAATATTTTTTCTGTTATATTAGTTAGATAATCATCTAGAAACTGTAATGAACAAGTTTGAATAGATTTGTTAACCAGAAATAATCAAGTTGATTGCCAATACTTCGAGAATAAACTTACGGAAATTAGATTAACTATCCAGTTTTATTTCTCGCAGAAAGTCAGACAATCAAATAAACGGTCTAGAGATCTCCGTGTTGAGAAAATATGAACTCTAAGAACTTGACATTTTCATTTTGAAGGTGTGGAAAAATAAACAACGGATATTTATATAGATATAGACGAACATTGAATTGTTTTATATTTATGAAACATGAAATAAAAATAAATGTCATCAATATACAAGTAAAAGGAAAGGTTGAAGTAGTTCATTTTATATGGTTCGTGTTGTCGATTGATTTTTAACAGCATCTTTTAATAAACTGAGCGATGGTTGATAAGCTTCGATATGAATTTGTGATGGTGGATGTTGACATTGAGTTAAGTATTCTTCGACTTTATCCATAAATGGAACTGAGCCACATAGATAGACGTGCATTTTCGGTGTAACTGTTCGTTGAAGAAGTCCTTGTAAAAGACGTTTACTTTGAATAAGTACATGATATTGATTTTCGGGTAAAATCGAACGCATTTGATCAGCAAATGCAGCTTCATCTTCTTTGCCAACAACATGAATCAATGTTGTTCTGTCAATTTTATCCTGTTTATATAAATCTAAAACCATCGATGATAGAACAGTGATGCCAATACCACCGGCAATAAATAGATGATATTTAGCTTCTTCAATTAAACCAAATGAACCAGCTGGTAAACTCATTGTAACATGATCACCTTCATGATAGTTTTCAATTAATTCACTTGAGACAATGCCTTTTGGTTCACGTTCATTTTCTTGTTTGATTGCGATACGATAAGTTTTACCGTTGAATGGTTCAATTAAACTGTAATGTCGAATATGATAGAGACCATCTTTTTTTAATCGAATAGTTAAATATTGTCCTGTATGATAGTTATGTAATTCACGGCCATCCATACGTTCAAATGTAAATGCAACAATTGGACCACTTGCGATTTGTTCTTTATGAACAATTGTAAATGGAATAAAACCTTGGTTTTGTTTATCACCGAGTTCAGCATATAATTGCTTTTCAATATTGATAAATATGTCAGTCAGCATTTTATATGCAACTGACCAAGCGTTTAACATATCTGGATCACCTGTTCCACCGAGAAATTCATCGATAGCCAATAAGAAATATTTGCCAAGAATTGGATAATGTTTTGGTAGAACCGTTGATGCACGATGTTTATGTGCAATAAGAAGAATTTGAGGAAAAAGTACGTCCAAATTATCGATATTTTCAATGGCAAGAAATATCGTATTGGCTAATGCAAATGGTTGTGTACCATTTTTTTGATTTGTTCGATTGAATATATCCAAAAGTTCCGGATGCGACGCGAACATATGTTTATAAATAATCGATGTTATTTCTTTGCCATGTTCTTTAAACATTGGTGCTGTCGATTTGAGAATTTGTTTTTGTTCATCATTTAGAGGCATTCTGTTTTTTTTTGTAAATCTGAAAATATGAAATAGATTATCTATTCTACTTTTGATATCGTGCAGGAAAAGGAAAATTTTGTTAATAACTAGTGATGAAATGTAATAACTGGTTATTTTTATACGCTTCATAGCTGTCGGATTTGTGTAACTTCCAATGAAAAGAGAAAAATAATAGAATAGGAAAAAGAAAAGAAAAGACTTTATATATATTATATTTATTTATTTAGAATACGAAGAGTACGTGTAAAAGTACTGCCTCAGTTCATATCTGTATATCTGAATTAATAATTGAGATTCTTGATAAAGAGCAGAGAGTCAAACTATGACAGTAACTATTCATCAGCAGTGTACTCTTCAATCAAATTTCAAATTTTAATTACGTGTCAACTTTATGTTTATTAAAGATAGAAAAGTCTCGTGGGTCGAAAAATAGGCGTGTGCATATAACAAAGTCTAATATATAGTAAAAATGACTCGATATGAATAAAAAAAACTATTTTCTCAAATATCTCAAGACGAGTAGTGACGTATATGAATCGCTTCATTGATTATTGAATTAACTTTCAACTATAGAATTTGTTCATTTCACCATTAAAAAACTGAGATGAGGAAATGGGTCCATTGACTTTTTTAAAAATAAAATTATACATGGAAATGATTTATCATGGATACACGAACAAAAACTTCAAGACTTCCTCTTGAACTAATGGTTTGTTAACACAAATGATACCCTGGCCTATCTAATGAAGATGCTGAGAGAGAAAAACAGGAAACTGAAAGGACAAATCCTTTCCTATTCTTTAGTCTGAACTATTGAGTACGATTTATTCAAGATTCTATCTGCTTATTTCAAATAAAAATATAGATTATAATAAATCTCATATAGAATTACTTCAGTCTTTCTTATAGTACGAAGAAGATCACGCGACGATAGTTGCTCAAATAATTTATGTTACTTTGACACGTTGTAATGAAAAGTACGTCAAATGCACAGTTTGTGATTCATATTTACGTGAAGATTTTTCATTCAGAAGAAAAAGTTCTGTTTTGGATAAGTTGAAGGCAAAACGTAATCGAAGAGCTCGTGACTCGTTAAATGAAATTTTCTGTGAAAAATATCCTTTTATTTTAAATAGACATCACGTTGGTACAAATACAAGAATTGATTATATGAATTTAAAAAAAGAAAGAAATTGTTCTATGAGAAGGAAAATAACCACAGATCGACAACATCAAAATAGAAACAAAGCGAGAATAGATTCGAAGTAGAAGAAGAAGAAAAGAAAAACACAGTTCATCGTGTATTCGATGGCAAATAATAATATTGTTCGAATGTATCAGTATTTTCTGCTAGACCATCGATTATTTCCGATAGATAAACAGCTATATTTTCAGCTTGTTTGGGCTCGTTTGCTTTTTGTACAAACGGATGTTCTAATAATTTTTTATATTTTGGTCTTTGATTTTCGTCTTTGTTTAAACTAGAAATAGTTTTCATTTATTTTCAAAGAAATAAGTCGTTGATTTATCTTTACCATGTATTTACAAAATCTTTGCAATTATTTGAAAGATGCTCGGCAGTAAGTTGAAGCGGAGGACCTTCGACAATTTGTTGTAATTGATCGAATACCGATGTCCATTCACGAAATGGAAAATATCCAGTCGCAGCTTCATACTAAACAAATACAAAATCATTTTCGTTTTGTCGAAGAGAAAAATGAATTGATTTACAATTGTTATTCCAAGCGACCAAACATCCGATCGAACATCGTATCCATCAACCGTAGCTCGTAGCGGATCGAGACGTTCGGGCTAAATCAAATTCACGAGTTTCAAAAAAATTCAGAAGATCGAACTTTTACTGGTAGATAAGGTCGACAGCCAGCATCACGTGTTCGAGCAATGGAATCAATTAATTGACCGCTAATACCAAAATCACAGAGTTTGATTGTCTTTCGAGAAACTAAGATATTCGAAGGTTTTACATCACGATGGATGATTTTCCAAGTTGCTTTTATATATTCAAGAGCTTGTACAGTCTTTCAATAAAACAAAGAAAATGAAAACTCATTAAAAAATTCAAATCTCTCTCTCTCTCTCTCTCTCTCTCTCTCTCTCTCTCTCTCTCTCTTACAGCAAGAGTCATGTAAGCAAGAACACTTTCAGGTATTGATTGATTTAATTTATGATAAACATATTTATAAAATCGATCGAGTGATGTATCCATCAATTCCATACAAATCCAACAATCTCCTTCTTTAAAAAGTGCACCATAGAATTGTACAATATACGGACATGTATTTTCACGCATGACAATATCTAATTCATTGAGCATTTGTTTTTGGCAACGTTCATCAACAGTCGAACGTATTCTCTAAATATTCATTGAGTTTGAAAACGAAAAAACGTTAAATTCAATTTACTTTAACAGCCATTATAGTTCCACTTTCTTCATGCTCCATTTTGCAAACAATACCGAAATTACCTTCGCCAATAACGCCCCGATCGATTAAATCATTCGATGTGAATTTGTAGACCTAAGAGAAACTGTTTAATCAGAGAAAAAAAAGTATTCAAATTAATTAAATGACAAACTTTATTGTTGAATAAATGTAGTTTCCCAGTGCTCAAATCACGATGACTTGATCCGCCTGATAAAGGTCGCGGAATCGGATTAATATCGGCTACATCTGTTCGTTGTTTTTCTTTATTCGCTGTTGCATCGAATTCCAAAGGTTTTAAATTTAATTTCAACGAAGGTTTGCTCACTGAAAAAAAAAACAAATAATGCTCAACAATCGCCGAAAAAGCAAAACAACATCAACAAACTTGTTTCAATTTCACTTGATTCTCAAAGTATCTGAATGATTTATATAGATTTGTTAACAAACTACATCTGAAGTACAAAAACTACTCGGAAATATGTTCGTATGATTCATTATTTGCAAACGGATGTCTCATTTGTGTTATTAAGAAAGATTTCAAAAATTTGAGCGAATGTTTTATTTGTTTCTTTCTTTTTTATCGTTTTGTAAATTGAGATCGGTGAGTATGACTCATCGGCATTATGTGACTTCTTTTCTTTTCTCGGCGAGTAAGAAAGACTTATTCATACGATGTGGAATTTTAAAAAAAAGTCGTTGTGTAAGATCGATTGATTATCTAGAAAAGAGTAAAGAGACAAAAATTGTTTATTTTTCGGATGTGAAAAGAAAGAAGATTTGTTGTTGTTTTTTATTGAAATTTGCCTGAAAACACACATACAGACATATGTATACATAGCAAAATCGATCACTGTAGAAAGCAAAACTCAATGACTTGACGGTATTTCTGTTTGATTTTGTTGTTGATATGCTAATTGTTTTTCAACGAATCCATCGAATAGACACGGCCAAGCTTCATTATCATCATAAGCTTCGTATCCATTCGATTGAATAAATTTAGCAAATTGTGGAAATATTGTCCATGTATCACATGTTATTGCTTTTGGAATATCATTATTCGAATCATCTTCTAAATAACTCAACCATCGATCGACTATATCCGGTTTATTGACATGTTTAGAGTAGAATAAACGCCAAAGACTAGTCGCATTCGATGTTGTAATACAACGTTGTCCATCGATTAAACCGAAATGATATGTCCAAATATAGAATTCATGTTCATACGGGAGAATATTGTAGTTAAACAGACTCGAACGGAGATCTGTCAGATTATCGACATGATTTCCGAGTGTTTGCAGACCCAAAAGAAACTCTTCTTTTGTTAAAATGTACATTTGTTTAGCACGACAGAGAAAACAAAAGAGAAGAACTTCATAACTATCGGGTTCAACGGATAGATCCGAACAGAAACGAACAATTCCATCGACAGATATCGATTCATCGTCATTTGTTGAATAATGTTTCAGCAATTGTAAACGACGATCAGTAGAATTTGATGATGATTGAGACAAAGATTGAAGTCGATCGAATGAAGATGAAAGTGTCGATGATAATGTTCCAGTGATTTTAGATAGAAGTTCAGGAATTTTATTTAATGGAACATCACGACGAGGTTCTAATATTGTTGTCGACGAATTTGTATGTCGATATTGATCGTATGTTTCTTTTTTCGTTTTTTTCTTTGTATGTTTTGATAAATTCGATTGTTGAGGAGTTCGATGAGACATTGAACTTCTTTCTGTAGGAGCTTTTCTAATACATTGACCCATGAAAAACAAATTGAAAACTAAACAGATTATTTATTTATTTATTTATTCGAATAAAATAAGACAAACGTTACACTTACAGCGTGGCAATTATTTGAATAAATGCCGTTTGCATTATATAGATAAATAGATTTTAATAGTTTAATAAATGTTGTTTCAAGACTATTGGTTTAGTCGATTATTTATCTGTTGATTTTCTCGTTACTTATTTGCTTATTCACTCTTAACATAAATTTCTACTCCGGTTGGTTAGTAATCATTTGAATGAATGGTTATTCAGTTCAAGCCAAGCAAATTCTTAATACAGAGAGGTCGCTATTTCATTACCATCGTCTATATGTTCTGTCAAATAAAACAGTCGAAATGAACATTCTACAATTGTTTTATCAATATTATACCAGCAAATATCTATTCCAAAAAAGTATTCAAATTTTGGTGGAATTTATCACATTCTCGACTATCTTATAAGCCATTTCGGTCAATCCGTCGAAGTTAAACATAGTCGAGATCAGTATGTATCATTAAATCTGATATAATATCGACTCATACGTATTTCATTCGGCTTGTTTTGATACTTAAGTATTGTTATACATATCAATTTTCACTATTAGCAACTTCCATACAGTAGAGTATACATACTCACAATCCTGAAAATCTACGATAATATGTGCTGTAAGATAAGGAAATATGCCTATAATTGACAGTGCATTTCAAGATACTAACAACACTAAGAATCACGAATTTTCGGTTAATCAATGCACTTTTCCATAAACAACAATCTCCTTAGCATCCAAATATCTGTCTGAAACCGAGACAATAACCTATATATAGCACCAACTTACCATACACTTTTCAAATATCAAAGAAATCAAATTAGATTTTACTCTCTATTTTGCACATTAATTCATCTGACAACACTGCTATCATTATCAATTTAGAGTTCCATTACACTATATCGCAATGTTAATATTCGGTTTATTTCATAAAAAATTATTGTTCTCACAGAAAACAACAAAATTCATCATACAGAGATACACAAACCAGTTCTGGTTTCCATCATACTACGAAAATAATTCCTGTTTTCATTTCCAATCCAGTTATATACAATGTTGAGTTCTGTAAGAGTCTAAGAAGAGATCAAGTAGTGATGCCTAATATAAATGGGAGAATAGCTGTAAAGTTACTCTGTTCCGCTTTAATGCTTCAGCAAGATGTCGAACACCTTCAGGTTTAATCCAGTTATTTGAAAGGTCGAGTTGTGTAAGTGTCTACGGAAAGATCGAGTAGTGACGTCTGTTATAAATGGGAGAGTAGCTATAAAGTTACTCTGTTCCGCTTTAATGCTTGAGCAAGATATCGAGCACCTTCAGCTTCGATAGAGTTATCAGAAATGTTGAGTTGCGTAAGTGTCTATGAAAAGATCGAGTAGTGACGCCTGGTATAAATGGGAGAGTAGCTATAAAGTTACTGTGTTCTGCTTTAATGCTTGAGCAAGATGTCGAGCACCTTCAGGTTCAATCCAGTTATTTGAAAGGTCGAGTTGTGTAAGTGTCTATGGAAAGATCGAGTAGTGACGTCTGGTATAAACGAAAGAGTAGCTATAAATTTACTCTGTTCTGCTTTAATGCTTGAGCAAGATATCGAGCACCTTCAGCTTCGATAGAGTTATCAGAAATGTTGAGTTGCGTAAGTGTCTATGGAGAGAGCGAGTAGTGATGTCTGATATGAATGAATGGGTAGCTATAAAGTTACTGTGTTCTGCTTTAATGCTTGAGCAAGATGTCGAGCACCTTCATCTTTGATAGAGTTATCAGAAATGTTGAGTTGCGTAAGTGTCTATGGAGAAATGAAGGTTATCTGTAAGAAAGTTGTGTTTAGAGTTAGTTGCTGATGTGAATGCATGGATAGAGCATAATTCATGAGAGTTGAGTGCCTGGATCGAGTGTTCTAAATTAATAGTATTGTGCACTTACTCGAAATCTGTGGTATGAATTTCGGATTGCGTTTAGTCGTTGACAAATGCTGCTAGCAGAGATAAATAAACTTTTGTCACTTAAATGGTCGAATATTCGGTAGACTATGTCCACTGGTAACGTATGTAATGATGTAGACATTATTGTGCGATGTGGATTTTGTGTAGTTTTGATCTGAAAGAATGTTGACATGATAAAAGCGAAAATATGAGTATTATAAAATTTGATTAAACTTTATGAAATTTGAAGCTTTGAAATCCCTATACATCGGTTTGAGATGTTTACGTTGTTTTAATGCTATTATTTCAGTAGATAACTTCGTGGAGTTTTTTTCTTAAAGATGAAGTTATGGACTCAGTTGAATAACGTAAATGTTTTGATAGTTTTAACTGAGTTTGGTTCTATGTAATTGTTATAATAATCTGATATTTAAATTTTACGGAGTTCGGTGACTATTAAAAGTGATGTAATAGGTGAGTTGCATGGAGCTTCTAGAGTTCAATGTTTCGAAATTAGAGGAATAGAAATATTTTTTTGCTGAAATGTAGAACGTAATTTATTTTCTAATGGTAAAGAACTGTTGAAAGGCGCATGTTTGGTAGGAGAGATGATGAAATGTGAGTGTTATCAGTCACAATGATAAGAGATACTCGGTTTGATAAAACACAAACGGTGTCCTAGCATTGGTCAATATCCGACGAACATCGTTTTTGCATTTGGCATTTTGAGCAAAAGAAATGAGAAATGGAAGAATAATATTCATGAGTAAAAAGAACAAACGAAGATGTAATTATGCATAACGAAATTAGTTGATTTGATTCGACGACACTGATGAAGTATAGAGATCGATTGAATTGATATCATATCGTTGTTGTTTAACATCTGAGACAAGAATATCCACAAAAAGTCAATCAATATTCTCAATCTCGACTAGTAATAACTAATAATTGTCATTTAGGAAATCTAATTTTAAAAGAAAAGTAATAGTTTGATCTAAACAATTCATCGGGTAGATCTTTGTTCGACGATATGCGAACAACAATTAAATATCTTACTCTCGATCATAACTGTGCATAGCGATAGATTGCTTCACGTCTTAATTGTAGTACATCAAAGTGTCATTTTCATACAAAGTCAATCAATTCTGGTCGATATTGAGATGAGTTCTAGTTTCATTCGTTTTTGTATTCATCCATACAAGTATATATCTTTCCTAATATTTCCTTTTCAAAATCATTGATATTGTGTATGTTTAGAAAATATTAAAATGACGAACAAATTCTCGATATCTCTAAACAGTGGAGCATCGTGAATAGGAAGTTTTTTTCTTTGATTATTGAAAAGTTTTCGTCATTGCAACATGTATTTGATCAAAAAAGATCGTTACCTCTTGGTAAGTTGTAATAAGCAATTTATCTCGATGATATTTAGAGAACGCCATCTCACATGTCTATACACATCGCGTTCCCGTAAGAATGAAACGAAATAGATTAAACGTAGAGACGTATGAAATATCGTGCGCTCGCTGTCGCCGAGGAAAGTTGCTTATTACAACTTACCAAGAGGTAATGATCTTTTTCGATCAAATACATGTTGCAATGACGAAAACGTGCGAGTCGATAGAAATATTGATTTGCCAGAGCAACACTTTTTTAAAATAATAATGAAAGAAAAATAACTAATAGAGACGTGTAATATATATGTGTGTGGATATTTAACAAAGAGATTACAAACAACAACTTTACTGTCTTGATTGTTTGGATTTTACATCGAGTTTTCAATGAATATTTCAAGAATTATACTGAACTTCACATCAGTTGAAATAAAAAATAATTTCGAGAATTTCGGAGAGATTTATTATTGGCTCCTTTACTAACCAGTAAATAATAGTTTGTGTCCTTTCTTTATTCATTTCTTCGCAAATCAGTGAAATATTAAAATAGAATGCAATCGTGTTTGGTATTTCGTTCAATTCAAAGTTCAAGATCATCATTGATATTGAATCGTTTTTTGTCTTTAACTAAAGTTCGATCGATTACTGCAACAAAATTACAGGAAACTTTCAATTCAAATGACATTTCATCATCTTCAAAATCTGAAACGACTAAAATTTATTCCGATCAAGTTCATCGAATCGTTGATGAAATAAGTAAATTATCATTAGTTGAAATCTTGGATTTAAATGATCTGCTGAAGGTGAACAAATAATGTCTTTTTCTTTTATAATTCTCTTTGCTCAATGTAGAAAAAAGAAGAAGAAAATGAATATGAAGAAAATGCTCGACTAAATGCTGAATTAATTTTCAAAGTTCGTTTGATAAAATTCGATGAAACAAAGAAACTTCCTATGATCAAACAAGTCAAAGATGTTGTAGAAAATATCAATCTGATTCAAGTTCGATTTATTGAATTATGTTGTTGAAAGAATTTTGTTTTTTTTCTTCGATTTAAGGCAAAGAAACTAGTCGAATCCGTTCCACGAGTTCTCTGTGACAATCTCAGTAAATCCGATGCTGAAATAATCAAAGCAAAATTAGAAGCAATCGGTGGTGTTTGTGTTGTTGAATGAGAAGAAGAAAAAAAACAAATATTTGGTTTAAATCGTTATAAATTCTTGTTTTTTGTTGTGTTGCTCTATAAAAAAAAGAACTGGAAAACGAGTCAGTACTTGATCATAATCATTTGTTAACTTTTTCTTCCTTATCTCGTCATGTGAAATATTCAGCGAAAGGAGAATTAATCTGACAGACAGTCATTCGTTCGATAAATACTCTTTTTTTTTCTGTTTCAAAGAAGAGCGAGAGTGTGTGTGAGTGAGCATTTTTCTTTTGTCAAATGGATGTCGAACGAACTGAAGCAATACGTCATGAAGGAAATTTACAAAACATTACCAAACGTTATCGAATTTTCTTAGATACAAAAGTTGATAATGCAGACGGTAAGACAAACAAAAGGTCATGACTGATTAGATTTTTTGTTTTTGTTTTCATCTTGTAGCAATTTATCGGTATATAAGTGAAGTTTTAATAAAAGAATATGAAGAAGATTATTCGAAAATCATTGAATATATTCGTTTGAAACTCGATTGGCCATTTGTTTACAAACGTAAACTTCTTCAATGTATTTCCAAATGTCAATCGAATACAGAAGATCGATTTAATAATTTGGCTAAATTCGTTTTCAATCCAACATCGAAAATCAAACAAAAAACTAGCTTTCGTAAATTTAATCTTCAAACAGCGTCCATCGAACGGCAATATGGTTCAGCTGTTTCATCGATTCTTCAATTACAATACGGTTTTTTTCTATTTAATTTGTTAACATTAATCGTTTGGATTGCGTTAATCATTCTTCCTCATCAATTTCTCTCATCATCATCGTTTTCTTCGAAATCATTTTCCATTTCATCGCTCTTTACAACCAAAGATTTTCTTGCTGAATCAATATTTTTCCAAGGTTCCTATTCCAATGAAATCCTCAAGAATTCCTATAATCTACCGTTGATTTATTTCCTCACAACATATTTCTATTTTTTCCTTTGGTTTATCTATTTAACTGTTCGTTTTGCATCGACATACAAACAGAAAGTGTTGAATTCAATTTTAAACAGCAAACTCGGCATTGGTTTTATGTGTACATTTGGCCGATTGAATTTCACAATTCGTTCGGACAGTGAGAAATCGAAATACACCAAAGTATTTCAACGACAATTTCTCGATCTAATCGGTAATGACGAACGTTTCAAACAGAATCAATCATTTCAATTTAAAACTTGGTCTTATAAACTCAAAATCATAATTACCCATTTATTCTACGTTATTTTAGCGATTATTTTAGGTAAAATCTTTGAATTTCTAGTTTGACGAATTGTTTTCTCTTTTTTTTTGCAAAAGGTGGTATCAATTGGTTGGTTTTAAATCATTATAGTGAAACTCCGTTCGTCGATCGATACGGATCGATTATATTTGTAGCTCTAATCAATCGTTTAATGCCGTATGGCATTGTTATTCTAACACAAATTGAAAGTTATAAGTATTTATCCTATCGATTAGATGCAGTCGGCTTTCGGTCGGTTGAAATCTCTTTTTTAATAAAAAAACAACAACAACAAGAAAATCTTCTTTCAGATGTATTTTAGTCAATATTTGCACAGTTTTATCATTTACGATCTTTTTCTTTATTAATTCACCTTCGTGTTACGAAACAGTCTACGGGCAATTGATTTATGTACTATTATTAGCCGGTAATTTTTCTTCTTTATTCATAAATAGAAAACAAACATAGATATTGAAATTTGAAATTAGATCTATTTGCATCGTTAATCTTCCCAATTGTATTCGGTCTTTTATTTGATTTGTTTCTCGCAAAGAAAAATCGTGATTTCGATGGAATCAATATTCATGTTCAAATAACTCCATCAGTTTTACTCTACAGTCAATTTCTAATTTGGTTAGCCATTTATTTTACTCCACTATTATCAGTAATGATTCTAATTAATTTACTATTCTCTTATGTTTCTCATCGATTGTATCTTTTTATTCGATCTCGAAACTTCGATTCCTATAAACGAGTTTTAATTTGGAATGCTCATCGTTTGAAATTCTTAAACTATTTATTCGGTTATCTTCTCTTGATAATCAGTGTGACTTCGTTTGTTGTTTTTACGACTCAATTACAACCGAGTGTCGATTGTGGACCATTTCGTCAATTGAATGTTTCGTATGAAATCGTAACGAAATTCGTTGATAATTATCAAACATCAGTTCTTGTAATATCGGTGATAAACTTTGTTTCATCGCCGGGTTTTAGTTATTTCTTATTTATCACTTTTTCGATTGTTGTTTATAAATTACGACATGAAGGTTTAGCTGAAAAACAGGTAAAAGAAAATCTAATGATTGATTGATTGATTTTGGGTTTTGTTTTAGCTTGTTTTTATACGAGAAAATAATTTGGAAAGTAAAAAACGTTTAAGAGAAAATTTCGTGAGAAAATTACATCGACAAAATAGAACACGAATCAATCAAAACGAACAACCGATTGTTAAACAAAAATTCTAATTCTCTTTTCGTTTTTTTTCTTCTGTTCTTATAAATAAAAATTATTCTGAAAGATAACTAACTAAGATCGAAAGATTGTTTTCAGATTTTTTCTTGTAAAATGTTTCAAAAATTTGTTAATTCCAATACTCAAGACAGTGGAGGTTATGAACGACGTCCACGTGGAGCGAAGAACTCCGATGAAAATGACGAACATACACGAGTTTCATCAATCGATGAAGATCACGGTGAAAAACCTTGTAAAGCTTGTGTTGATTTCAAAGATTGGCTGAGACACGGTCCAACAACAACGAATACTGAACAACAAAAACCAGTTTTCGAACAACAAATCTCCATAAATGCTGAATGTCCTTTGATGCGTGATGATTTAGGACGTGCATCATGGTCATTACTTCATACAATGGCTGCATATTATCCGGTTCAACCGAAAGACGAAGATAAACAGACAATGAAAGAATTTATTCAATCATTTTCAAGATTATTTCCTTGTCCGGAATGTCGAGCAGATTTTCAAGATGAAATTAAGAAATCTCCGCCGGATGTTTCGAGTCGTTTAGGTATTTCGAATTGGATGTGTCAACAACATAATTTAGTCAATCAAAAATTAGGAAAACCTGAGTTCGATTGTCGACAAGTTTTAGAACGATGGAGAGACGGACCTAAAGACGGACGATGTGACTAACTTTTCATTTTTCTGTTTGTTTTTATTAGTTGCTTTTTTTAAAATATTCTCAATAAAAGATAAACAAGAAAAAGTTTAAATAGGATTAAAAGAAATTCTCTCAATGATATTTCGTGCCGTTAATAGATGGTACTAAAATTTGCGGTTCAACAACGACAATAACATTGAGTACAATGTTGACAATAGCTAAAAGAACGGAAAGTACAAGTGACAAATCATTTAACGAGATTAAACGATGTTGTCGTCGTTCTTCGCCGATATTTCCTTTGCCTAATAGAACCAAAAGGCAACCATTGATAACTTGAATAAGTAATGAAATGCAAACAAGTGTCATACTAACAAACCAGAGTGTATCATGATGAACAGAATTGCCAAGAAGAGTTTTCAATTGAACAGCATTGGTAACGATCAATGCGATTTCAAAACTACTGTTAGCCAATGTTTTCTTTGTTGCATATCGATTAAATGACGTTTGGCCACGATCGAGATAACCTGTGACATTATGAGTTGTTGCTTGTTCAACTTGTGTTGTACTTTTTTTCGACATACTAACAAACACAAAACAAAGAAGCGAGCATATTTGTTATTTTCTATTCGCATTGAACTTACATTTGGATCAGCCGCAATCAAATGTGTAGATCGATGTATGCAGAAGATGAGTTATGTTTGTCTGAGTTATACAACAATGAATGTTGCTCAATGCTTCGCGTATGTGCTCTTCTTTCTCGTTTGTAGACAGATCACAAAGAGAGAGAGAGAGAGAGAGAGAGACAAAGAGAGTGATCGAGAGAAAGAAGAAGATATATTACAGTATATTAATTTACAAAGGAACAACAAAATACAAAACGATGATAGTAAAGTTGATGTGCAAACAGTTGCTAATGCAATCGTTTTCGTTTAAATCAAGAAAAAGTGACTTTATAGACGTAGGAAGAATGTTCAGACAAAAGGTTGCGATTAAAGATCAAGGTAATTAAACAAACGAGGTCATAACGTGAGACAATGTGTAATGATCAACGTTCTTTTCTGAACTCGATATGCAAATGGTGTTTTATCAAAAAGGATGTCCATTTTATTCTTTGCTGACCGCTTTATCGAAATATGAGTAGAGATTGAACGTTGAATTCTGTTCGTTTTTATTCTTTTGATATGTGGTGTATGGTTATATAAGACATGGTCTTGCGTTCTCTCGCCATTGCCCATCGTCGTCGATGATGCGAGAATAGTCCAACGACTGTTCGAAGCTGATATGCACGTATATACAAATACATAGATGAACAATATCGTATCGAATAAGAACGGGCTGTTCGAGTAGTAGGTTGTAGAGTGGTTTAGTGAACACAAAGAAACGAACGACGAAAAAGAAAAAGAATTGCTTTTGACCCGCGACGAGATTGAACACTTTTTTGTATTTGTGTGCAAGATAACCATTCATTCATAGACGTGAATCGAACAGACGTTTGTGTTCACATACGAGAGCGTAATATTAACGATTTCATATCCATTTCAACAATGAGAAAAATGTACATTGGTCCGGTGGTGTGTAGGCGAAATTGGCAATGGTATTTCTTAGTCAATTTTCTTCTCATCGGTAAAAACATTTTTATTCGAATCGATGTTGATTTTCAAAAAAATCTTCTGTTCATTTAGTTTCTGTTCACAGTCAACTTGATGTTGTTACATCTGCATCGAATTCAAATGGCAACGGTTTTCGAGCTCGTCGTCCACCGACTACATCAACTCGTCGTCCGTACAACGGCGCTAGTTCATCAACACCCGATTGTGATCATGGTGGATGTTATCCAGCTACAGGAGATCTTCTCATCGGTCGAGCAAATAATCTCTATGCTAGTTCGACATGTGGTCTTCGTCGTCCTGAACGTTATTGTTTCATTGGCAATTTGAAAAACGTAAGCTGCGATGTTTGTGATGTTAAAGTTGCCAATAAATCGCATACGATTGATCAAATTGTTGCACGAACACCCGGAGATCTTAATAAACATACACAAGCTTGGTGGCAAGCAGAAAACGATCGAGATAATGTAACCATTCAATTGAATTTAGAAGCTGAATTTGTTTTTACACATTTGATTATGAAATTTCGAACCTTTCGTCCCAAAGGTATGATCATTGAAAAAAGTGCAGATTTCGGAAAAACATGGAAAGTTTACGCATATTTTGCGGCGTCATGTGCAACACAATTTCCCTATGTACCAACAGTACCATCAGCAGATTATCCGTATTGTGAAGGACGATATTCGGATGAAACACCATCGACTGGTGGAGAGGTTCGAAATTCAATTGTATTCATTCGTTTGACAAACATTTTTTTGTTCGTGTTTAGGTTGTTTTTCGTGTATTAACACCGAATACCATCGGTAATCGTGATCCATATTCACCAATTATTCAAGATTTAATTAAAATAACAAATCTACGTATTAATTTTACTAAATTACATACACTTGGTGATAATTATCTCGATACAAACCAAGAAACAACACCGAAATATTACTATGCTCTCTACGAAATGGTTGTTCGTGGTTCATGTTCATGTTATGGTCATGCAAAACGATGTATACCATCCGAAGAAGAATTCAAAAGCAATATAACAACACCAGGCAAAGTAAATCCTTCGTTGATTCAATGTTGTTGTTTTTCACTCATTGATTTTCTATTGAATTAAAGGTCTACGGTCGATGCAATTGCACGCATAATACTGAAGGTTTAAATTGTGAACGTTGTGCAGATTTGTACAATGATCGTCAATGGCGTCCAGCTCGTATTGGTCAACCAAATCCATGTCGTTTATGTGAATGTCATGGTCATGCTAAACGATGTCGATTTGATCCTGTTCGATATGCTCAAACAAATTACACATCGGGTGGTGTTTGTGAAGATTGTGAACATAATACAATTGGACCACGATGTGAATTTTGTAAAGATCTTTTCTACAAAGATAATTCTTTGCCTATTACTGATCCACAAGTTTGTAAACGTAAGTCAAATTGAACTGAAAAGCGAAAAGCCGAAAAGACAAATTGAATTGTTTCAGCTTGCAATTGTGATATTGATGGAACGAGAAATAAAGGCAGTTGTGTTCAATATGATGATGCACGTTTGGGTCTTCATGCTGGTCAATGTATTTGTAAAGAATTTGTTGAAGGACAACGTTGTGATAAATGTAAAGTTGGCTACTATAATCTCGATTATAACAATCCACAAGGATGTCAAGGTAGATTTTCGATTTTCAGAAATGAATTTTCGTTGAATTTGTATTTGAATTTAGCTTGTGATTGTCATCCGTATGGTATTATTGATAAACAATGTGATGCAACAACGGGCATGTGTCAATGTAAACCAAATGTTGTTGGACAACGTTGTGATCAATGCAAAGTAGATTAATCGAATTTCATTTCAAAGAAAAACAAAAAAACTGTTTTTTTTTTCTTCAAGGAAAATCATTATGGTTTACATGAAAATTCTCCAGATGGTTGTCGATCATGTTCATGTCATCCAGGTGGTTCCTATTCTCTTCAATGTGATATCAATACAGGACAATGTCCCTGTCGAGAAGGTATGACTGGCCGACAATGTGATACACCAGCGCCGGGTACTTATTGTGCTGGCTTGAAATTCTTTACGTACGAAGCTGAATTAGCTCGAGTCGAAGAAAAAGTATGCTGTTTTGTTTTTCGACAACAGTTTAACGAGTTATTTTTATTTTTGTAGAAAGCAATTGTATTTACATATGATAATCCAAATGAACAACGTTCTTGGACGGGTACAAGTATTGTTCGAATTTATGAAGGTGGTAAAATGGAATTCGATGTTTATCATATGGCTTATGCTGGACTCTATAATCTATTCATTCGTTATATGCCTGCTGTAAGTCGTAGTTGATTTTGTTATTGAAAAGATTTTCGTTGTTGTTTCTTTCTGCAGCCAGAAACATGGGAAGAAGTTAAAGTTATTGTTATCTCACAAAATCGAACTCAGCCGAATGTAACTTTATGTGGAAATCAAACATATGAACAAGAACAAACATTCAAATTACCAGCGAGTATGATAAAGAGAAAAGAAGATTTGAAATCATTATTTTTGGCTTTTTTTTCTCTTCTTTTCAAGATAAAACATTTTCTGAATTACCAAAACCATTATGTTTAAATTCGAATGAACATTATAAATTGCA